>ERZ832522.2880-NODE-2880-length-20029-cov-3.635176_pt1 | contig 20029 bp, 13 predicted proteins | sample MGYA00519951_ERZ832522 | MGnify/ENA primary metagenome ERZ832522 (study PRJEB31850, sample SAMEA3708728) | human gut metagenome | biome: human gut; feature: human-associated habitat; material: faeces | place: China | collected 2014 ... | reverse complement strand
AAGTGTAAGAGATGTAGAAAGATTCTTGTATGTTGTTTTGAAGGTATATCCTTTATATATAGATTTAATAATGAAATTCAGAGCATTCTTAGAGATAAGGATGTTTTTTTTATTGCATAGGAAATTTCGATGAAATCCCCTATGCAATAAAAAGCCCTCCGGGCAGGATCACACTGCGGCGGAAAAGATTGTTAAATCATAGTAAAATAGGTTGACGATATCAGAAAAATCTGATAATATAACCCAGAATGAAAACAAAGAATGCTGAGAGATATTAGTAAAGATGTGAAAGGAGGTGTATGTTCATGGATAGTTGCGATCGTATAGGACGAAGTTGTATGCGGGGTCAAAAAAGAAAATATAAGATGCGAATGCTGCTCTCTGTGAAGATACATGAATAGCAACATTTGTATTATGATATCCTTTTTGATACACCGCGAAACAGAAAGTTCTTTACATCACAACAGAGTATGTGATCTGCTTTAGGAATTTAAATCTGAAGCGGTGTATTTTTGTGCCTAAATATTGGTGTTTTGCAACCAGATTTAGGAAAAGAAGGAGGATATCATGAAAAATGCAAGAAATCAGCATAGAACAGATTATGCAAAAGAATTGATCAAGATCGTACAGACAACGAAAGATAGAGAAGAATTAAAGAAGAAGATCGCAGCTTATCACGAAAGAGATATTGCAAATGCGATCGTAGAATCAGATAAAACAGTTAGAAAATGTATCTATGACATTTTAGACATTGCAGATATTGCAGAGATTTTTTCTTATATCGAAGAGGAACCAGGAAAATATCTGGAAGAAATGCCAATTGAACAGGCAGCGAAAGTTGTATCAAACATGGATTCAGATGATGCGATGGATCTGTTTGAAGAATTAAATGAAGAAGATAAATACAAATTATTAAAGAGACTGGATAAAGAAGCAAAAGAAGATGTTCAGAAACTGCTGTCTTACGAGGAAGATCAGATCGGTAGTTGTATGACGAATAATTATATCGTAGTAAGAAATGATGTAACGATTCGTGAGGCAATGAGTACACTTGTAAAGCAGGCAGGAGAACATGATAATATCCAGACACTTTATGTGATAGATGAGAATGGGATTTTTGCAGGAGCGATCGATCTGAAAGATTTGATCATCGCAAGAGAACATGATAATCTACAGGACATCATAAGTAGTTCTTATCCTTATGTATATGAACATGAAAAAATCAGTGAATGTATGGAAATCTTAACAGATTACGAAGAAGATTCCATCCCAGTACTGACACAAGATAAGAAAATCGCAGGAATCTTAACATCTTCCGATATTGTAGAATTGGTCGATGACGAGATGGGAGATGACTATGCAAAACTTGCTGGTTTAACAGAAGAGGAAGATTTAAATGAACCCACGATAGTTAGTATGAAGAAGAGACTTCCATGGTTGATCGCATTGTTATTCTTAGGAATGGCAGTATCCTCAGTTGTTGGAATGTTTGAATCTATTGTTGCGGTATTACCAATCGTTATCTGTTTCCAATCCCTGGTACTTGATATGGCGGGAAATGTTGGAACACAGTCTTTAGCTGTAACAATCCGCGTATTAATGGATGAAAATCTGTCAGGTAAGAAAAAGATTGCTTTGTTATTTAAAGAAATGAAGATCGGTTTCTTAAATGGAGCGAGCCTAGCAATCATGGCACTCGTATTTTTAGGGGTGTACATCCATTTATTTAAACATTATGCATGGATTTCTTCATTCCTGATTTCAGGGTGCGTAGGAATTTCACTGATCGTTGCGATGGTGATCTCAAGCCTTGTAGGAACGATCATTCCAATGTTCTTTCATAAGATCAACATTGACCCAGCAGTGGCTTCTGGTCCATTGATCACAACTATCAATGATCTAGTTGCAGTTATCACATATTATGGACTTTCTGGTCTTGTGTTGATTCAGTTATTCCATATATAAAGAAGAGAGTGGCAAAAGTAAATTCTTGCCACTCTCTTCTTTATATGTTTGGTGCTTTATTTTTCATGAAAGGAGAAGTCGCTTTTTCCATTTTGTTTTACGAAATATAGTGCTTTATCAGCTTTTGTATAACATTCGTCAAAAGAATCTCCAATATTGCACATATATAGTCCGGCAGAAATGGATGCAGCATGAAGCTCAGGATCTTGTTCCTTTCGAGTATTAAATTTCTTGAAAATAGCAGTTATAACTTCTGTAATACTATTTTGATCAGCATTTGGCATAAATAATAGGAATTCATCTCCGCCAAGACGACAGACAAGACATTCACTGGAATATTCTAATAATAGATTACCAAGAAGCTTCAATACACGGTCACCAGCTTTGTGGCCATAGATGTCATTGATGGTTTTTAAATTGTCCATATCCATAAAGACAAGACATCCGCTGTGGCGTTTCATCAACTGTGCAATGGTTTGCTCACCTTTATTTCTGGTTGGAAGCCCAGTTAAAAAGTCGAGATTTTCTTTGATTTTTTGTGTACGGATCGTGCTCATGATGTCAGAAATGAATTGACTCATTTCGATTTCAGCTTCAGGAATCTGAGTATTCTCAGTGATACTTAAATGATCTTCTTTGACATGAATACGGTCTTCCCTTAATAGTTTTAAAAAGATATCAGTGATCTCAGGATCAAACTGAGTCCCTTTATTATTCTCTAATTCCTGTATGATCTTTTCTGGCGGAAGTTGATTTCGGTAAATTCTCTGGGAACTCATAGCATCATAACTGTCAGCAACCGCAACAATTCTTGCATGTAGTGGAATCTCTTTTCCCTTTAAACCGTCAGGATAACCATTTCCATCATAACGTTCATGATGATTGCGTACAATTTCTTGTACGTGATCGATCAGAGAAATATTCTTTAAGATATTTGCACCAATGATCGTATGTTCCTTAATAATAGAAAATTCTTCCTCAGAAAGTTTGCTTGGTTTATTTAAAATGGTATCAGGAATAGCAATTTTGCCGATATCATGAAGATGAGCAGCATTTTTTAGATTACTAAGTTCTTTTTCATTCTATCCAAGTTCACGAGCGATCAAAACGGAATACTCTGCAACACGATGAGAATGTCCTTTCGTATATTCATCTTTTGCCTCGATCGTGGTGGATAACATCTGCATCAACTGCAGAGACATCTCTTCTATATTTTTTTTACGTTTATCGAGTTCTTCCTGCTGCTGGCGTTTGATGATATCACGGATGATATGGATCGTATAGATCACATTTATAAACAGTAAGATCAAAATAGCGATACCGACAAATAAACCAGAAACAGATACTTTGTAATATACAGAAATTGCTTCAAAAATCACAGAAAGCATTGTAATAAGCAGTCCAAAGAACAACAGGCAATCACTTCGATTTCGATGATTCCAATATCTGATCAGGAAAGTAAGAATGACAGCAAGGAAAGTAATAATAAGGATTGCGTGTGCTGCTGGCATTGTCTCAATATAATCTGCAACGCCTGTAAGATGCAGGATCGTACAGATGATAAAATTCAATAAAGCAATAAAACAGATCGATTGAAAGATCTTTTTATATTTACCTTTCTGAAGATTATTGACATATAAGGAAATCGGCAACGGACATAACATGAGCATAATAAAACATGAAGTTGCAAGTCCAGATGCATTTGGAACAAGGATCTGCCGCATTTTTGATTCTCCGATCATCCAGACAGAACCCATAAGCATACACCATCCAAGATATTCCATATTAAACTTGGTTTTGTAAACAATTCCAAGGGCGATACTGAATAAGATTGTGACAATCGATGCAAAAAAGATAAATGATCCGATCACGGTTCCAGAGAAGTTATGATTGAAAATATAACTCCAGATCTGCATTTGATCTCCACAGTAAATCGTATTGACAACACCAGAGTAGTTACTCGTATATGTTGTAAGTTCCAGACAAAGTTCCTTTCCGGCATCTGCAGACGAAGTATTGCAGAATATATAACGGCTGGCAGAGTTTTTGCCAAATCGGTGCAGACTTTTTGCATTGTACTCTTTTCGAAGTTTTCCATCAATGTAAAAACGTACATCTTGAAGGGAAGAACGGATCGCGATCACATTCTCGTTATAATCATCTGGAAGTGTAGTAGTAATGATCATCGTCTGTTTTGCTGGAACTTTATAACGTCCAGGAACAGAAATGTTTTGTTTTGTGCCATCGGATTTCTTCCATGTAAAAGTACCATTGTAGATGATGGAATGTCCAGATTGGTCAAAAAACTGTTCATCAGGTCCTAAAATCTGAATTCCAATGAACCAGACAAAGATGATCATCATCAAAATATAAAATAGTCTGGAAATATTTTTATTAGTTTTGTATGGTTTTCTGATCAAAATAGTTTTCCCCCCCTCCATTTGTTGATCGCATTGTATACCAAAATCAACATAATTAATTTTATTATACGGTTTTATGATTCAATTTGCAATTTAAACTATACTTGACAGATCAATATTTTTTTGTTAAAGTAATCAGACAATCAATATTCCATGAGGGAGTAGTTCGCGTCATACAAAGACGTGATTTGTCAACAGACTCGGTAATGACTCGCAGATATCAAGCAAGTCAGCCTGGCAAATATTAAAGAATGAGACTCATGTATGTTCTTATAGTACATCTGGAACATACATGAGTTTTTCTTATGTACAAATAAAAAGACAATTTTGAAAGGAGAAAAACAAATGGAGAAATTTATCAACCAATCCCCATTATTTTTAGTGATCATCTGTCTGATCATAGGATTTGCATTTTTAATGAAAGGAGCAGACTATTTTGTAGAAGGAAGTTCAAGTGTCGCCAAACGTTTAAAAGTTCCTTCTATTATCATTGGATTGACGATCGTAGCCATGGGAACATCACTTCCAGAAACTGCAGTCAGTGTAACAGCATCTATTGCCAATAATAATGCCCTGGCGATCAGTAATGTAGTTGGTTCTAATATCTTTAATATGATGTTTGTGATCGGAGTTTGTTCAATTTTAGCAACGATCGGTGTAAAAAGAGAAACAATTATAAGAGATATTCCATTATCTCTTGTATGTGCGACATTACTTCTCATATTTGGTTATCTTGCATTCGGAGATAGATCACATATGATCCTTGGACGTTTTGATGGAATCATTTTCCTTATTATATTTGCCGTATATGTTCTTATGATGGTTTTTCAGGCAATGCGTGCCAGAAATAATCAGGAAGTCGTACAACTTGAAACAATGGAAAATGAAGAATTGATGATCATGTCTTATCCAAAGAGTCTGTTATGTATCGTTGGAGGTGCAGCAGCCATTGCATTTGGTGGAGATCTTACAGTTGATGCCGCAAGCAGGATTGCCATAGATTTTGGAATGAGCCAGAATCTTGTAGGATTAACGATTGTTTCGATCGGAACGTCTCTTCCAGAATTGGTCACATCCATCGTAGCCGCAAGAAAAAATGAAGTTGATATGGCGGTCGGGAATGCGATCGGTTCCAATATCTTTAACATCCTTATGGTACTTGGAATCGCATCTGCGATCAGTCCATTACAGCTAATTGGTGAAAATGTGATCGACATCATAGTTTTAGTCGTATTTTCAGTTGTAGTATGGATATTTGGAGCAACGAAAAAAAAGATTTCAAGAACCGAAGGAATTGCAATGATCTGCATGTATCTTTGCTATAGTGCGTACATTATTATGCGATAGGCGTGATCATTGACATTACACCGTCACAACTATAAAATATAAGATATATGATGGAGGAGAACCAATGATCAGATTAGCAACGATAGGAACCAATTTTATTACAGACTGGCTGATGGAAGGAATTTTAGAATTAGATGAGATCCAATTAACAGCAGTATATTCAAGAAATTTAGAAAAAGGAAAGCAGTTTGCAGCAAAATATAATGTAGAAAAAGTATATGATAACTACGAAGAGATGGCAAAAGATCCAGAGATTGATGCGGTTTATATAGCGAGTCCAACTTATATGCATTATGCACATTCGATCACAATGATCAATTACGGAAAGCATGTGCTTTGTGAGAAACCTGTTTGCTCCAACCGTGAGGAATTAGATATCCTGATCAAAGCAGCCAAAGAACAAGGAGTTGTATTTATGGAAGCCATGAAGAATGTACATTCTCCAGGATTCCATGCGATGATGGACAATCTTCATAAGATTGGAACAGTGAGAAGAGCAACGATTCAGTATTGTCAGTATTCTTCAAGATATGACAAATTTAAAAAAGGGATCATTGAAAACGCATTTAATCCCAAATTATCGAATGGAGCACTGATGGATATTGGATCTTACTGTATCCATTTCCTTGCAAGTTTATTTGGGAAACCAGAAAAGATTCTCGCAGACAGTTTGTTCCTTGAAAATGGAGTGGATGGTGCAGGAAGTGTGATCGCATCGTATGACGATAAACAGGCAGAGATCATATATTCCAAGATTACAGATTCCAAACTGCCAACACAGATTCAGGGTGAAAATGGATGTATGATCATTGAACAATGTCCGATTATCAAGAAGATCACGATCTACTATAGAAATGGAGAAACAGAAGAATTACAATTTGACAAAAGAGATAATCCGATGATCTATGAAACAAAAGATTTTATCAGATTGATCAAAGAACATAAAGTGGATCATCAATTTTTAAGAGCATCCGAGATCGAGATGGATATCACGGATGAAGTGCGAAGACAGACAGGAATTGTATTTCCGGCAGATAAGATCCGGGAACAGTGATCGCAAGTGAACAATTTCTTAAAACAGAAAGGAAAGCAAACATGAGAAAGATCATAGCAGCAGCATGTCTGATGGCAGCCATGACACTTTGTGTTGGGTGTTCATCTGCAAAAGACGGCAGCAAAGATACAACAAAAGCAACAACAGAAACAAAGATGAAAGTGCAATCAAAATATAAAGTACCAAAGATCACAGCAGCAAAGAAAACAGACCAACTTGCGGATGCACAAAAGGGAGAAACGATCGTCACTATGAAAGTCAAAGGTTATGGAGAAATGCAGTTTAAGTTCTTCATGAAGAAAGCGCCTTTAGCTGTGAAGAATTTTGTAACTCTTGCATCGAATGGATACTTTGATGGACAGATCTTTCACAGAGTCATCAATGATTTTATGATCCAGAGTGGAGATCCAACAGGAACAGGAACAGGCGGAGAAAGTATTTGGGGAGAAGACTTTGATAATGAAGTATGTGAGGAACTTCTGCCTCTTCGCGGTTCTTTATGCATGGCAAATTCCGGAGCAGATACGAATGGAAGTCAGTTTTTTATCGTGCAGGCGAAAGCAGATACAGCGAAGAAAGGTCTGGAAGAAGGAAATGTAGAGCTCACAAAGAAACAACAAGCGTTATTCTTGGATCAGGGTGGATATCCATCCTTAACAGGAAGCTATACTGTGTTTGGACAAATGATCAATGGATATGATGTGTTAGATAAGATTTCAGGATGCAAGACACAAGATAATGGAAGTGGAGAAGTAAGCCAGCCAGTGAAGAAAGTTGTAATAGAGAAAATGACTGTTTCAAATGCAGAATAAATTAGAGGAAAACAGGTGGTTATATGCTGATCGTTGCACTTGATACTTCAAAAAAAGAGCCGTTATATGAGCAGATTTATAATTCTATCAAAGAAGAAATTATAACAGGAGTTTTGCCCTTTGGGGCCAGACTCCCTTCTGCAAGAAGACTTTCCAAACATTTAGATGTCAGCAGGAATACTGTGGACACTGCATATGCACAGCTTTGTGCAGAAGGATATATTGAATCAAAACCAAAACGTGGTTTCTTTGTCTGTCAGGTAGAAGAACTGGCAGAGCTTCACATTCCAGTTAAGATCGAAGAAGAGGAAGAAGAAATACGACCAGAGAAGATACCATACGACTTTTCATCAGCAGGAGTTGATATGGAACAGTTTCCTTATCATATCTGGAGAAAACTACTAAAAGAGATCATGATCAATGATAACAGTGAGTTATTTCAAAAGGGGAATTTTCAAGGAGATTTGGAATTGCGCAAAGCGATCATGTATTATCTGAGACAATCCAGAGGTGTTCATGTTCATGCCAGCCAGATCGTAGTGGCAGCAGGAATGGAGAATCTGCTATTTTTACTACGTCAGATTTTAGGAGAAAAAGTTTCCATTGGAATTGAAAATCCAGTTTACAAAAATGCGTATGAAATCTTAAAGGAATTGGATTTTAAGATTCATCCGATCTCTATGGACGAAAGTGGAATGTGTGTAGAACAATTGCAGAAAACAGATGCGAACTTAGCATATGTAACCCCGGCACACCAATATCCCACAGGCGTGATCATGCCAATAGGGCGAAGAAGTCAATTATTAGGATGGGCTAAAAAAGATCCAGATCATTATATTATCGAAGATGATTATGACAGCGAGTTCAGATATCATGGAAAACCAATTCCAGCGATGCAGGGATTAGATGATGGAGAAAATGTGATCTACATGGGAACATTTTCAAAAGCGATCGCACCAGCGATCCGAGCAAGTTATATGGTGCTCCCAAAGAAACTTGCAAAGAGATATCAGCAGATTGGCCAGACATTTTCCTGTGCAGTATCAAGGATTGATCAGAAAGTTTTGACGCTGTTTCTGACAGAAGGGCATTTTGAACGACATTTAAACCGTATGAGGAATATTTATAAAGAGAAACATGATCTATTGATCAAAGAAATTAAGAAGTTAAACTCCGATATTCAAATATATGGTCATGGAGCAGGAGCACATATCATCGTAAGATTCCCTGTCAGTGATCAAAAAGAGTTTCAAAAAAAATTAAGACAAAAAGGTGTGATGATCTATCCGCTCTCATGGTATTATATAGAAGGAAAACCATTGAAAGAAGAATATATTTTGGGGTTTACGAGAATGAAAAAAGAAGATATGATAAAAGGGATTGAAATTATAGGAGAAGTACTCTATTCAAAATAAAAAGTGGAGGACAATCATATGTCAGAAGAGAAAAATCAAAATGAGATTGAGGAAGTAACAAATGAGGATGAACACAAAGATGTGGAACATTACTGCTATCTTTGCAGACGTCCGGAATCTGTAGCCGGTAAGATGTTAGAACTTCCGAATAATATTTTTATATGTACAGATTGTATGCAGAGGACATTAAATTCTATGGGCAATGGTCAGTTTGGATTTATTGACGCAAGAAATATGGATCTTGACAGCATGGATATCACAAAGATGATGAACGATATGCAGAGCATGCAGCCAAAAGCGGAAGTAAAGAAGAAAAAGAAAGACAAAAAAGAAGAGCCAGAGTTTACATTAAAAGATATTCCAGCACCACATCAGATCAAGGCGATGCTGGATGAATATGTTATTGGACAGGATTATGCGAAGAAAGTCATGTCTGTTGCTGTATACAATCATTATAAACGAGTGGTTACAAACACAATGGATGAGATCGAAATCGATAAATCGAATATGCTGATGATCGGACCAACAGGAAGTGGTAAAACATATCTGGTCAAGACACTTGCAAGACTGTTAAAAGTACCACTAGCGATCACAGATGCTACATCCTTAACAGAAGCAGGATATATTGGTGATGACGTAGAAAGTGTTTTATCAAAGCTCTTACAGGCGGCAGATAACGATGTAGACCGTGCAGAACATGGAATCGTATTCATTGACGAGATTGATAAGATTGCCAAGAAACAAAATACAAATAGCAGAGATGTCAGTGGAGAATCCGTTCAGCAAGGATTGCTAAAACTCTTAGAAGGAGCAGAAGTCGAAGTGCCAGTCGGAGCTACAAGCAAGAATGCAATGGTACCACTCACAACGATCAATACAAGGAATATTCTTTTTATCTGTGGTGGAGCCTTCCCGAACTTAGAAGGAATCATCAAAAAACGTCTGATGAAGAAAACATCGATCGGATTTGGAGCAGATTTAAAAGACCGTTTTGATGAAGAAGAAAACATCATTGCACAGGTTACGAATGAAGATTTGAGAGAATATGGATTCATACCGGAATTCATCGGAAGACTTCCAATGATATTTACATTAGAAGGACTGACAAAAGAGATGTTAGTCAAGATTCTAAAAGAACCAAAGAATGCGATCTTAAAACAGTATCAGAAGTTATTAGAATTAGATGAAGTAAAATTAGAATTCGATGAAGGGGCTCTGGAGGCTATCGCAGAACAAGCTCTGAAAAAGAAAACAGGAGCCAGAGCATTACGTGCGATCATCGAGAAATTCATGCTCGACATTATGTACGAGATACCAAAAGACGACACGATCGGAAGCGTAACGATCACAAGAGATTATATTGAGAATCATGGAAATCCAGAGATTCATCTAAGAGATCAGTAAATAAGAATGATACGCCAATATGTATAAATGAAATGCAGCCAGAAAGTTAAATCAATAACTGTCTGGCTGCATTTTATGTTATTTAATATTCTATTAACGAAAGTCTTATTTAATAACCTTGATCCATCCTTCAGGGGCTTCAATATGACCCATCTGGATTCCTGTTAAAGTATCGTATAATTTCTGGATGACAGGTCCCATCTTTTCCATTCCGCTTGGGAAGCAGATTTCATTACCGTGATCATAAATCTTTCCTACTGGAGAGATAACTGCGGCTGTTCCACATAATCCACATTCAGCGAAATCTTTGACTTCATCAAATAATACTTCACGTTCTTCGACTTCAAGTCCAAGGTATTCTTTGGCTACATAAACTAAAGAACGACGAGTGATAGATGGAAGGATACTGTCAGATTTAGGTGTTACAACTTTACCATCTTTTGTAATAAAGATGAAGTTAGCTCCACCTGTTTCTTCTACTTTTGTTCTTGTTGCTGGGTCAAGATACATATTCTCATCAAATCCCTGACGATGAGCTTCCATGATTGGGTAAAGGCTCATAGCATAGTTTAATCCGGCTTTGATATTACCTGTTCCACGAGGAGCAGCACGATCATAATCACTGACACGGATAGTAATAGGTTTAGCTCCTTCTTTGAAGTATGGTCCTACTGGTGTAGTAAAGATACGGAACTGATATTCATTTGCTGGTTTTACACCGATCACAGGATCACTTCCGAACATATAAGGACGGATATATAATGTAGCACCAGAACCGAAAGGTGGTACGAATGCTTCATTCGCTGCAACGACTTTCTCGATCGCTTCTACAAATTTATCTTCAGGGAATACAGGCATCTCAAGTCTTCTGCATGAATCTGCCATACGGCTTGCATTTAAGTCAGGACGGAATACAACGATATGTCCATCTTCTGTTGTGTAAGCTTTCATTCCTTCAAAACATGTCTGAGCGTACTGTAATACACCGGCACATTCAGAGATTGTGATGTTGGCATCTGTTGTTAATTCACCTTCATCCCATGCTCCATCTTTGTAATTAGCTACAAAACGGTAATCTGTTGGCATATAACCGAAACCGATGTTAGCCCAGTCGATATTTTTCTTTTCCATAATATTAATGCACTTCCTTTTATTCGTATTGTAGAGTCGTTAGCCAGTCTATGGATGGTCGGCTAAAAATTCTTATTGCTAACAGTTTACACCTGAATATTTATAACGTCAAGAGATTTTATGCATCGTAACCATGAATGTTTTTCACCGATGGACCATATGTGAGTCCAACACCTTGAGAGCTGTTTGGCCCTTTTGGATATCCAATACCACTGTAATAAATATAATAAATTCCATTTTCCACAAAAAAGCTGCTACGGTAAATACCACGGTTGTCCCATGCTTTTTCCTTTTCAGATGGTTTTAAGATCGTAATACATTTCTTAAAATCATGCTCATTTTTGGATGAAGTGTAATAAAGATTCATTTCCCGGTGCCTATGCCCTTTGTAGAAGGCAACGACGAGCATTTCATAGCCTTTCTCTGTATGAATGACATCCAGATGCCAGCTTCGAAGTCTGTCAGATGGATATTTTAACTGAATCGTGCTTGGAGTTGTCCAATGAAAACCATCTTTACTTTCACGGTATAAAACAGGGAATTTTCTTTTACAGTTGACAGTCCACATCTTATATCGTCCGTTTTCATAAATGATCGCCGGACTTAGAATACGATCAGTGCGTGCATCGGAAACCAATACATTCTGAGCTTTACTCCAGTGGATACCATCGGTTGTTGTACGTTTCATGATCTTATCGATCCTGGTACGATTATCGACTTGGCGCCAGTAACATTCTAAGGTGTCGATATCTTTTCTATATACAAGATGGGTGTCTGAATTATACTGTTTGTCAGGGTCTTCAAATGGGGTCAATGGATCAAGTGAAACAGCTTTTCCCTCTCCTTCAAATGGCTTCCAATGAATCCTGTCATTGGAGACACAGACGTGTGGATTTTCTTTTCGCTGATCTGCACCTGGATATGGAGTGTATGCCATCCAATAGCGATAGCCGTTCCATGGTTTTTCAAAGTTTAAGACTTTTGGGTGAAATGCCTGATCATCACCGTAAGAACTGATGATATCAAGTTTTGATCTGCAAAGTTTCCTCTCCCAAGAGGCACTTGTTTTGGCTGGTTTATCAATTTCTGCCTGTGTGTTTTTTGGTGCACAAGAAGATGTGATGATCAATAAAGCTAAGATCATCACCAGTGCAATGCTTTTGTTCTTTTTTAACATAATCTCCTCCTTATTGTAAGTAGCCTGTGAAGATCAAGGACAGTAAATATGGAAATTTACATAGATTTTACCTAGGCTGTTTACAGTATAACATAAAGAACAGCCTTGTTTTCATAAAAGTATAATAATTAAGGAAAATGAAAGAAAGTTATTGGGAAAGTATGAAAAATAATGCTATAATATTACAGAACAATCAAAAAAGCGTAAACGAAAGGGGAGCCTTCTCATGGACCAGATGAAGTATCTAAAGGAACTGGCAGTGCGTTATCCAAATGTCGCAGCTGCTTCAACAGAGATCATCAATCTTCAGGCAATCTTGCATCTTCCCAAAGGAACAGAGCATTATGTTTCTGATGTTCACGGCGAATATGAGAAATTCAGCCATATCATAAGGAATGGATCAGGAGCGATCCGAAGCAGGATTGAAGATGAATTTGGGAATACACTGACAACAAAGCAAAAGAAAAATCTGGCATCAGTTATTTATTATCCGGAGCAGAAGATGGATTTAATGGAGGAAGAATTACCAAAGAATTTCCTTCTTGAATGGCAGCATGATACGATGGTACGTCTGGTTCATGTTGCAAGATCAGTCGGGAATAAATATACAAGATCAAAAGTAAGGAAAGCAATGTCACCAGAATTTGCCTATGTGATGGAAGAATTGATGGTAGAACACCGGAGAGCTGATAAGAAACGCTATGTAGAGCAGATTCTTGAGACGATCATCATGACAGGAAGGGTCAGACAGTTTATTGCAGCGGTCAGGAAGTACACTGATATGCAGCAGCTTGACGCCTCTGTTCTCCGGGAGTTTGTGGAGAAAATTTATATCTCCGAGGTTTATACGCCGGACGAGAATGAGCCGCGCATCAAGGTCAGAGAAATCGAGATCGTCTATAACTTCATTGGTGCATTTGATTTTGAGGACGCAAGGGAGCAATCCCAAGCAGCCCAAAAAGAAAAGAAAACCGGCGTAGCCTAAACTACGCCGATTCTCTCACATAAATGTTTTCTTACGTCACCGCCCCTAAGCAGGGCTTTGTCTATAGTCTGAAATCTCCCGGAGTTTTTCCGGGAGATTTTTTTCACAGGACGCCTTTTCTGATCAGAAAATAACGCTTTTAGATATTGAGCAGATCACTGAATACCTTCAGTGCTCCGTCTGTCTCATGAGCCAGAACGCGTTTTGCAAGGACTTTACCAAGCTGGACGCCTTCCTGGTCGAAGCTGTTTACGTTCCACAGGAATCCCTGGAACATGATCTTATTCTCGAAGTGTGCAAGCAGTGCTCCCAGCGTCTTCGGATTTACCTGATCTCCGATGATGATGCTGGACGGACGGCCGCCTTCGAAGTTTTTGTTTTTATTCTCATCTGCTTTACCGCAGGCAAATGCAACGATCTGAGCTGCTACGTTTGCGCAGAGTTTCTGCTGGCTGGTGCTGCCCTGGATGTCGACATCGGTCTCCATCTGGTTATTGCGGAAGCCTACAAACTGCAGCGGAACGATATCGGTTCCCTGATGCAGAAGCTGATAGAAGGAGTGCTGTCCGTTGGTTCCAGGCTCGCCGAAGAGAACCGGACCGGTCGGGTAATTGACCGGCTCGCCGAAGCGGTTGACCGATTTACCGTTGGACTCCATATCTACCTGCTGTAAGTGAGCCGGGAAACGGTTCAGTGCCTGGGAGTACGGAAGAACTGCAGTGCTTGGATAGCCAAGAACGTTTCTCTCGTAAACACCGATCAGCGCATCGAGCATCTCCGGGTTCTGTAATACGTCTTTGTTTGCAGAAAGTTTATCTTCTGCTGCAGCGCCCTCGAGGAATGCTGCGAATACTTCCGGTCCGAAAGCCAGGGACAGAACAGCGCCGCCGACTGCGGATGTGGAAGAATAACGGCCTCCGATATAGTCATCCATGAAGAATGCTGCCAGATAGTCGTCGCTCTTTGCCAGCGGAGAAGTCTCACTGGTAACGGCGATCATATGCTTGGATGCATCCAGGCCTGCATTTTTCAGAGCGTCTTTTACGAAGGACTCATTGGTCAGAGTCTCCAGTGTGGTTCCGGATTTGGATACCAGAACGAAGATGGAATGTGCTACGTCGATCGAATTCAGAACAGCTGCTGCGTCATCCGGGTCAACGTTGCTGATGAATTTTGCTTCCATTTTGAAGCAGCCGTTTTTCTTTGCCCAGTTTTCCAGAGCCAGATACATCGCACGCGGGCCAAGGTCGCTTCCGCCGATACCGATCTGCACAACGGTGGTGAATTTTTCACCTGCTGCGTTGGTGATCTCACCTGCATGTACTTTGTTCGCAAACTCTGCGATGCGGTTCTGCTGCTCTACGTAGAAAGCACGTTTGTCTACGCCGTCTGCCGTAACGGTGTTTCCGAGCTGGCCGCGGGTCAGCTGATGAAGCACGAGACGGTTCTCTCCGGTGTTGATGACAGCACCGTTGTAAAGCTCCTCAAATTTTTCAGAAAGCTCAGCCTCGTTAGCCAGCTTTTCAAGAGCGGCAAGAACAGTCTCGTCAACCTCTTTTGCAGCGTAATTGTAGCATAATCCAGCTGCCATCGGTACGCTGTATTTTACGACACGCTCAGCTCCGTTTTCACCGGACATTGCCTTGGCGATATCGACATGATTCTTCAGTTTGGAAAGCTCGCCATAAGAAGCAAGTGTATCCAGATTTTTCCATGCTGCCATAATAAAATCCTCCTTATATAGGTGGCACCGTACATGACGCGTTGTATGTGGTCATGCCAAAGGCCATCTCTAAGACTGATTATACATAAAAACATCAAGGATTTCAACTTGCTTTTTACTTGCGTTTTTAATTTGTGTGTGATAAGCTGAGTGCAGAGACTGGCAGCAATCCAATAAGATCGTACAGATAAAGATTGCTCTTGGTTTTATCGGAAATTGAAAGGGAGAAAAACAATGGAGGAGAGAAAAAAAGAAGTTCTTAGGGAGTATAACAGAAAGACGGTAAAAGGACAGTATCCGAATGGGTTAGCATATAGCGTACATCTGTCGGTAAAGGAAAATGAAGAGGAGTGTCCACTGCACAACAATTATGGTTTGGTATTTCCAAAAGCATGGGTGAATGAGGATAATGTGATTGTACCCAGCTTTGTTGGCAATTTAAAAGTAGCAGCAGTAAAAAAGGATGGGGCAGTTACCTATTTAATTACGGGAGAAGACTGGAAATCTGATGGAAGTGTGAACAGCGAAAACAAGGGATCTTTTTGGAGTTGGAGCACAGCTGATTTTCTGACTTTTGACGAATGGGGGATTTGCTCAGGGGCACAGCTGTGTGAAAAAACAGGCTTGACGCTTGAGGCAATTCGAATGACCGATCAGATTGCAATACCGGATGAAATGGCACAATGTATTAAGCATCATTGGAATGCACTTCATGCAAAAAGGCAGATGACAGAGCCAAAATTAAAATTCCCACTTGCGCGGGGACTTGCTGATCCGGTGGTTTTGTTATGGAAGGATGACTATTATTTTATTGCAACGAACGACAATGAGAATGACATTGGTTTCTATGTGAGAAAAGCGCATGAACTAGAGGATTTGTTTGCAAAAGATGTAAAGACGTATAAGATTTTGGATAAGGATACGGAAAATGGGTTTGTTCAGCTGTTTTGGGCACCGGAATTTCATGTGCTGAATGGAAGTTTGTATTTGCTGTTTACAGTCAGTGATTCTGAATGGAATCCGCAGTGCCATATTATGAAGTTAAAAGAAAATGGCGACATCTTAAATTCGAAAGATTGGGAAAAGCCAATCCGTGTAAGAAGGGCAAATGGAGGATTTTTGTCAGAAAAAGGCATTAATATTGATATGACACCTGTAAAGTCGGGAGAACGCTATTTTTACGTGTGGTCTCATCGAAAGAACATTGGAACACCGCTTGATACAGGCTCGATGTTAATGATTGCCGAATTTGATCCAGTGCATCCAGAACGGCTGATTAGCGAACCTAAGTGCTTGTCCAGACCACTGTATGGCTTTGAAAATACGGAGCATACAATTAATAACGAAGGACCGTATGCATTTTATTACAATAACAAAATTTATTTGGCCTATTCGGGAGGCGATGCGAGAGGATATCTGTATGCAATCGGCATGTTGACGGCAAATGATGGAGATGATCTTTGTGATTTGTCTGTGTGGGAAAAAGCGAAGACACCGATAGCTAGCTTTGCAACCATTCCAGGCGAGTATGGTCCGGGGCACAATTCATTTTTCTGGGATCGGGATCAAAATTTGTGGATCGCCTATCACGCGGTTACAAGCTTTGAGGAAAAGATTGTGTCAAGTGGAATGAGACGTGTCTATTTTGAACAGGATAAAACACCGAGATTTGATGTCATCGTTGAATAAGGAAACAATAAAAAGTGGAGGAGCGAATGAGCTTCTCCACTTTTTGTATGAAAAAATTAAATGCGTTTAAATACTGGCATCGAATCAAGCGGTGCGTCTGCGGTGATTATCTGGCCACCATTGTAAATTTTATGGTCTCTTGTATCTTCCCACTTGCCAGCTGGCAGATAAACCTCACGCTCAAACTGATTTAAGTGGAAGATTGGAGCAACCAGGTAGTCGCTTCCAAACATGTACTGATCCTGCAGCTCCCAGCATTTTGAATCCTCTGGGAACTCATAGAACATTGCACGAATTAATGGCGAGCCATTTTTAGAAGCTTCTTCGTAGAGCTGCTTGATGTAATCGTGCATCTCGATACGGATATCATAATATTTCTTCATGATGCGGTAATTTTCCTCACCGTAGCTCCATAGCTCATTTGGCTGTCCTGTATGAAGGTAGCCGCCGCCCCAGTCGCGTGTATCAAGCGGTGGAATGTTGTAAGGACCGCGGTCACCGTGCATACGAAGAACTGCAGAGTAAACAGCAAATTCATACCAGCGAATTAAAAGCTGCTGGAAATCTGGATCATTTACATCATCAGTCATGAAGCCGCCGACATCTGTTGTCCACCACGGGATTCCGGCAAGACCCATATTTAAGCCTGCCTGAAGCTGGTCATAGAATGCCTCAAAGGTACTTGGAACATCGCCAGACCATACAACATTGCCGTACTTCTGGCTGCCAGCCCATGCACAGCGAAGTAAATTAACAACAGTGCCGTCGCCAAGATCCTTCATGTTGTCATAGAAAACGCGGCTGTATAGCTGCGGATAAATATTAGAGCAGGAGAGAGCAGGACCTGCAATGTAGCGGTAATGGTCGAAATCGTATACACCGTAATCAGGCTCGGAGTTGTCAAGCCAGAATGCGTCGATGCCAAAATCATAATAATTTTTCTTGCAGATTTCCCATACATATTTTCTTGTTTCAGGATTAAATACATCGATCTCAACACAGTCGCCCTGATAGTCGTAAGTCTGTGCTGCACCTCGCTCAGTGCGGATCAAAAGGCCGCGATCCATCATTGGCTGGAAGTTTTCGCTCTTTCTGTCAACTGATGGCCATACAGAAACTATTACCTTAATGCCCATGGAGTGGAGTTCATCTACCATTGCCTTAGGATCAGTCCAGTAGGTGGTATCAAATTTCCAGTCACCCTGAACAGTCCAGTGGAAGAAGTCGATTACGATCTGGTCAATATGGATGCCTTCCTTCTGGTACTGACGTGCAACGCTAAGAACTTCATCCTGTGTGCGGTAACGAAGCTTGCACTGCCAAAGTCCCATACGATCCTCAGGAAACATCGGTGCGCGTCCTGTCACGGCTGTATAATTTTCCAAAATCTGCTTTGGTCCGTCAGCAACTGTAAGCCAATAATCCATCTGCTTGGTGGAACGTGCAGTCCATTCAGTATAGTTCTTTCCGAATGTAACCTGTCCGACAGCTGGATTGTTCCACAGCATACCATAGCCGAGATTTGATACAGCAAAAGGAACACTTATCTGGGAATTTCTCTGAGCAAGCTCAAGGGTACATCCCTTTAAATCCATGTAAGCTTGCTGATACTGACCCATGCCGAAGATCTTCTCACCGTCATTGCTGTCAAATTTTAAATTCAGACTGAATTCGCTTCCGCCAATGATGCCCTTCCACTCGCGGTTTACAGTTTTTAAGCAGCGGCTTTCGCGGCTTAATGTGCCATCGTAGCTGCGATAATACTCGCGTAAAAACTGTTTGCCGTCACGGTAAAATGTGATAACGCCTGCAAAGTTAACAACGGCGCATATGCGTCCATTTGTGATAGAGGCAGACTCACGTTTATCAATAGTGCCGTCACCAACCCAGTGGTCAACTTCGTGACACTCAACCTCAGCATGTGAGCTTTCTGGTGTTTCTGTAAGTGCCCAGTCTTGATTTGATAATTCTGGGAGCATGGTTGCACGAACACGAAGAGAATTTTTGCCCCACGGCTCAATACGAAGCATTTCGCCGCCATTTCTAGCGATTAGAACGCCATTTGCTGTTTCAAATTGCATAGAAAACCTCCTTATAAATAGTGCGATAAGTATCGCAATTTTCTTCTGCTTGTATTATACTAACAAAAGAAAGAAAATACTTGACCATTTTTCACAGATTCTGACACAGAATTGATTTTACAGTTCACACGTTGCGTGCGATTTTGCGAATGAGCGTCTTGTGAACTGCAACAAGAAGGAGATTTTAATGAATAAACTAGAATTTGCTCGTATTCATGAAATGCAGTTTCACGGAGATATTCGATTTCATCTGCGTCTTCATGAAATGACAAAGGAACCTCTCTGGCCAGAGCCAGTACCGCCGCATTGGCATGAGGAGTATGAATTTCTGGTGATTACAAGAGGTACTGGAACGGCTTGTCTTAATACAAGAACAATGCACATTGAGCCTGGGGATATTTTATTTATAAATGCAGGGATTGTGCATTCATTTAGGGGGAATGAGAAAAATCCGTTGGCTTTTTATGCGCTTGATTTTGGAAGAGAGCTTATAAGCAGCTATGGCAATGATGATATTCAGCAAAAATATATCAGCCGTCAGGTAAATGGTGAGCTTATTTTCAGAGACCATTTCAAAAAGGATGATGCTATGTGGCCGTATATTGAAGAACCACTAGAAGAAATACGCACTCTTTGCAGTAAGGAAATGGCAAAAAATGAGCTTCTGATTAAATCAAATCTGCTTCGTATATGGCATTATCTGTGCCTCGATGCAGAAGCAACGTCGATTCCTCTAAAGAAAAAGGATGATGAACGAGTGCGTCTGATAAAGCAGATTTTGCAATATATACAGGAAAATTATGAAAAAAATGTGACACTTGGAGAG
>ERZ832522.2876-NODE-2876-length-20063-cov-24.074470_pt1 | contig 20063 bp, 14 predicted proteins | sample MGYA00519951_ERZ832522 | MGnify/ENA primary metagenome ERZ832522 (study PRJEB31850, sample SAMEA3708728) | human gut metagenome | biome: human gut; feature: human-associated habitat; material: faeces | place: China | collected 2014 ... | reverse complement strand
CGGCCCGGCGCAGCAGACGCCGCAGCACATAGCCCCGCCCCTCGTTGGAGGGCAGGATGCCGTCGCAGATCATAAAGGTAGCGGAGCGGATGTGGTCGGTGATGACCCGCAGGGACACGTCCCGCTTCTCCGTCTCGCCGTAGTGAGCGCCGGTGAGCTCAGACACCTTGTGGGTGATATTCATCACGGTGTCCACGTCGAAGAGGCTGTCCACGTTCTGGCACACGCAGGCCAGACGCTCCAGACCCATGCCGGTGTCGATGTTCTTCTGCTTGAGTTCGGTGTAGTTGCCGTGGCCATCGTTGTCGAACTGGGAGAACACGTTGTTCCAGATCTCGATGTATCGGTCACAGTCGCAGCCCACGGTGCAGCCGGGCTTGCCGCAGCCGTACTCCGGCCCACGGTCATAGTAGATCTCGGAGCAGGGGCCGCAGGGACCGGAGCCGTGCTCCCAGAAGTTGTCCTCCTTGCCGAAGCGGAAGATGCGCTCGGCGGGGATGCCCACCTCCTTGTTCCAGATGTCGAAGGCCTCGTCGTCGTTCAGATAGATGGAGGGGTACAGCCGGTCAGGCTCCAGCCCCACCACCTCAGTCAGGAACTCCCAGCTCCATGCGATGGCCTCATGCTTGAAGTAGTCACCGAAGGAGAAGTTGCCCAGCATCTCGAAGTAGGTGCCGTGGCGGGCGGTCTTGCCCACGTTCTCAATGTCGCCGGTGCGGATGCACTTCTGACAGGTGCAGACCCGGCGGCGGGGCGGCTCCTCCTCGCCCTTGAACCACGGCTTCATGGGGGTCATGCCGGCGTTGATGAGCAGGATGGACTTGTCGTTCTGCGGCACCAGAGAGAAACTGGGCAGACGCAGATGACCTTTGGACTCGAAGAACGACAGGAACATCTCCCGCAGCTCATTAAGCCCGTGATAGGGATGAGACATGATACATTACTCCTTTTGCTTGCAATCGGAATTGCAGAATTTTCTTTTGTGACAGTTCCTGTGACAAACCTCCGTGACCGGATGCCGTCACTCCTCTGCCGCCCAGCTGTCTGCCAGCGCCTGAAGCTCCCGCTCCAGACCGGCGAAGAACTGCGAGATGTGCAGCCCGTCTGCCAGGGCGTGGTTTACAAACAGCGACACCGGCAGGGTAGTGCGTCCATGCTTGGTGACAGCCTTGCCCCAGCTGATGCGGGGGTTGGAGTCGTCGGCGCTGACGGCGGGATGCTCCAGCTGGGAATAGTGCAGCCACGGCAGACTGGACACAAAGAAGAAGCTCAAAGCGTCTCCGTCCTCGGTGAGGGTACCCCGTCGAAGTACCTCCTCCTGTCGCCGCTGACCCAGCACTACGAACGACTCATAGGGCAGATCCCCCTCCACCGTGCAGTATACGTATACCCCGTCGGGCTTCATGGCGGTGTAGGAAGGGGGACACCAGTCGTATTCCACCACGCTGCCATCTGCCCGGATGCGGCGGCGCAGCTGGGGGACGGCGTTGGCGGCCCGTACCACGGCATAGAGGAAGCTCAGGAAGAAGGGCCGCCCCTGACGCCGTGCGGCGAAGTCCGTGATGTCTACCTCCGCCGTGACCCCGGCGAAGGGAAAGAGCATCTGACGGAAATAGGCAAACTGCCCGCTGCGTGGGTCCTTGGTCATGTCGATCAGCTGATAGCTCACAGGCCACCTCCTGTAACATAGGGCTGTGGGGAATACGGGAACGCTGGAAAACCGGGACGCAGAACAGCTGCCGAAAAAACAAAAAGCCCCCGCCCACACATAGGGGCGAAGACTTGCTTCACGGTACCACCCTAATTGAACGGCCAAGGCCGCCATCTCGGTCATCCGGTAACGGGGATGGGGCGTGCGGCTCGTCGCCGCCTGCTCGGAAGTGGCTGTCACACCGGCCGGACAAGGGGCTTCCACCGCTTCCCCTCTCGCTTTGGGCGGCACATGGCGGACTCGTTTCGTCAGCGCATTTCACGCTCTCTATTTTACCACAGATCCCGCCGTTGTCAACACAAGAAACGCCGCATTTTTGCGGGATTTTTATGCAGTTTTTCCCTTGCGGAAACGCCGCAGGCTGATATACTAACGAAGGATTATTTTGTCGTTATTTATAGGAGTTATACCATGACGGAACAGAAGCTTCTTCCTATCGATCACTGCCGCCATCTGGCCTTTGCTGCAATAGGCGGCTTTTTCGGCGGTTACGCCCTGCTGTGCCGCGGCGGGATACTGGGCAGTTCCCAGACCATGAACCTGCTGGAGCTGGTCAGCGACGCACTCTTTGGCCGGGGGAGCAGTGTGCTGCTGCATCTGCTGTGCCTGGTGATCTACGTGGTGGGCGTCATGTTCTCCGTCATCGTCCCCCACGTGTTCCATGTGGATATGCGGCGGCTGTCGCCGTGCATCACGGCGGCTGCGGCCATCGCCATGGGCTTTTTTCCGGCGGATATGACTCCGCTGGTGGCACTGTATCCGGTGTTCTTCTCCATGAGCATCCAGTGGAGCACCTTTGCCGGCGCCAGAGGCTTCCAGAGCGCCACGATCTTTAACAGCAACAACACCAAGCAGGCATCTCTGGCGCTGGCCCACTACCTGTGCGAGGGAGAGCGGGAGCAGCTGACAAAGCTGTGGTTCTACGGCTCCACCCTGCTGGCCTTCCACGCCGGAGCCGTCTGGAGTTGGCTGGCGGTGAAGTGGCTGGACGTGCGGGGCGTCTGGGGCGTGCTGCCTCAGCTGGCACTGGCCTACTATCTGGTGCTCCGGGAGGAGCAGGCGGAGCGTGTCCTGACCCCGGCACAGATCCGGGAGCAGGAGGTTCTGGGCGAAGCCGAGGAACTGGTGGAGGAAGCCCAAGAGCTGGTGGAGGAGGAGAAGGAGAACTGATCCTCCCCAACGTGTCTCCACTGGCCGCATTCTGATCAAAACCTGAAAAGGCACGGGGCTGCACCGCAGCCCCGTGCCTTTTTCAAAGCGACGATCGATCTGTCGGAGGCCCATCACTCCTCCGCCATATCCCGCCGCAGCTGCGCCAGCACCTGAGGCGTATCCACATCCGTCAGCTCCGGAGCCGGGACCTCCCATAAGAGGAGGTCCTCCTCATGGCGGCGGATCACCTGATTGCCGCCGTGATCCCCCTGCAGAGCCAGCAGCTCCGGGAACAGCCGTGCCGGGAACAGGCAGGGGTTCCCCCGGACGCCGCCGTGACCCAGCGCAGCGATGTGCTCCGGGTGCTCCCGGTAAAAGTCCACTAGACTCCCCACGCTCTCCCGGCGCAGCAGGGGCTGATCCGCCACCTGAAACAGCGCCGCATCCATCTCCGGCAGCTTCCCCAGCCCCAGCGAGATGGTGTGGCTGATGCCCCAGTCCGGATGCCGGTTGGGTACCGGCACGAAGCCCATGCGATGGGCCAGCTCCAGCACCTCCGGGTATTGGCTCACCACCACCGTCCGGACGAACTGCTCCGCCGGTACGGCCTCCAGCGCCCGGTGGAACAGCGCCTTGCCCTGCACCTGCACCGCCAGCTTGTTCTCCCCGAAGCGCCGGGCATTTCCCGCCGCCATCACCACGCATCCGATCCGCAGCTGTGCCATGCCGCTCCCTCCTTTGTCCCGTCATTTTCTTACAGTATACCCGGAAATGCCCATTCCAGTCAACCACCGTTATCCTATAATTAGTATTACGAAAAGGACTATGCAAATGACGAATTTTGTGCTATGATATCTTAAATTTATAGGTACTTTTGCCGGTAACTCCGGCTATCGCAGCGACGCTGACATAAGGAGGAACACTACATGGCTGAAGTAGGAAAAGCCGAGGTGCGGGTAGACGCCTTTGATAAGGCCACCGGCCGCACCAAATACTACGAGGACCTCATGCCCCGTGATGCACTGTATGTCCGCATCAAGCACGCCACTATCGCCCACGGCTTCGTCAAGTCGGTGGACACCTCGGCGGCGGAGCAGATCCCCGGCGTGGTGAAGGTGCTGACCTGTTTCGACGTGCCGGAGCACCCGTTCCCCACGGCGGGCCACCCCTGGTCCATGGACCCCGGCCATCAGGACGTGGCGGACCGCCACCTGCTGAACCGGCACGTCCGCTACTATGGCGACGACGTGGCGGTGGTCATTGCAGAAAACGAAGTGGCCGCCATGCAGGGCGTCCGGGCGCTGCAGGTGGAATACGAGGAGCTGCCCTTCGTGCTGGATGTGCAGAAGGCCATGGAGCCCGGCGCTCCCCAGCTCCACGAGGCCTACCCCAACAACATCCTCAAGCACACCGATATGAAGACGGGCGACTATCAGGCCGCCATTCGGGAGCCGGGCCTCATTAAGGTGGAGGGCTGGTACGAGACGCCCACGGTGCAGCACTGCCACATCGAGAACCACGGCTGCTTCGCCTATGAGGAGAACAGCCGTATCACGGTGGTATCCTCTACCCAGATCCCCCATATCATCCGCCGTGTGGTGGGGCAGGCTCTGGGTCGCCCGTGGAGCGATATCCGGGTGGTGAAGCCCTACATCGGCGGCGGCTTCGGCAATAAGCAGGACGCCCTCTATGAACCCCTGTGCGCCTGGTGCTCCACGCAGGTCCACGGCCGCTGTGTCCGGGTGGACTGCTCCCGTGAGGAGACCTTCGTCTCCAACCGTGTGCGCCACGCCATCCGTTTCCACATCGTCTCGTGGCTCCGCAAGGACGGCACCTTCGCCGCCCGGAAGGTGGAGCTCTACTCCAATCAGGGATCCTATGCCTCCCACGGCCACAGCATCGTGGCCAAGGCCATGGGTTCCTTCTCCCAGCACTATCCCTGTGACAACATGGAGTGCGATGCGTGGACGGTGTTCACCAACCGTCCCGCCGCCGGAGCCATGCGTGGCTACGGAATGCCTCAGGCCTCCTTTGCCGACGAGTCCAACGTGGACGAGTGCGCCAAGGCCGTGGGTATGGACCCGCTGGCCTTCCGGATGCAGAACCTCATGCCCAAGGGCTTCGAGGACAGCTTCTCCCACAACGTCAACTATGAGGATTCCTTCCGCCAGTGTCTGGAGGTTGGTAAGAAGTACATCGACTACGACCGCAAAAAGGCGGAGTTCGCCAAGGAGACCGGCCCCATCCGCCACGGCATCGGCGTGGCCACCTTCTGGTATAACACCGCCGTCTACCCCATCTCGTTGGAGACGTCCTCCAATCGGATGCTGCTGAATCTGGACGGCAGCGTCACCATGCAGTGCGGCGAGACGGAGATCGGTCAGGGCGCCGATACCGCTTATGCCCAAATGACCTCCGACGTGGTGGGTCTGGGCGATTACCGTAAGGTCCATGTGGTGTCCTGTCAGGATACCGATATCACGCCTACGGGCTTGGGTGCCTATGCCTCCCGCCAGACGTATGTGGCGGGCTTCTCCATCCGCCAGACGGGCCTGATGCTGAAGGAGAAGATTCTGGATTATGCCTCCAAGCTCACCCGTCAGGCGGTGTACAACATGGATATCGTGGACGGCAATATCGTCCGCAACACCGACGGCAAGGTGCTCATGAGCCTGTCGGAGCTGGCCATGCACGCCCAGTATGACCCCGCCGACTCCCAGCACATCACCGCCGAGAGTACTTATACCATCCGCAATAACGCCTATTCCTTCGGCTGCACCTTTGCCGTGGTGGAGGTGGACATTCCCATGTGCAAGGTGACGCTTCAGGAGATCATCAACGTCCACGACTGCGGCAAGCTGGTAAACCCGGCGCTGGCGGAGGCGCAGGTCCACGGCGGTATGTCCATGGCCATTGGCTACGGTCTGTCAGAGCAGCTGCTGTTCGACGAAAAGACCGGCCGGCCTCTGAACAATAACCTGCTGGACTACAAGCTCTCCACCATCATGGACCACCCCCATCTGGAGGCGCAGTTCGTGGAGAACGCCGAACCCACCAGTGCCTTCGGCACCAAGGCCTTGGGCGAGCCCCCGGCCTGCTCCGGTGCGCCCGCCATCCGCAACGCCATCTACAACGCCACCGGCGTGGCCATCGATCAGGACCCCATCACCCCCCACGTCCTCTTCCAGCGCTTCACGGAAGAGGGCCTGATCCGGGACTAAGGAGGAAATACCGCTATGTATGATATGTCAGCGCTCTATCAGGCGGAAAGCGTACAGGACGCCATCCGTCTGCGGCTGGAGCATCCCGAGGCCCAGATCATCGCCGGCGGCACCGATGTGCTGGTGCAGATGCGGGAGGGCAAGCGGGCCGGAAAGGCCCTCATCAGTATTCAGGGCTGTGGTGAAATGCGGGGCGTGACGCTGGATGAGGAGGAGAACCTCCGCATCGGCAGTCTCACCACCTTCAGCCACATCACCGCCGATCCTCTGATCCAACAGTATATCAACGTGCTGGGCGAGGCGGTGGATATGGTGGGCGGCCCTCAGATCCGCAATGCCGGTACCATCGGCGGCAACACCTGCAACGGTGTGACCTCCGCCGACTCCGCATCCACCCTCCACGCATGGGAGGCCATGGTGGAGATCACCGGCAAAAATGGCGTCCGCCGGGTACCCATTAAGGACTTCTACCTGAAGGCAGGCACCGTGGACCTGCGGGTGGAGGAGGGCGAAATTCAGACCGCCATCCTGATCCCCAAGGCATCCTACGACCGCACCTTCGGCCACTACATCAAGTACGCCATGCGCAACGCCATGGATATCGCCACGCTGGGAACCTCCGTTAACGCCCGGCTCAGCGAGGATAAAAAGACCTTCGACCGGGTGCGGATCGCCTTCGGCGTGGCGGGGCCCGTCCCTATGCGTGCGCCCCACGCTGAGGAGTTTATCAACGGCAAGCCCGTGACGCTGGAGAACATCGAGGGCTTCGGAAAAGCGGTGCTGGAGGACATCCATCCCCGTGACTCGTGGCGGGCCAGCAAGGCATTCCGCTCTCACATCGCCGTGGAGAGCGCCAAGCGTTGCCTTATGGAGTCTGTGAAGCTGGCGGGAGGTGAGCTGTAATGGCAAAGAATCAGTATCAGCTGGTGACCTTCTTCCTCAACGGCAAGGAGGTGGAGCGGATGGTGGACGTCCGGGCCTCTCTGACGGATATGCTCCGCAACGACTTCTCCATGACCTCCGTGAAAAAGGGCTGCGAGGTGGGGGAGTGCGGCGCCTGCAACGTCCTCATCGACGGCGAGTGCTATAACTCCTGCCTGTATCTGGCGGTGTGGGCCGAGGGCAAGCATATCACCACGCTGGAGGGTCTCATGGGTCCCAACGGCGAGCTCTCCGACATTCAGCAGGCCTTTATGGAGGAGACCAGCATCCAGTGCGGCTTCTGCATCCCCGGTTTCATCATGACGGCGGTGGAGATCCTGGATCGTGGGGTATACTATACCGATGGCCAGCTCCGCAAGCTGCTGTCGGGCCACCTGTGCCGCTGCACCGGATATGAGAATATTTTCAAGGCGGTGAAGAAAACCATGCTCCGCCGTCTGGGTCGTCTGGATGATCCGTTCCTCAACACCTGACCGGGTGCTATCCCAAAACCGGATACCGGTCGATGATTCTGCCGGACACCGGCGGGATACTTGACCGATCCCGATGGGATACCAGCCGGACGATGGCCGGACACTGGCTGGATATCTGCCGGATACGGACGGGATACCTGTGGGACGGCTGCCGGACAGTCCGGTGGACGTCCACCGGACACGAACCGGACGACTCGGTGGACGTATAGTTCCGGCAGAATGGACACGCCCTGACAGGGGAATTTGCCCCGCCGCACGGAGGCAGCTGAACCGGTCGCCGAAAGGAAGAAAACTTCCAAATTATGGGAAAAGCCCCGCTTCGCCAGATGGCGAAGCGGGGCTTTGCTGTGTCCCGCAGGAATGGGGGGCCGTGACTTGGCGGGAAAGTGTGAACGGAGCGTAAAGGCTGCGAAAGTTCACACTTTGTTCATAATAATATGGTATATTATGTCCCACAATTTAGCTGATGGACGCCGTGAGGAGGGCTTGTATGAAAAAATTCCGGCTGAGGGATTACCTGCCGGTGCTGATCATGGTCCTGTGTGCGGCGATATTCGGCGTGCTGCTGGCCACAGGGGTCATGGATCTGGATACGGTGCCGCAGATGGTGGCGGACCGGCCTGTGCTGGCGGTGCTGGTGGTGCTGGGACTATATGTGCTGAAGGGCTTTTCCGGCGTGGTGGTATACAATGCGCTGGTGGTCGTGGTGTCCATGGTGCTGCCGCTGCCGGCGGCGCTGGCCGTCAACGGCGTGGGGACGGCGGTGTGCTTATCTATCTCTTACGCCATGGGGCGGTTCACCAAGACGGAGAGTCTGGAGTCGGTGCTGGACCGGCATCCCAAGATCAAGCGCTATTTCAGCGCCACGCAGGAATATGGCTTTGCCATGTGCTTCGCCATCCATATGCTGGGGCTGAACATGGAGGTGCTGGGACTGCTGCTGGGGATGCTGCGGGTGGATTACCTGACGTATCTGGCGGGGTCGTGGCTGGCCATTGCGCCGGGGATGGTTTGTCTGGTCATCGCCGGAAATTCGCTGGATTTCAGTTCGCCGGTGTTCTGGATCTTTCTGGGAATCAACACGGTACTGGTGGTATGCAGCGTGGTGTACACCCTGCGAAAGCTCCGGGCCGCCAAAGCTAAAAGGGCGGAGCGGGAAGAATAGAGGGCTGCCGAATCGGCTGTGGCTTCGATGTGAGGCAAAGATACAGGCGGCTGTTTAGAGGTGTCAGCTGCGCAGGGAGAGCGGCGGCTGGGCGACAGGGAGCGACGATGAAAAGCGGCACCTTTTGCAAGGACTGCCCATGGAATAGAGAAACCCCATAACAGAGACGAATCCCCCGAAGCGGTATGGTCGCTTCGGGGGGATTTTTGGGATTATGAGAGATGCTTCGGGCGGGGAAGTGCCGGAAACAAACGGCGTACCGGAGTTAGGCGGCATACCTGACCGGACGGGGGATATAGGGGCAGACAAGGGATCAGGCAGTATATCCGGGCAGAGTGTACCGGGACATATGAAACACCGGGATCGGGTGATGCCCGGTAATTGGACGGTATACCGGGGTCAGGGGACGGGGCGGAGGGATGGGAGGTCAGATGACGTAGTTGTCGCCCTGCGGAACGGCCATCAGATCCGCCAAGGTGATGCCGGAGAAATATTTCCGGGTCAGGTCATAGTAGCCCTGCCACACCGAGAGGGTGCGGCACTCCCCGGCCCGCTGGCAGGGGGAGGCATCCGTTTGCAGGCAGGACACCGGGGCCAGCTCGCCCTCCGTCACCCGCAGGATCTCCCACAGGTCGTACTGCTCCGGGTCACGGTTCAGCCGGTAGCCGCCGCCGATGCCGTGGCTGCTGTCCAGCAGGCCGGCGTTTTTCAGGGCGGGCATCAGCTTCTCCACATATTTCAGGGAGATGCTCTGCCGGGCGGCTACGTCCCTGATGGGGGTATAGCCCACGCCCCGATGCTCGGCCAGATCCAGCAGGATCCGAATGGAATAACGTCCTTTGGTGGAAATCATGGTGTATGCCTCCTCATTTATTCAGCCTATTATACCACTAAACTGGTAGGAAAAGCAAGCGCCGTGACAGTTGTCTTGCGAAAAATTTCGGGGCAGCTTTTCCGGAAAAAGCCCACCGGGGAGCGCAGCGGCTCTCCGGTGGGCGTTGATGATAGGAAAATTATTTGGTGTGGAAATAGAGGATGCCCAGCGTGCGGGGGCCGCAGTGACTGGAGACGGTGCAGCCGGCCCGTGTGTGCAGCACCTCGTCAAAGGGCTGGCAGCTGCGGACGGCGGCCTCCACCTGCGCCAGCTCCTCCGGGGTGAAGCCGCCGGATTCGGTGATAAAAATGCGGCGGGTGTCAATGTCATCCCGGCCCTTGAGCCGCTCCCGGATGTACTGGAGCAGGCAGCTCACATAGGGGCCGCGGTACTTCTTGCCCACCATCATCTGGCCGTCCTTCACCTGAATGCAGGGGCGCAGGTTCAGCATATTGGCCCCCAGCAGGGCAACGCCCGAGCAGCGGCCGCCCTTATGCAGGAAGTCCAGCCGCTCCACCAGAAAGCTGACGTCCAGCAGCTCCCGGCGGCGCTCCATCTCGTGGGCGATCTCCTGAGCGGTGAGCTTGCCCTCACGGGTCAGCTGCACCGCCTCCAGCACCAGCTGGCCGATGCCGGTGGAGAGGCTGCGGGAGTCCACGGGGTAGACGTTCCCCACCTCCTGAGCGGCGATACAGGCATTCTGGTAGCAGGCGGACATATCGCCGGAGATGTGGAAATGCACCACGGCGTCGCACTCCTCCAGCTGGCGGCGGAAGAACTGTGTATAGTCGTACACCGACACCGCCGCCGTGCTGCACATTCCGCCGCCGGAATTGACGTGGGCGTAAATTTCGTCGGGGGTGATGTCCTTGCCGTCTACCAGAGACTGGCCGTCCCGGACGATGTACAGGGGGGTGATGCGGATGTCGTATTTTTCAATAAGCTCCGGGGACAGATCACAGGTGCTGTCAGCGGATATTCTAATATTCATGATTAGCAGATACCTTTCTGTATATTATCAAATCTCGCAAATTGGAAACAGAAATATTATATCACACGAATCCTATCATGGCAATCCCCTTTTTGCAACGAAAAATGGCGGTTTTGTTCGGTATCCTGCACAAGTGCGGCGGGGCGTTCGGGAGGATGGACAGTGGGGGCGAAAAAGAAGCGGTACATGGCTTGCCATGTACCGCTGAGGGGGATAAGGGGTCAGTCCATAGTGGGGCGCTCGTCGCCCAAGAAGAACACGGCCACCGTGCCGGGGCCGCTATGGGAGCCGATGATGGTGCCGATGTCGCACAGGCGGATCTTGCCCTTCAGGTGGGGGAAGCGCTCCTCCAGCGCCGTGATGAGCAGGGCGGCGTCCTCCGGGCACTGGGAGTGGCAGACGAAGCAGCGCTGGTCGTAGTCCCGGCCGCCCTGAGCGTGCTGCTCCATGGCGTTCACGGTGGTCTCCACTGCCTTCTTCTTGCCCCGGACCTTGCTGTAAGCCTTGATGGCGCCCTTATCATCCAGCCGCATGATGGGGCAGATGTTCATGATGGTGGCCACCATGGCCGCTGTGCCGGAGACACGGCCGGTGCGGCGGAACTGGGTCATGTTGGAGGAGAAGAACTGGTGGTGGACCTTGTTGCGGTTTTCCAGCACCCACCGAGCCGTCTCCTCCAGCGTGGCGCCGCTGTCCCGCAGGTCCGCCGCCGCATCCACCAGCAGGCCGTAGCCGGAGGAGGAGCACAGGGAGTCGATGACCACGAGTTTCTTATCAGGGTACTTCTCTTGCAGGAGCTTGGCCGCCGCCACGGCGTTGTGGACGGAGCCGGACTGGCCGGAGGTGAAGGCGATGTGCAGCAGATCGCCCTTTTCCAGCTGGGCCTCGAAGAAGTCCAGATAGGTGCCGACATTGATCTGGGAGGTCTGGGGCAGCTTGCCCGCCTCCAGAAAGCGGTAGAACCGGGGCAGAGCTTCCGGGTCACGGCCCATGTCGTCCACGTACTCCTGCCCGTCCACCACGTAGGTATAAAACAGCACGGGAATGTCTCTGCTCTGCATATAGGAATAGGGAAGGTCCACGGTAGAGCAGCAGCTGAGAGTGAATTTACGTTCCATATGTCCTCCTCCGGTCAACACACAAAATAGGCACACTGACGGGGTATATTGCAACACACTGTCTATTATATCACATTTCGCCGCCGTGTCAACGAAAAGTCCCTGTGGTTTCCCCGTTGCAATCCGGGGCGCAGTCCGATATAATAAAGGTTCAGATCATGATCCCGGAGGCGGCATATGTTCATTCTCACAGAGAAAAATCAGGCGGAGGCGGTGCGGCAGGCGCTGCGGCAGCGGCTGGAGGGAACCGGCGTCACGGTGGCGCATCCCGGCGGGGAGGTGCTGGTGCTGGAGGGAGAGACCTTTCGGCTGGACGGGGAGAGTCTGCGGCTTCTGCCCGGCGTACGGGCGGTACAGCGGCTGACGGAGCCGTATCCGCTGGCGGCTCGGATGGGGCATCCGGAGGACACGGTGGTATCCGTGGGCAAGGCCCGCATCGGGAGGGACTTCTGCCTCATTGCCGGACCTTGTGCCGTGGAGTCGTCGGAGCAGGTGACCTCCATCGCCCGGCAGATGTCCGCCGCCGGGGCGCAGCTGCTGCGAGGCGGCGCCTTCAAGCCCCGGACCTCCCCCTATACCTTTGGAGGGCTGGGGGCCGAGGGGCTGGAGCTGCTGTGCCGTGCGGGCCGGGAGACGGGCTTGCCGGTGGTGTCGGAGATCACCGATCCCCGGCAGCTGCCGCTGTTCCGGGAGGTGGACGTCTTGCAGGTGGGCGCACGGAATATGCAGAACTTCGAGCTGCTGCGGGAGCTGGGGCGGCAGGAGAAGCCGGTGTTGCTGAAGCGCAGCTTCGGGGCCACCGTGACGGAGCTATTGCAGGCGGCGGAATACATCCTTGCCGGCGGCAATGAGCGGGTGATCCTCTGCGAGCGGGGCATCCGCACCTTCGAGACGGACAGCCGGGCCACGCTGGATGTGGCGGGCATTGCCGCCCTGAAGGAGCAGTCCCACCTACCGGTGCTGGCCGATCCCAGCCATGCCGCCGGGAGGCGGGAGCTGGTGGCTCCGCTGGCGCTGGCGGCGGCAGCTGCCGGGGCGGACGGACTGATGATCGAGGTCCATGACCGGCCGGAGGAGGCTCTCTCCGACGGACGGCAGGCCCTGACCTGCGGCGAATTTGCCCGGCTGGCCCGACGGGTGCAGGCACTGACGGCCCTGCTGCGGCGGGAGGAATGACAAAAGGTGAAACAGCCCTCACGGCGCTGCCGTGAGGGCTGTTTTTATGCGGAAAAGGACCCGGCGGAAAAGGCGGGTTCAAACCTACCATATCACGCCGAAGGCCGGGATGCAAGAGAAATTTTCTCCGGGAGGGAAATTTCAGAGGACTGCCCCATGTACAGGGGGCGGGAGGGGAAAAATCTTGATGATTCTGCGGGCTTGACGGCGTTTTTCTCCGGCGGTAAAATCGGTGGGTAAAAAATCAGAGGGCGGAGAAGCGCCCCGCTGTCAAAAGGAGAGGGAGCCATGAAGTATATTTTTGTCACCGGCGGTGTGGTGTCCGGACTGGGCAAGGGCATCTGCGCCGCATCTCTGGGGCGGCTGCTGAAGCAGTGCGGCCTGCGGGTCAGGAACCAGAAGTTTGACCCATACCTCAATGTGGACCCCGGCACCATGAGTCCCTATCAGCACGGGGAGGTGTTCGTCACCGATGACGGGGCGGAGACGGATCTGGATCTGGGCCACTATGAGCGGTTCGTGGACGAGGCACTGGACGCCAACTCCTCCGTCTCCTCCGGGAAAATCTACTGGAGCGTATTGAACCGGGAGCGGCAGGGGGGCTATCTGGGCGGCACGGTGCAGATCATCCCTCACGTCACCGATGAGATCAAAAACCGCATCTACGCCATGGACGACGGGCAGACGGATGTGGTCATCTCCGAGATAGGCGGCACGGTGGGCGACATCGAGAGCCAGCCCTTTCTGGAGGCCATCCGGCAGGTGGCGGCGGAGAAGGGCAAGGAGAACGTGCTGTACATCCATGTGCCGCTGATCGTGTCCATCCCCGGCAGCGGGGAGCTGAAGAGCAAGCCCACCCAGCACTCGGTGAAGGAGCTGCTGAGCATCGGCATCCAGCCGGACATTCTGGTGTGCCGCACGGACAGCCCCATCACCGGGGATATCCGGCGGAAGATCGCCCTGTTCTGCAACGTGGAGGAGGACTGCGTCATTCCCAACGTCACGGCCTCCACCCTGTATGAGGTGCCGCTGCTGCTGGAGCGGGAGGGGCTGTGCCGGGTGGCCTGCCGCAAGCTGGGGCTGCCGGTGGTGGAGCCGGACATGGCCCGGTGGCGGGCCATGGTGGAGAAGATCCACGGGGTACACCGCCATGTGACCATTGCGCTGGTGGGGAAGTACACGGGCCTGCACGATGCGTATCTCAGCGTGGTGGAGTCCCTGTTCCACGCAGGCACCGCCTGCGACGCAGAGGTGTCCATCCGGTGGGTGGACTCCGAGACACTGGTGGCGGAGAACGTGGAGCAGATGCTGGCCGGGTGCGGCGGCGTGCTGGTTCCCGGCGGCTTCGGGGATCGGGGCATCGAGGGGATGATTTTAGCGGCTCAATATGCACGGGAGCATCAGGTGCCGTATCTGGGCATCTGTCTGGGTATGCAGATCGCCGTCATCGAGTTTGCCCGCCACGTGGTGGGCTGGGCCGACGCCCACAGCGCCGAATTCACCGCCATGACGGCCCATCCCGTCATTGATCTGATGTCCGATCAGGTGGGCGTTACCGCCAAGGGCGGCACCATGCGGCTGGGCAAGTACCCCTGCCGGCTGGCGGAGGGGAGTCTGGCCCGGAGGGAGTACGGCGCGGAGGATATCTCCGAGCGCCACCGGCATCGGTACGAGTTCAACAACCGCTTCCGCTGCGAGATGGAGGCGGCGGGGCTGCGGCTGTCGGGCCTGTCCCCGGACGGCAGCCTGGTGGAGATCGTGGAGGAGCCTGTCCACCGCTGGTTCGTGGGGGCGCAGTTCCACCCGGAGTTCAAGAGTCGTCCCGACCGGCCGCACCCCCTGTTCCGGGGCTTTGTGCAGGCATCGCTGGAGACGGCGGAATAAGGCGTATCCGAAAAGCGGCAGGAGGAAGTGACCTCCTGCCGCTTGCGACTGTCGATAAACCCTCCGGTTTTTTCGACAAAAGGCTTGCAGTCTGCTGCGCACAAATTCCACACTTGCAGCCTGAGAAGTATTTTCTCTCACGCATATGTCGCAAGAGAAAATGATTTCAATTCTTTGCCGCCTGCGGGCGGCAAACTCTGCGAGGCTTTTTGCGGGGCCAAGGGGGGGTGTGCTTTGAAGCGGGAGGGGCGGATTTTTGTGAAAAAATCCCGGCTGTGCCTTGAAAGACGGAGGGAAATTGTGGCATAATGGAAAAAACAGCATCCATCCGGCGGGAGGTCACACCATGAACAGAAAACGCATCCGACAGATGAACACGGCCCTGCTGCGGCGGCTCACCGGCCGCCCTACGGCGGAGTATTTCAGCGGCCAGCCCCTGCTGGAGCGGCTGGAGAGCGAGAACTACATCCAGCGCTTTGCGCCCCTTTACGACGGCACTCGACTGCGCTGCGGCGACGTGCTGGAGCTGTGCCGACCGGAGCTGGCGGAGCTTTCCGGCGGAGAGCCGGAGGTGGGGTGGCTGCACTTTGCCTATGACTTTGCCCGGCGGCAGCTGTTCCCGGAGAAGGAGGCCCCTACGACCTATGACGCCGGGGCGGTGTTTTTCCTGTCACTTTTGCAGGTACTTTTTACCGCCGAGCGGGAGAAGCTGCCCTTTGACCCGGCATGGGATTTCGACTTTCTATCGGAGACAGAGGCGGCGGATTGCGCCTGCGGCGCCAGCTATCGACAGATGCTGCGGCAGTGGAAGCGGGAGTACGTCTATGAGATGATGCGGCTGGGGCTGGAGGTGACGCCCTACCGCACGCTGGAGCACATCGCCGGGGTGCATCACATCGCATTGACCTGCGGCCGGGCGCTGCGGCGCAGCGGCACGGCGGTGGATCTGGCGCTGGTATCCGGCAGCGCCGCCGGACACGACATCGGCAAGTTCGGCTGCCATCCGGGGGAGCGGGTGGCGTATCTGCACTACTATTACACGGATCTGTGGTTCCGCCGCCACCGGCTGACGGACATCGGTCATGTGGCCGCCAACCACTCGGTGTGGGATCTGGAGCCGGAGTATCTGTCGGCGGAGGCGCTGCTGCTGATCTATGCGGACTTCCGGGTGAAGCAGACCCATGACCCCAAGGGCCATGAGATCACCCACATCTCGTCGCTGGCGGAGGCCTTTGACGTGATTTTGAACAAGTTAGACGACGTGGACGGGGAGAAGCGCCGCCGCTACACCAGAGTTTATGCCCGCTTGCAGGACTTCGAGGCGTATATGATCCGCCGGGGGGTGGACGTGACCATGCAGGGGGCGGACACGCAGCCGCTGCCGGAGCAGGCGGTGGCCCTGATGGAGGATGCGGAGGTGCTGGAGTCCCTGACCATGCAGTGTGTGGCCCACAACATGGAGCTGATGGACCGGCTTACCGGGCAGCGGAGCTTTGCCTCCCTGCTGGAGCAGGCTCGTGGTGAGACCAACTGGCGGCGGCTGCGGGCCTATCTGGGGGTGTTCGAGTCCTACTCCCTGTATCTGCACATTCCCCAGAAGGTGCAGACGCTGGCCTTTCTCTATGAGCTGCTGATGCACCGTGAGGGGGATATCCGCCGTCAGGCGGCGGCTCTCATGGGAGAGATCATCGCAGGGTTCCACGCAGGCTATGCCAAGGAGCGTCCGGCGGACAGCCGTCCCGATCTGCGGACGGTGACGGATCTGGATCAGTGGAGACTGTATCTGGAGAAGATCATCTATCCGGATCATAAGCTGATGCCCCAGCACCGGGGGTGGATCCGGTTCACCCTGAAATTCTGCGTGAAGTCCCTGCTCTCCCGCTGCCCCGGACGGGAGGAGCGGTTTCTGGCGCCGGTGCTGGCGTATCTGCGGCGGCCGGAGCAGTTGGACGATCAGGTGGCGCTGCAGCTGCTGGATGCGGCGGCGGACCTGCCGCTGGAGCTGTGTACCCGGCCCCAGCTGAATGCACTGCTCCGTGCGGCGGAGGTACTGTCCGGGCGGGAGAGCCTGACGGTGCAGGCGGCGGCCATGCTGCTGCTGGATCACGTCCACACCTCCATGCCCCGGCAGAAGAGGCCCCTGAAAATTTTGCAGGGGATGGACTGCGGCAATATGTCGCTGGCCCTGCTGCGGGAGGATATCTGCGCCGGGGGGCTGCATTTGCAGGAGGCGCAGGTGTCGGATATTTTTCTGGATAACCTCAAGACCGCCACGCCGTGGATCATCAAGCAGGTGAACCTGCGGCTGCTGACGGACGATGCACGGAACGACCACGGCTCGGCCCTGCACATCGCCACGCATCTTTCTAACCTCATCAAGGTCAGCGACCGGGTCACGGTGCGCCACGGCGCAGGACTGGCGCTGCTGGAGATCGCTCCCCGGCTGACGGTGGATCAGCGCAATGAGGTCTCCGTGGAGCTGTGCCGGGGGCTGGAGCTGGGGCAGCAGGAGTTCACCAAGTACATTCCCGACTATCTGGGGCGGCTTGCCCTATGGCTGCCGCCGGAGCAGCTGGACGAGTGTCTGGCGGATCTGGGGGTGACCCTCAGCGCCTCCAGCAGCCGCATCGTGACTCCGGTGCTGGACACCGTGGGCGTCATCTATGAGGAGTACGACATCTATCACCAGAGATTTCCAGAGGAGCCGGAGGAGGCGTGCCTGCGCCGCCGGGACCGGCTGCTGGGGATGCTGATGCGGGGACTGGCGGGCATCGACGGAGAGACCCGGCAGGAGGCCATGCTGGTACTGGGACAGCGGGTGTTCGGCTCGGCACAGCTCAGCAACGGCGAGAAGAGCCGGGCCTTCCCCCTGACGGCACGGAAGCTGCTGACCACCTGCCGTCAGGAGGACGGGGATGCACTGTCCTTTTACTATCGGGCATCCATGCTGGGGCGGCTGTACCGCTTTTTGACGGCCCAGCGGCTGCGGGGCGGCTTTACCTTTGAAGCGCCACGGCCCATCGCCTTTTTCCCCGGAACCTTCGACCCATTCACCCTGTCCCACAAGGCCATCGTCCGAACCATCCGGGATCGGGGCTTCGAGGTACTGCTGGCCATCGATGAATTCTCGTGGTCCAAGCGCACCCAGCCCTACCGCATCCGGCGGCGCATTGCCGCCATGTCGGTGGCGGACGAGTTCCATGTGCAGATCTTCCCGGAGGATTTCCCGGTGAACATCGCCAACCCGGAGAACCTCCATCGGCTGCGGCAGGCCTTCCCCGGACGGAAGGTATCCATCGCCGTGGGAAGCGACGTGGTGGCCCACGCCTCCTCCTATCGCAAGCCCGTGGAGCCGGATTCCATCCATACCTTTGACCACATCATCTTCCGCCGGCCCGGTCAGGAGGCCGGGGGCGGCTACGGCGGCATTTACGGCAAGGTGCTGGAGCTGACGCTGCCGGAGCCGCTGGAGGAGATCAGCTCCACCCGCATTCGGGAGGCGGTGGACGCCAACCGGGACATCAGCAATCTGGTGGACCCGGCGGTGCAGGAGTTCATCTATCGGAGGGGGCTGTATCTGCGGGAGCCGCAGGACAAGCCCCTGCTGCGGACGGAGGATCTGGATTTTACCGACTATCCCCGGCCGGATGCCTCCATGGAGGCCATGCTGGAGGGGATCTGCCCCGCCGCCATGGTGGAGAAGCTGTGGCAGTGCGGCGACAGTCTCCTGCTGCTGCGCCACGGGATGCAGGGGCAGGTGCTGGGAGCCGTCAGCTACCGGCAGCTGGAGTCCCGTGAGCTGTATGACCGGCTGGGGAGTCTGGAGCTCTCCGGCTATGTGCGGCAGAAGACCGGGGGTCGGGCGCTGCTCATCAGCGGACTGTGGGTGCCGGACGGCAACCAGCAGCGGGAGCTGGGGCAGCTGCTGCTGACAGAGGTGTTTACCATGGCGCTGGGGCGGGAGTATCCCTGCGCCCTGTACGATCCGCTGCCCGGTGCAGAGCACAGCTATGTGCTGAATTTGCTGCGGCGGCAGGGCTTTGTCCCGGCTCCGGTGTCGGGGCGGCCGGTGTTGGAGGTGGATATGCGCTGCCCCATCGTGCTGAGTCACAATGTGGACACCTCCATCAAGGCTCCGCTGGCCTCCATGCCCCGTGTGACGGCGGCGGTATCCGCTGCCCACCGGCGCTTGCAGGAGGCGCTGACGGAGCTGCAGCCGGGGTCACTGGTGCTGAGCCTGTCGGCGGGGATCATCTATCACCGGCTGCTCCAGCGCATCACCGCACGCAACGGCGTACCCGCCGAACCGGTGACGCCCCGGCGGCAGGGACCGGATATCTGCGTCCCCTATGGAAAGCTGCTGCGGGGCGTGGCGGTGCCTAATACCGTCACCAAGACCCTGCGTACCGACAAGGTATATGAGGCGGATCTGTCGGACTATGCCATCGAGGCCTACCCGGAGTATTCGCCGCTGCCGGATCAGGTGCGAACCATCCGGGCCTTTGACCGGCCCGTTATCTTGGTGGATGATCTGCTCCACGACGGAAAGCGGCTGCGGAGTCTGTCGCCGCTGCTGAAGGAGACGGGAACGCAGGTGGATCTGGTGCTGGTGGGCTATCTTACCGGCATGGGCCGGGATCTGATGGAGGAGCTGGGGTATCCGGTGGAGAGCATCTACTATCTGCCCAATCTGCGGATGCGGTTCGTGGAGTCCACCCTGTATCCCTTCATCGGCGGGGACACCGTGCGGCGGCGAGAGCGGCCCACGGAGGGGCTTCAGCCCTCCGTTAACCGCATTTTGCCCTACGCCTCCCCGGAATTTGCCCCCATTGCCCCGGATGTGGCGTGGCGGCTGAGCCTGTGCTGTCTGGAAAACGCAAGGGACATCCTGCTGGCACTGGAGGCGGAGTACCGCTCCCTCTACGCCCGGAACCTGACGCTGAACCGCCTCAGCGAGGCGGTGATCCTGCCCCTGTATCCGGATAAGGGCGGGTGCATGACATATGATTTGAGCCGTACCGCCTCCACCTATCTGGAGGAGGACATCGAGCTGCTGAAGCGGGTGCGTCCCGCAGAATAAGGAGGCTAACGTGCGATACTATGACTGCGGCGGCTATCCCCTGTGCAGCCGGGAGGTGCTGGCGCTTCCGGCGCTGCACGCTCTGCCGGAGACGGGGGAGGTGCTGTTCGGATTTCACCGCACACCCGGTATCGGGCGGGATACCTTCCCGGTGACGGCGCCGTCCCTGCTGACCGCGGAGGAGGGGGTATCGACCCTTGTGACGGCGGAGGAGCCGGAGACAGATCCGGCGCTGGCGGCGGCCATAGCCGCCGGGCGTGTGCGGGCGGTAAATCT
>ERZ832522.2874-NODE-2874-length-20069-cov-5.708304_pt1 | contig 20069 bp, 18 predicted proteins | sample MGYA00519951_ERZ832522 | MGnify/ENA primary metagenome ERZ832522 (study PRJEB31850, sample SAMEA3708728) | human gut metagenome | biome: human gut; feature: human-associated habitat; material: faeces | place: China | collected 2014 ... | reverse complement strand
CTTTCTTTTGTATCACAATTCTATCATTTTGCAATCAGGCCAAAATATAGCAGTACTACAATACCCAAGACAATACGGTACCAGCCAAAAACTTTAAAATCATGTTTCTTGATGTAGCCCATGAGGAATTTGATTACGAGGATGGACACTACAAAAGCTACAATCATACCTGTCAGCAGGATGGCAACTTCCATACCAGTAAAATGGAAACCGAACTGCACAATCTTCAGCAAGCTTGCACCGAACATAACGGGAATTGCCAAAAAGAATGTAAATTCTGCCGCTACTGTTCTGGATACGCCCAAAAGCAACGCACCAACAATGGTTGCACCAGAACGGGATGTACCAGGGAAAATAGCTGCGATGAGCTGGAATACCCCAATCAAAAGAGCAAGCTGGAATGTGATTTCTTCCAAACTGTTGACACGCGCCTGTTTTCCTTTATGGCGTGTTTCAATAATAAGAAACGCAATACCAAAAACGATCAGTGCAATGGCAACAGTGGTATAGTTGTAAAACAATGCCTCAAACTTCTCATTAAACAACAGCCCAATGACCGCCGCTGGTACACAGGCAACCAGAATCTTCAGCCACAGCATGACAATATCCATACGCAGATAAGAAATCAGACCTGTACGAATCCTTCTGGGATCATAAGGCGGTTTCTGGAAAGGGAAAATGGAATTCCAGAATATTACCACAACTGTAAAATTCTTTTGATACCTGCAAAGGCATAAATTCATTGAACAGAATCATATGCCCCGTACTGCTGATAGGCAGCCATTCCGTAATGCCTTCAATGACACCGAAAAGCGCCGCTTTGAATAATTCAATCAAGTTCATACGCTACCTCTCTTTTTCATTATTTTTGCGTTTTCTATTATACTTGGTTTTACCAGAAATATCCACTAAACAAAAAATTTTCTTTCTTAAGATTTCTTTATATCCGATGAAAGTCGGCCTGTTCTAGTAAAAAGGAAACGGCAGCGTGATATTCCGCCAAAGAATTGGCTTTCTTGATTTTTTTGATACGTTTTTCTTCTCCAATGAAAAGACTTTCCCAGTATGCCCATAATTCTTTCATTTTGAACAATACATTCCGGTCGCCAGACATGATTTCTTCATATCCATGGCTGATACGATTGTGGAAAGAAAGGAATTCCTCTTTTGTGCAGGGATTTCCACCTTTTATCTGACGAACCAACGCTGGATTCGCCATAAGTCCACGTCCCAGCATAACCGATGTAATCTGTGGGAAACGCTGGCAAATGCGCTCATAATCATCAACGGAAAAAATGTCCCCGTTGTAGCAAAGAGGGAATGGACTTTCTTTGGCAGCTACTTCAAAGGCATCCAAACGGGGCTCAAATTTATAGTAATCCTCCCGAATACGGGCATGGAGAATCTATTCTTTCACCGGATACGAACGAAATAGTTCCAGCAATTCTACAATTTCCATAGGGTCACGCATGCCCAATCTTGTTTTAAGGGAAACGGGAATGGGGGTATGTTCATAAACTTCATCCAAAAAAGCACGCAGTTTTTCCTTTTCTCCTAAAAAACCAGCGCCCTTCCCTTTTGTCACCACTGTCGCCGAAGGACAGCCCAGATTCAGATTCACTTCCTCATATCCCATATCTGCCAATACCTTTGCTGCCTGCAAAAACTGTGTGGCATTGTTTGTCAGGATTTGGGGAATCAAAGGAATATTCCGATTATTTTCCGGCAGAACATCCCGTTTTTCCTTTGGGCTCATAGGGCGATTCTGATTAGGAGATATAAATGGTGTATAATAACGATCTACCGAAGGAAAACAGGCATGATGGGCATTCCGAAAGACATAGCCTGTAATTCCTTCCATAGGTGCGAAATAAAATTTCATCAGATAGATTTCTCCTTTCTTTTTGCCAACTGCAATAAGGATTTTCTATAAGAGCCATGTTTCTGCTTTCCGTAAATGGAAGGGAAATGACAGAAAATATGAGCTGCCAGGCAGGCAACCGCAAAAAGCGGCAGATACTCATAGCCAAAAACTTCCGCACCAATGAAGATAGGTGCCAAAAATGTATTAGTCGCACTTCCGAAAACAGCAGCATATCCCAAAGCGGCAGCCAGCATCACAGGCAATCCCATAAAGCCAGCCAAAATCACCCCCAAAGATGCGCCAATGGAAAACAATGGTGTCACTTCCCCACCTTGGAATCCCAAAGAAAGGGTGAATACCGTCAGCAGGATTTTCAATATCCAGTCGTATGCGTAAATATCTTCCCCATAAAAAGATGCAGAAATCAGGTTGGTTCCAAGACCTGTATATCTTCCCTGATGGAAAAATAACAGCAGAATACTCAATATGATACCACCCAAAAACACGCGCAGCAATGGATTTGGCAGGATTTCCGCCAATTTCTTTTTGCTTTTTCCCAAAAGGAATGCAAACAGGCTGCCTACGCAACCAAAAATCAACCCGATTACAATGAGTTTCCCTACAAAAACAGGTGTCACTGTCATTTGCAGTTCCAAAGGAACCTGGAATTTTTCCAAGCCCAGGAATGCAGAAACAGAAGCTGCTGTAAAAGCTGCTGCTCTGCAACCGGGAGAAGTGCTGTTGCTCGAAAACCTTCGTTTCTACGCTGAAGAAGAAGGTAAACCAAGAGGTTTGGCAGAAGATGCAACTGACGAAGAAAAAGCTGCTGCTAAGAAAGCAGTAAAAGAAAGCCAGAAAGAATTTACCAAGAAATTGGCTTCTTACGCTGACTGCTACGTAAACGACGCATTCGGTACTGCTCACCGTGCACACGCTTCTACAGCATTGATCGCTAAATATTTCGATGTAAACAACAAGATGTTCGGTTACTTGATGGAAAAAGAAGTGAAAGCTGTTGATAAAGTATTGAACGATATCAAACGTCCGTTCACTGCTATTATGGGCGGTTCTAAAGTTTCTTCTAAAATCGAAATCATCGAAAACCTGTTGAGCAAGGTAGACAACCTGATTATCGCCGGTGGTATGACTTATACATTTACTAAAGCTATGGGCGGCAAAATCGGTATCTCTATCTGTGAGGACGACAAACTTGACCTGGCTTTGGATTTGATGAAAAAAGCAAAAGAAAAAGGTGTAAACCTGGTATTGGCTGTTGACGCTAAGATTGCTGACGCATTCTCTAACGATGCAAATACTAAATTCTGTGCTGTTGACGAAATTCCTGACGGATGGGAAGGTCTTGATATCGGTCCTAAGACTGAAGAAATCTTCGCTAACGTTATCAAAGAATCTAAGACTATTCTTTGGAACGGTCCTACAGGCGTATTCGAATTTGACAACTTCACTCACGGCTCACGTGCAGTAGGTGAAGCAATCGTTGAAGCAACTAAGAACGGCGCATTCTCACTTGTGGGTGGTGGCGACTCTGTAGCTTGTGTTAACAAGTTTGGTTTGGCTAGCGGTGTATCTTATGTTTCAACTGGTGGTGGCGCATTGCTCGAAGCAATCGAAGGAAAAGTTCTTCCGGGTATCGCTGCTATTCAAGAATAAGATAATTGTTAAAATCACATAGTTAATTATTAGAAGGGCAGTTCTTTGTGAAAAGAGTTGCCCTTATTTATAAAAACAGAATTCCTCTTATTTATAAAAACGAGGTATGAAAAGACCGATACTATTCTTTTGGTTCATCCTTTTCTTCCTTTACTCTTGTCAGAGTAAGAAAGGAGATAGCTCTTTTTTACCTCTAACCGAACTGCAACCACTTACCCTGGGCATGATGCCTACACTGGACGGACTTCCTTTTCATATAGCCAAAACGCAAGGCATTTACGACTCATTAGGACTGGATTTGACCATTCTTTCATTCAACTCTGCCAACGACCGGGACGCTGCTTTCCAAACCCGGAAAATAGATGGCATGATTACTGACTATCCCAGTGCGGTAGCATTACAAGCTATTCATCATACTGATTTAGGATTCATCCTGAAGAATGATGGTTATTTCTGCTTCATTGTCTCCAAAGAAAGTAACATCAACCAACTGGAACAGCTCAAGGAAAAGAATATCGCCGTGTCGCGCAACACAGTTATCGAATATGCTACCGACCAGCTATTAAGCAAAGCCGGAATCAAGCATGCGGAAATAAACATGCCGGAAATCGGCCAGCTTCCTCTCCGTCTGCAAATGTTGCAGTACAATCAAATTGATGCCTCTTTCCTACCCGACCCTGCCGCATCCATCGCCATGAACAGTAAACATCGTTCATTGGTAAGTACGCAAGAGTTGGGTATCGATTTCACCGCTACCGCTTTTTCACGAAAAGCGCTCAACGAGAAGAGAGAAGAAATCGAGCTACTCATCACAGGATATAACCTGGGAGTAGATTACATAAAAATGCACCCGCAGAAAGAATGGGAGCAAGTATTGATAGAAATAGGTGTGCCCGAAAATCTGACAGGACTCGTCGCCCTCCCCAATTATCAAAAAGCAAAACGCCCCTCCGCTGAAGCGATAGACAAGGCTATACACTGGTTGAAAGAAAACCACCGAATACCCCAAACCTACTCTGAAAAGAATCTGATTGACACTACATTTATTCCCACAGTATCAACCATAATCAAAATCAAATAACAACTAACTCATGCGAAAAACACTACTCCAACTCTTAACCTTTGTAGTATGCATTACAAGTATGCAAAATCCTCTCCTGGCACAGGAGCAGACACCATTAAATCAAGTTGTCAACACACTGAAAGAACGGATTAGTCTCTCCGGATATGCCCAACTGGGATACACTTATGACGATGCAGCGAATCCGGATAACACATTCGACATCAAACGAATCATTTTCATGGCACACGGAAAGATCACCAAACGGTGGACTTGTGATTTTATGTACGACTTCTACAACGGGGGCATGTTACTCGAAGTGTATACCGATTATCAGTTTCTCCCCGGACTTACGGCACGTATCGGTGAATTCAAGGTTCCTTATACCATAGAAAACGAATTGTCTCCTACTACAGTAGAACTTATCAATTGCTATTCACAATCTGTCTGCTATCTGGCAGGAGTAAGCGGCAGCGATAAATGTTACGGAATGACTTCCGGACGGGATATAGGTATGATGCTTCACGGGAAATTATTTCGTGACTTCCTACAATATAAAGTAGCTGTAATGAACGGACAGGGACTGAATACCAAAGACAAAAACAGTCAAAAAGATGTGGTCGGTAATCTGATGGTTAATCCGCTGAAATGGTTGTCCGTAGGTGGTTCGTTTATCCGCGGAACAGGACACGCCATAGCTGACTCTGAATATACCGGAATCAAAGTAGGAGAAAATTACGCTAAGAGACGCTGGAGTGCAGGAGGGGTTGTCACCACTTCCACTTTTAATCTGCGTACGGAATATCTTGCCGGAAAAGACCGGAGTGTGAAAAGTGAAGGTTTCTATGCAACAGGAAGCGTGCGTTTTGCCCGGAATTTCGATTTCATCGCTTCGTTCGATTATTTCAACCCGAACAAAGCTGCAGATTTCAAACAAAATAACTATATTGCAGGCGTACAATACTGGTTTTATCCCAGATGCCGGTTACAGGCACAATACACCTTTTGTAATAAGAAAGGAGACGGACAAAAAGATTCCAACCTGATACAGGCACAGGTACAAGTGAGGTTTTAAATTCAAGGACTAAATTTAAGTATTAGGTATCAAGTATTAGAGCCGAAGCATCAGGGTTAAGTTCCAAGAGTAAAGTATCAAGGCTATAGTAAGTAGTACCTTAACAATAGGATTAAAGCAGTAGAGTTGAAGCAAGCCGAATCAAATAATTATAAAATATAAACCTTATTAATAACAGAACAAAAATCATGGAACACAAAATCGCCGAAACCAACGCCCGAATAGACGTGGCCGACGTATTAAGAGGATTGGCAGTAATGGGGATCATCCTCTTGCACAGCATCGAACACTTTAATTTCTATTCTTTCCCGGAAGAAGTCCCTTTTGAATGGATGAAATTTACCGATCAGGCTATCTGGAGAGGATTATTCTTCACATTCAGTAATAAAGCATACGCTGTATTTGCTTTGCTCTTCGGTTTCAGTTTCTATATTCAGGACAATAACCAACAACGGAGAGGGAAAGATTTCCGCCTGCGTTTTTTATGGAGATTATTCATCCTATTCATTATAGGACAATTCAATGCCGCTTTCTTTACCGGCGAAATATTAACCATGTATGCGATTTTAGGAATTATCCTGCCGATATTCTGCCGGATGAGTGACCGTACAGTTGCCATCTTTGCTACTTTATTAATCCTTCAACCTATCGACTGGGCAAAACTGATCTATGCCTTGTGCAATCCTGACTATGTGGCAGGTAAAAGTTTGGCAGGTTATTATTTCAGCATCGCTTTCGACGTACAAAAACATGGCAACTTCCTTGAAACAGTCCGCATGAATATGTGGGAAGGACAAATGGCTAACATGACCTGGGCTTTGGAACATGGACGTATCTTACAAACACCGGGATTATTCCTATTCGGAATGCTGGTTGGCCGCCGCAAATATTTCCTGTATAGCGAACAGAACGAACGCTTGTGGTTAAAAGCATTAGCCATTTCGCTTCTCTGCTTCTTCCCCATCTACGGATTGAACAATATGTTGCCGGAATTCATCGAACGGAGTGCCGTCCTTGTTCCTCTACAGTTGATATTAAGTTCATTCAGCAGCCTTAGTTTCATGGTATTACTGGTGACAGGATTACTGTTGACTTTCTACCGTGTGAAAGACCGCAGTTTCTTTATGCGTTTCACATCTTATGGTAAAATGAGTTTAACGAATTATCTCGGGCAATCCATTTTCGGTTCTCTTTTGTTCTATCATTGGGGATTCGAATTGGGACGATATTTAGGAATCACCTATAGCTTCCTTTTTGGCATCCTTTTTGTTCTATTACAAATGGTATTCTGTTCGTGGTGGCTCCGACACCATAAACATGGTCCTTTTGAGGGTCTCTGGAAACGTTTGACCTGGATTGGAAAAAATAAATAATTAAATAATGATGAACGAAAAAACGATTAATGAACAATACGCATATATACGTACCTTACTTGAAGAGAAAAGGCTCAAGGAAGCTCTGATGCAGTTGGAATCTCTGCTGTGGCAGTGTCCTGACTGGGATCTACGCACTCGCCTGGAACAATTGCAGACTTCCTACAAATATATGCTGGAATACATGAAACAGGGAGCAAATGACCCTGAACGATGGAATCTGTATCAGAAAATGGTATCAGACACGTGGGGAATTGCCGACCAATCACGTTTGCTCATATTGGATAACGCTTCATCAAGATACTATCATGAAGTACGACGTACTCCCAAATCGCCAGATTTGTCAAACTATGGTCTTAAAACCATATTACACATACTGGAGTCTTTTAATGACGACTTGGCAGTCAGCGGATTACTGTCTGACGAAAAGATGGATGAAGTATTAAAGCGGCATGAGGACACGCTCAAGTTTATGTTTATCAGAACATGGACAAACAGTGCCTGGACTCCCGAAGACGAGGAAGATGCAAAAGCCATGCTTGCCTCGGAATTACTTCCGGGAGACGACTTATGCTTATTTGTCAGTGCCCTCACATTGAGCTTGATGGAATGTTTCGACTTACGAAAAATAATGTGGTTGCTTGATGCTTACGAGCATCCCAACGTCAACGTCAGCCAACGGGCATTGGTTGGTGCGATGATTATTTTCCACATTTACAGAAGCCGCCTTACTTTCTATCCGGAACTGATAAAAAGGGTGGATCTCATGGAAGAAATTCCTTCATTCAGAGAAGATGTCGCTCGCATTTACCGCCAAATGCTATTATGTCAGGAAACGGAAAAGATTGACAAAAAAATGAGGGAGGAGATTATTCCCGAAATGCTGAAGAATGTTTCCTCCATGAAAAATATGCGGTTCGGCTTTGAAGAAAGCGATGAAGAGAACAACGACATGAATCCGGATTGGGAAGATGCATTCGAGAAATCCGGACTGGGGGATAAATTGCGTGAAATGAACGAATTGCAGTTGGAGGGTGCAGATGTATATATGAGTACTTTTGCGGCTTTGAAAAACTATCCGTTCTTCCGCGAGGTGCATAACTGGTTTTATCCATTCAGCAAGCAACAGTCTAATGTGCTCAAGGCAATGAAGCAGGCAGGAAATCAGGGAGGCAGTCTACTGGATTTAATTCTTCAATCGGGATTCTTCAGTAACAGTGATAAGTACTCTCTCTTTTTCACGATCCATCAATTGCCACAGTCACAACAGGATATGATGTTGAGCCAACTGAATGAACAACAGGTTGCAGAATTGGCGGAGAAATCGAATGTTGAGACGATGAAGAAATTCAATGAACGTCCGGGAACGGTCAGCAACCAGTACCTGCACGATTTGTATCGTTTCTTCAAACTTAGTGTGCGCAAGAGTGAATTCAGAGATATTTTTAAAGAGAAGCTCGATCTTCATCATGTCCCTGCACTCGACAATATATTGCACTGGGAAGATGTATTATTCCCCATTGCCGATTTCTACCTGTCAAAGGAACGTTGGGACGAGGCTATTGAAATTTATGAAGAGTTGGAAACGATTGGCGGATTCGAAGGAGAGAGTGCTGAATATTACCAGAAGTTTGGCTATGCATTGCAGAAAAGAAAGAAATATGCAGAAGCTATCCAGGCTTACCTGAAAGCAGACACGTTGAAACCGGATAATATCTGGAACAATCGCCATCTGGCTATTTGTTATCGGTTGAACAGAAATTACCAGGTAGCAATCACCTATTATAAGAAGGTAGAAGAAGCTGCTCCGGAAGATACCAATGTGACTTTCCATATCGGTAGCTGTCTGGCCGAATTGGGGCAATATGAAGAAGCACTGAATTATTTCTTCAAACTGGATTTCATCGAGAACAACTGTATTAAGGCATGGCGTGGTATCGGATGGTGTTCATTTATCAGCCAGAAACATGAACAGGCGATGAAGTATTATGAAAAAATAATAGAACAAAAGCCTCTGGCTATTGACTATATGAATGCAGGACATGTTGCCTGGGTGATGGGAGATATTCAGAAAGCGTCCGTTTTCTATGGAAAAGCCATTACGGCTAGTGGAAACCGGGAACGATTCCTGGAAATGTTCCATAAAGATGAAGAAGCTCTTCTCACACAAGGAATTCGGGAAGAAGATATTCCTCTGATGTTGGATTTATTATAGTCTTCCACATCTTTCAGTTTGGGATATTCAGTAAATGTTCCTGCTTAAAAATACAGAAAAAGGCTGCCTCATTTTCTATTTTGAGGTAGCCTTTGTGCATTATTGGACTAAGTATATCTTATGTATTTCATGTAATCAATAAGTTTATTACACTGATATATTCAGATATATTCAAGATACTTACTACAGCTTTTTCAACTCTCCGTACAGTTTCTGTATGGGAAGCCCCATAATATTATAGAAACTACCGGAAATTGATTTAACCCCGATATACCCGATCCACTCCTGAACGCCATAAGCTCCTGCCTTATCCATTGGCTGATAACGATCTACGTAATACAGGATTTCATCTTCCGACAAGACATCAAACAGCACTTCGGAGGAAGCGGTAAAGCTTTTTTGCCACTCAGTAGTAGTTAGGCAAACCCCTGTGAAAACCTGATGAGATTTTCCCGAGAGAGCGCGAAGCATTTCAATGGCTCCTTCCCTACCCTCCGGTTTCCCAAGTACTTTCCCATCTAACCAGACTATGGTATCTGCCGTAATCAATAATTCTCCCGGCTTCATCATGGTACGGTAGGCATCCGCCTTTTCACGGGCAATATATTCAGGTATTTCAGCACCTACCAATGTATCCGGGTATGACTCGTCTACATCCGGCAATGTTCTGACTACATAGTCTACTCCTAGTCCCGACATCAGTTCTTTCCGACGGGGAGAATTGGAAGCTAATATAATCTGATATTTATTTAAGTTATCAAGCATGGTTTTATTCGTTATTAAACAACGATTATTTATGATTAAGTTACCAACCGAAGGCGTCTTCCACCATCCATAGACCGTGAGCTTTCAGCACCTGCTCCACTACATCACGTCCGCATCCACGACCACCGTCTGCATAAGAAATATACTTTGCAACGGATTTCACTTCCGGCACGGCATCTTTCGGGCAGCATGGCAGTCCGCACTCACACATCACTTCAATATCCGGCACGTCATCACCCATATATAGAATTTCATCATCGGTCAATCCGTACTTATCACGAAAAGCACGATAATCATGTATCTTCACAGCAGAACCCATGTATAAATCCTTCACTCCCAGTCCCTCAAAACGGATACGTACCGCTTCTGTCCGGCCACCGGTGATGATAGCTATGTGAAGTCCTTTTTTCACAGCCAACTGGATGGCGTACCCATCTTTGATATTCACCGTGCGCATCGGTTCTCCGGAAGGATGCAAAGGTACGGTTGTCGAACTCAATACTCCGTCTACATCAAAAGCTAAAGCCTTGATACGGGATAAATCATAATTGATGGTGCTCATGGATACTTTTGCTCATTAGTTTATATATTTCCTGCAATGCCGGAGAATCTACCAACATGGCAAGATGATTACTCATCACATTCTCATCGTAACGAACAGCGGGTCCGGTCTGTGCATCACGTGGCGCCAATTCGTGGACTTTACGTGCTGTTTCATCTATCAGCGGAAGCATGACATCGAAAGGCAAGTTGTATTTTTCAAGCAAATCAGCTGCTAATGCATACATGTGATTGGTGAAGTTACAGATAAAAACAGCAGCCAAATGAAGGCTCTTACGTTGCTCGGAAGAAGCCTCGTAGACCTTTTCCGAAAGTGTGGCGGCAACAGCCTTCAACAATTCCACGTCTTCCGGCCTTTTCGCTTCAACAAAGAAAGGCACTTCCTGAAATTTAACTTCACGTTGTTTGCTGAATGTCTGCATCGGATAAAATACTCCGTAACGTTCTGCATGCCCTTCCCAAACGCTCATCGGAATGCTTCCTGCCGTATGCACCAACAAAGACGCTTGCTTTCCTTCTGTTATCTGCGGTAACAAATCTACTAAAGCATCATCTTTCAACGATACGATATACAATTTTGCATCTTTGGAGACTGCCTGTAAATCTGTTGTATATTCAGCTTCTACTTTCTCGGCTAAGGTACGGGCAGATTCCATAGTCCGGCTATATACCTGTACAATGCGGAAACCTTTACGATAAAGAGCTTTCGCCAGATTAGTAGCCAAGTTACCTGCACCGATAAACACGATCGGTGTATCTTCTATACTTCTTTTCATTATTCTCTTATCGTTTTGCAAACCAGAATAAAACGATTCCGATGATGAGCAGTGTCAATGGCAACAGATATCCGGATAACGAACCCAATAAGGACATGACCAAACCGATATTCATCACTAGCCAAAGCCCAAGCAACACAAAACCAATTGATTTATCGCGTTTGAAAATAAGGAAACAGATCGAGGCGTACAATAGCATATTGTCCTTATTCATCACCCAAGGCAGTCCAATGGAAGAGAAATGAATCAGTTTATCAATCAGATAAAGTGCTCCGATAACGATAAAGGTAACAGCAGTAGCCAGATAGGTATCTTTACTATTATTCGCTTTAGCAGCTCCCATACTTATTTTCCTCCGAACTTGTTAATATGAATTTTCTCCCATTGAAGATGTTCTTCATTGAAAGGTTTACGTTCCATCCCTTTATGTCCGATAGCAATAACGGAAAGAATTTGAAGTTGCAGAGGAATACCCAGGATTCCATGAACAAATTCATCGGAAGGCATTCCGGTAGCAGTGAAACGTTCGCGAACCTGCACCCAGCAGCTTCCCAAGCCGAGATCTTCGGCCTGCAACTGTATCATGATAGAAGCAATAGAAGCATCTTCAATCCAAACATCACTGGCCAACGGATCGGCCATTACCACAATTGCCAAAGCAGCGTCGGCAATGAATGAAGAAGCCTGTTCCTTACAATGAGACAATTCTTTCAATACCTCTTTATCATCAACCACTACAAACTGCCAACTATTACTACGTTTGGAAGAAGGAGACATCAAAGCAGCTTTCATCAACGTAACGACCTGATCTTGTGTCAATTCTTCATCGGAGAACTTCCGCATACTACGACGGTTCTTTATCAATTCACTGAAATTTTCCATATTATTTCCGGTTTCATTTGATTAATGTATGCAAAGATAATGCAAACCGAGCGTAATAGGAAATAAAAGTTTATACTAAATGAAGAATATATTGTATCTTTGCACAGAGAAATAATTTCATTATGAAAAAGCGAATTACACAGGACGATTACGTTAAAGCGAATCGTAAAGCTAGCCGTGAGGCAGAAATTGAGATGTACGGGCACCCTATTTGTCACAAACGAGTGCACCAGTCAAAGAAAGTATATAACCGCAGAAAGATAAAGGCAGCCGATAAAAAGCTGCCTTATTTTTTTGTCTTCAAAATAGCGTCACTATCCTCCAGACATAGCGACACTATACAATAGAAATGGCGTCACTATCATGATAGGATAGCGTCACTATATTTAGGGGATTAAAAAAGAAGTTTATCTATTTACCTATCTATCTAATAATCTATACAATCCGAGTTAATTCTCCGGTCGTAGAATCAATAATAAACCCGTAGACTGTCACATCTGAAGGGATCAAAGGATGACGCACAATAAAATCTACCGTTCCTCTCACCGACTTTTCTGTATCTTCGAAACCATCCAGCCACGAATGAAAGTCAACTCCGCAGAAACGCATCATATCAATATAATCCGGATTGATTCCGCGTGCTTTCATTTTTTCGAGCATTACTTCACTGTGCATGTGGCAAGCTCCACAGTCAGAATGAGCAATCACCATTATTTCCTCTACCCCCAACTCAAAAATAGCTACAAGTAAACTACGTATCACGCTACCGAAAGGATGGGAAATAACGCCACCTGCATTTTTTATCATTTTCACATCGCCATTCTTAATTCCTAATGCTGCTGGCAGCAAAGCAGTCAGTCGGGTATCCATACAGGAAAGAATAGCTATTTTCTTATCGGGATATTTATTGGTAATATACGATTCGTATCCCTTGTTCTCAACAAATTGCTTGTTGTAAGCTAAAATTTCTTCTAACATAGTTCCGCTTTTTAAAAGTTCTGTTCGATTACACAAAGATATAGAAAAAAGGGACATATCATCACGACATATCCCCTCTTTAATCTAAATTTAATCTGTAAGAGTACTAATACCCATTGTTTCCATATTCTTCTGCATTATCAATCTGACTCAAGAAGTTAAAAGAAATCGGACGCAAATAATGCTTGTTTTCATCAAAATTTTCAGCTGCACGAGGATTACCAACAGCAAGACGTTGTTTGAAAGAATCTTTGTGACGCTTCATCAATACCCAACGTTGATATTCTCCACATAATTCACGAGCATATTCGTCCATAACATCATTCTGTGTAGCATTACTCAATTTCATAGCATTGTAAGATGCATCATTGCGAGCGGCACGCTTTTTCAGTACATTTAAATATTCAGCAGCTTTTCCGCCATTTCCTAATTGTTGGTTAGCTTCAGCTGCAATCAGATATACTTCAGCCATACGCATAATGAACACATCACCTGTCTTACGTTGCAAATTGCTACTATATGAATCTTCCGACAACCAATTGTATTTGTTGAAACCAGGGTACATATTTTTGTCATTAGTAACTTTTATATCTGTTTTACGATATTGTCCGTTATCAAACAAATCATCAATATTGATTACATAATATCTACGTTTCGCTTTCTCCGCATCCGAAAGTCTTTCCTTTGATAAGTAGAAACAGATTCTATCATCATCTTCAGCTACAGGGTAAGGTATCACATAGGGGTTCTTCACTTCCTGCAATTTGGAAGGATCACCGCTATTTTCACCTTTCGGCCAAACCTTGGCTATCATTTTGGGCGCCCAAGTTCCATCATAATATGTATAATTCAAATCACCATAAGGATAAATATACTCATTATGGAATTTTGCATCCAATCCATAAGTATCGATTATATTTTGAGTAAGAATTGTAAATGAACTAATATTATCATTTACGCCATGTTTTGTTCCAATTTTTGGTTTTGTACCATCATCCAATGTCTGCTTCTTATTAGTAAATAAATAACTACCTCCTGACTGTACGGCAGAAAACTGTACAAAAGCCGTAGTAAAGGTTACTTCCCACCGCTTATCATAATCAGCATCAAAACAATCCAGCAAATATTTGGAAGGTGCCAACGTATTATTATTAGTACGTCCATACCAATAATTTTGATTATCCGGAGTAGGATAAATAGTGAGAGTATTTGGCTTTGGATACATATAAGTAAAGTTGTTATTACATTGTGTTCCAGCATTCCAATTCTCCAAATTCGTAGCATCCGGACCGGCAGCAATAAATAAAGCTTCTTTATTATTTCGATTATTTGCCGGAGCCCAAACATCTTCCACATCATCATACAGACAGTCACCATACGCTAAAATCATGTCCTCTGCCACTTCTTTAGCACGTTGCCAATAAGATACTCCATCTTCTGTCAGCCCATATTCGCCACCACCTTGAGCATAAACGCGAGCCAAAAGTCCTAACGCGGTTTTCTTAGTCACACGCGCACGATTATTATCATAAGGAGTATCTTCAAGATTATTGGCCGCAAATTTCAAATCATCAATTATCTGCGTATATAGTTCTTCAATAGAGTTACGCTGCGGAGTCAAAATAGGATCTTGAGACGATTCTTCCAATGTTAACGTTACATTTCCATACGTATTCACCAATATGGAATAATAAAACGCACGAAGACAGCGGGCTTCAGCCACTAACGTCGTTATATCTTTTTCATTGCCATCCGTTAGTAATTCAGCCCTGTTTACTACTGCATTACAATTACCGATCATAGAATAAGCCTGACCGAATAATTTATTTGTAGCATTCGTATTCGTAGCTAAACCATCATAATAAATCACCTGCTTGGCATAATCCGGATTACCGGCAGGAGTTATCCAGCAGTCCGTACCACCTTCAGCCACAGACAAGAAATCATAGACACTGAATAACTGCCCGTAAAGTGATGAATAACAATAAGACTGTAATCCTTTAAGCCCATCGAACGTTGCAAGAATTTCATCTCCTGTTTTTTGGCTTGGATTATACTCATCAAGCGAGCAGGCAGACATTGAAGCCACAGCGAATGTAAGCGCTGCTATTTTATAGATTGTACTTTTCATTTCAATACTTTTTTTAGTGAAAAACTAGAATGTAACATTTACACCAAATACAAATTGTTTGGTCAATGGGTACTTCAGAGAACCATTCATTTCGGGATCATAGTCTTTCAGCAAATGGCTTTTCGCAAATACAAACGGATTTGTAATGGTAGCATAGAAACGACACTTCTCTATACCGGCTGATTTTAAGATAGATTTCGGCAGACTATATCCCAATGTAATGTTCTTAATCTTTATAAACGAACCGTCTACATAGCGTAATGCGTAATATCCCGTATATTGTTCGAGACCTTTATTAGCATTGGCGGCAGGAAAATCATTTGAAGGGTTGTTTTCAGTCCAATAATTAAAATAGGTCGGGAAGTTACGTATACCCTTCGGGTCATAAGACGTCAACATATCATAAGCAAACATCTGTCCGTAACGTGCATAAACAAACACACTTAAATCAAAATCCTTCCAGGTAAAATTATTCTGGAATCCTAAAGACCAATCCGGAGAGTTGTGACCCAGAATTTGATAATCTGCATCACTTGGAGTATATTTATTATCAGAAGTGTAATAAATAACATTACCATTTTCATCTACAGCAGCACTACCCGTTTCTTCATCTATTTTATAGAATCTACCATCAGATTCTTTTACTAAATTAGGTATATTGATTTTCAAATCACCAGGTGCAGCACCAAATACCGCCGCATCAGTTTCCTCACCTTTTTGCCATACACCATCCAACTTATAATGATAATAAGAGTTAATAGCTTCTCCCAATGCCAATGCATAACCGGTGTCACCATTATTAAGCACATCTGAATCTCCACCGGACAATTTGGTTATTTTCTCTTTATTATGATTGAAAGTTACACTTGAACTCCAGGTAAAGTTCTTTGTTATAATATTACGTGTATTAAGAGCCAACTCAAAACCTTTATTGCTAGTCTCACACATATTTAAATTAGTAGTATAATTCGCTTTAGGTCCGCCATCCGGGGAGAATGCTCCATTAATAACAGGAAGTGCCTTGTTCCATATAACATCTTTTGTTTTTGTATTATAATATTCCATACTGACATCAATGCGATTATTTAAGAATGCAGCGTCAATACCAATATTCGTGTTATACGACTTTTCCCATGTAAGCAAATAGTTCGGAATATTCTGTGAGAATTTATAAATCGGTGTCAGAACACCTCCTAATATCATATTTACAGCAGTAGCATCCAATGATGCAGCAGACGAATACGGATCAATACCCGCTGTACTACCCGTAACACCATATCCGAAGCGAATTTTCAGATTACTCAACCAGTTAGTCGTACTCTCCATAAATTTTTCATCAGAAATTCTCCATCCCAAAGAGAAAGCCGGGAAAGTATCCCATTTATTACCTTCTGCCAGTCTGGAAGAGCCGTCATGGCGGACAGATGCAGCGAATAAATACCTACCCATATATGAATAGTTTAAACGGCCGACATATCCCATCCCCTTAGACATACTATAAGAAGTACTTCCCGAAGTTGAGGAATTACCATCAAGAATATTATGCCATAAGAATTTATTATCAGAAACACCTTTTTGATACAAAGTAGTGACATCACTACGATTGTGATTCCAAGATGTAACTGCAGTAAGAGTTATATCATGCACTTTCTTAATTTGGAAATTGTAAGTAAGTATATTTTCCCACTTATAATTATACGAACGGTTGTCCTTAACTTGCGCCTTAATGCCGTCTGCCGTTTGATTTGCCTTATACCATTGAACAGACCCCTCTCCTGTGAAAGTGTTACTACGTGAATATCCCAAACTAGCACCAGCACGAGTAATAAAAGTCAGCCCTTTAAGAGGAGTGATTTCCAAGTAAGGATTAAAATAGACCTTAAGGTTTTGAGCCTGATTGCGGTACAAACTTTTATCCTCATTTAAAAGATAATTATATACTGTAGATGAAGGATCGGCAACAGGTTGCGGATTGATGCTTCCATCTTCATTATACAAGGATCCAAGAGGATTTGACGCCATCAAAGTCTGTAAATCAGAATCAGCTTTATTTTGATGTACATAAGACAGTTGAGCATCAATGCCCACCTTCATCCACTTTTTAATCTTATGATCTACCCGGATTTTAGATGAATAAAGTTTATAACTATCTTGTGCAAACTGCCCATCCTCATTAGAGAAGTTCAGAGAAAAATATGCCTTTGTCTTTTCCGTTCCACCAGCCACAGAAACAGAATAATTCTGTGTTACACTGGTTTTCAACAAAGCATCCACCCAATCTATATATTGGCCATTTTGATGTGCATTCCATTCAGCATCAGTAGTAAACAGATTTTTATCATCAGCAACCGAGCTCCAACGTCCATCGCCAGCACCAACAGATGCATCTCTCAAGGTTTGTATATAACTTTCTCCACTACGCATCTCCGGAGTCCTTGACCAGCCGTTTACACCTACGTATGCATTAAAATTAACAATTGCTTTGCCTTCCTTACCACCTTTAGTAGTAATTAAAATAACACCGTTCGCACCACTTGAACCATAAATAGCTGTCGAAGAAGCATCTTTTAAAACTTCAATGCTTTCAATATCATTCGGATTCAATGTAGAATAATCCCCCGGCATACCATCAATTATAAATAAAGGATTTCCGGAATCCTTCTGGAATGACCGGTTACCACGCAACTGCATCTTTACTCCCGAACCGGCCTGTCCCGATTCACGCGTAATATCCAATCCTGCCACCTTACCTTGTAAAGCCTGCATCGGATTTGAACTTGGATTCATCACTACATCTTCACTTTTTACAGAAGTGATAGCTCCTGTCAAATCGCGTTTTTTCATCGTACCGTAACCCACAACAACTACTTCATCCAATGCCTGTGTGTCCGAAACCATTTTCACATTGACCGGTCCGTTGCCCGTCACAGTCACCGTTTGTTCTTTGTAACCGATATAAGAAATGACCAGTTCTTTTCTTCCCGCCGGAAGATCGATAGAGAAGTTACCGTTAAAATCGGTAATCGTACCTGTACTTGTTCCTTTCACAACGATAGAAACTCCAATCAGCGGCTCCCCGCTTTCATCGATGATAGTTCCTTTCACAGTTTTCGTTTGTGTGACAACTTGCACCATAGTATTAGAAACTCCATCTTCTGCATAAACAGCGTATGACAGAGGGGCAGCCAATAAAGACAACCCTAAAATCATGGAAGCGCGTCTATGATGATTCTTCCATGCTTCAACAAATGCATTACATCTCATTCGTTCTAATTTAAAGTTAATATTAATTCTCGTTGTTTTGCAAAAACTATTCGATTATAATCTTAATTAAAGACGAATCTAATTTTAATACGTACTCACTTTTCATACCATATTTCTCCTATAAAATATATTTTCTCCATTAAATACGCAACTATATATTATACTTTACTTCAAGCAGCTCCAACAAATTCTTTGTTTTGTTGTTGAATAAAGAATAAAAAGTGTAAATTTGTACCTAGATGCCACTTAAACTAACCACATATTATCATGGGAAGGACATTCCTGAATTACCAGGAAAAAACGCCTTCCATTCCAAAGAGTTATTTCAGATTTATGAAGCGACTCCGGGGTATACTCCTTTATTAATAGTAGCAACAGAAGACGGCAGACCTGTGGCACGCCTGCTTGCTGCCATCCGCAAAGCGAAAAAGTGGCTTCCCTCCTCTTTAGTGAAACATTGCGTAGTATATAGCGAAGGTGAATTTCTGGATGAGTCGCTTTCGACCAACAAAGAAAAGGCAGAAGAAATCTTTGGCGATATGCTCGAACATCTCACACAAGAAGCATCGCGTAGCTGTGTCCTGATCGAATTCCGGAACCTCAATAATTCGATGTTCGGTTACCGGGTTTTCCGTGCCAATGATTATTTCCCTGTCAACTGGCTGCGGGTACGCAATTCGCTGCACAGTATGAAAAAGACGGAAGACCGGTTCAGCCCGTCGCGCATCCGTCAGATAAAAAAAGGACTCAAGAATGGAGCCAAAGTAGAGGAGGCACATACCGTGGAAGAAATACACGATTTCTCACGGATGCTGCACAAGGTTTATTCCTCCCGCATACGCAGATATTTCCCTGCCAACGACTTTTTCCGCCACATGAACAATATGTTAATCAAAGGACAACAGGCAAAAATATTCGTTGTGAAATACAAAGAGAAAATCATTGGCGGTTCTGTCTGTATCTATTCGGGAGACGACGCATACCTTTGGTTTTCCGGAGGAATGAGAAAGACATACGCACTTCAATATCCGGGTGTGCTAGCCGTTTGGAAAGCATTGGAAGACGCACACCAACGGGGATTCCGCCACATGGAATTTATGGATGTAGGACTTCCGTTCCGTAAACACGGTTATCGTGATTTCGTTCTTCGCTTCGGAGGAAAACAAAGCAGTACCCGCCGTTGGTTCCGCATCAATTGGAGTTGGCTGAACAAACTCTTAGTCAAGTTTTATGTCTAAATGTAATCTCAAGATTACAAAACAATGTTTTATGCTCCTTTCCCACCATTTTTTCTGTTTAATAATCCAATAATTAAATGCAGAAATATTTCTTTATTAGATAAGAAATGTCTTTCTTTGTGCTGTTTTATGCCTTATAAGCACAGATTTAAAACCAAATAAAAAAAGTATAGTTATGAAGATTTCACACATTGAACATCTGGGCATTGCTGTAAA
>ERZ832522.2868-NODE-2868-length-20098-cov-15.168039_pt1 | contig 20098 bp, 16 predicted proteins | sample MGYA00519951_ERZ832522 | MGnify/ENA primary metagenome ERZ832522 (study PRJEB31850, sample SAMEA3708728) | human gut metagenome | biome: human gut; feature: human-associated habitat; material: faeces | place: China | collected 2014 ... | reverse complement strand
CAACAAGTTCGAGTTCCGCATGGTGGGCTCCTCCGACTCCATCGCCGACGCCAACGTCACCCTCAACGCCATCGTGGCCGAGGCCCTGTGCGACGCCGCCGACGTCCTGGAGCAGGCCCCCGACTTCTCCTCCGCCTGCTCCCAGCTGATCCACGAAAACATGGCCCGGCATCAGCGTATCATCTTCAACGGCGACGGCTACTCCGACGCCTGGGTGGCCGAGGCCGCCCGCCGCGGCCTGCCCAACCTGGCCTCTCTGGTGGATGCGGTCCCCGCCCTCACCACGGAGAAGGCGGTCCGTCTGTTCACCAAGTTCGGGATCTACACCCAGTCTGAGCTGGAGGCCCGGGCGGAGATCATGTATGAGACCTATATCAAGGTCACCAAGATCGAGGCCAACACCATGATCCACATGGCCTCCAAGCACTACATCCCCACCGTCATCAGCTACACCACCCGTCTGGCCCAGTCCATCACCTCGGTGTCCGCCGCCTGTCCTGAGGCCGACCTGTCCGTCCAGCGCAAGCTGCTGACCCAGATCAGCGACTACCTCTCCCAGGCCTCCTGCGCCCTGGAGCAGCTCAAGCCCCTGATGGAGCGGGTGGACTCCATCCCCGGCGTGAAGGAGATGGCCCTGGCCTACCGTACCGCCGTAGTCCCTGCCATGGACGCCCTCCGCTATCCCATCGACGCCCTGGAGCTGCTGGTGGACAAGTCCGCCTGGCCGGTGCCCACCTACGGCGACCTGATGTTCGAGGTGTAAGCCGTTTTCCCTTTCCATCTGTTGATATTTCAAGCAGAGACGCCCCGGAGCAGTGCTCCGGGGCGTCTCTGCTTGTCAAAAACTATCCTGTGTTGTAAATTTACTTCTTCCCGTCTTTGGCCTTCCTCTCCTTGGCCTCCCGCAGCGCGTCGATCTCGTCCTCCAATTCGGGAGGATACATTCTCTCGATTATGGCCTCCTCCTCCAGGTCCGGCTCCATCAGTGAGAAAATGACGGGCTGGTCTGGATATTTTTCCGCCTCCGGCGCAGGCTAAGCCCTGGAGGTGAGAAGTTTGGATCCCAGCGGAGCACTGTTATCCTTCATCCACAAAAATGCCGCCATGGGAGTGGGGGCCATCCCCCAGGCCATGTCGCTGCCTCAGAGCCGGGCCATGGTCCCCGCCCTGGACCGGCAGCTCCGGGAGTACCGGGCCATCGCCGCCCAGTCCCAGGCCTATGCCCGGGCCCACGGCCGGCGGGAGCTGCGGGGCCCCGGCACCGCAGCCCTGGCCATGTCCGCCGCCATGCTGCGGGCCCAGTCCATGCTGGACCCGTCCACATCCAGGCTGGCGGAGCGGATGATCCAGGGCAGCACCATGGGCGCCGTCCAGATGACCCGCCGCCTTCACCAGCTCACCGGCCGGGCCGACCCGGCCCTGGTGGAACTGGGTCAGCGGCTGCTGCGCACCGAGGAACAGAACATCCAGGAGATGAAGCGCTTCCTCTGAACCGTACGAAGAGGAAAGCGGGCCGGAGGCAATACGCCTCCGGCCCGCAGCCGCTCATTTGTCCACGGAGAAGCAGAACCGGGTCTCCTGCCGGTACTCCGCCCCGGCCCGCAGCACCGGGCTGGGGAACTCCGGATGGTGGACGGCGTCCGGGAAGAACTGGGTCTCCAGGCAGAAGCCCCACCGCTTGCCGTAGGGGGCGTTCCCCTTCCCCGCGGGACAGCCGTCCAGATAGTTGCCTGTGTAGAATTGTACGCCGGGCATGGTGGTGCTCACCGCCAGAACGATCCCCGTCTCCTCCGACCAGGCCCGGGCCGCCGGGCGCAGCGTCCCCGCCGGGCCGTCCACCACCCAGTTGTGGTCATAGCCCCCCGCCATGGTCAGCTGGGGGAAGTCCTCGTCGATCCGCGCGCCGATCCGCACCCCCGCCCGCAGGTCCATGGGGGTGCCCTCCACCGGGGCCAGCTCCCCCGTGGGGATGGAGCCCCCGTCCGCGGGGGTATAGCGCCCGGCGTTGATCTGGATATACTGGCCGGCCACCGGACCGCTGGCGTGTCCGTTCAGATTGAAATAGCTGTGGTTGGTGAGATTGCACAGGGTGTCCCGGCTGCTCCGCGCCCAGTAGGCGATGGACAGCCCCTCCGGGGAGAGGGTATAGGCCACCCGGACCGACAGGTCGCCGGGGTAGCCCTCCTGGCCGTCCGGGCTGAACAGGGAGAGGACCAGCCGGTCCGCCCCCGCCTCCTCCACCTGCCACACCTGCCGGTCAAAGCCTGCCAGGCCGCCGTGGATGTGGTTTTCCCCGTTGTTGGCCGCCAGGGGATACTCCCGCCCGCCCAGGGAGAAGCGGGCCCCGCCGATGCGGTTGGCCACCCGGCCCACCAGGGCCCCCAGATACTTATCCTGCCGCCGGTAGTCCTCCAGACTGTCAAAGCCCAGCGCCACATCCACGGCCGCTCCGCTCCGGCCGGGCACTGTGAGGGTGCGCACCGCCCCCCCATAGGTCAGGATCCCGGCGGTGAGCCCGCCGCTGCGCAGCGTGATCTCCTCCACCTGTGTCCCGTCCGGTATCGTGCCGAAGGGGCGTCTGCTCCGTTCTTCCATACTGGCCTCCTTTCGACCCGCCTCCGCGCGGCTCCGGCCGCGGTCCGGCGCCGGGTCTTTGCTCCATTGTACCGTGTTTTTCCCCCGGAGGCAAGACGCCTTGCGCCTCTTCTCCCGGGCAGGGCGGTCTCTTCTCGCTTTTTTCTCCGTTTTTCTCCATAGTTTGCCCTTGCAACGGGAGGAAAAAGGCAGTATAATGTTGTCGTTGCGTTGTGAATCGGATAAGGCAAATCCGCTCCGCGGTTGCGAATCCCGGTTCCTGGAGGTAACAATTATGGTAAAAGCGATCGTAGGCGCCAACTGGGGCGACGAGGGCAAGGGCAAGATCACCGATATGCTGGCTGAGAGCTCTGACGTCGTCATCCGCTTCCAAGGCGGCGCCAATGCCGGCCACACCATCATCAATGACCGCGGCCGCTTCGCCCTGCACACCCTGCCGTCCGGCGCATTCTATCCCCACGTCACCAACATCATCGGCAACGGCGTGGCGCTGGACATCCGCAAGCTGGTGGACGAGCTGCGCTCCATCACCGACCAGGGCGTTCCCGCCCCCAACCTCATCATCTCTGAGCGGGCCCAGCTGCTCATGCCCTACCATACGCTCCAGGATGCCTATGAGGAGGAGCGGCTGGGAGGCAAGGCCTTCGGCTCTACCAAGAGCGGCATTGCGCCCTTCTACTCCGACAAGTATGCTAAGATCGGCATTCAGGTCTGCGACCTGTTCCACGAGGACCGCCTGATGGAGCGGCTCACCGCCGCGCTGGCCATCAAGAACGTCCTGTTCCAGCACCTGTACCACAAGCCCGCCCTGGACGCCCAGGAGCTGTTCCAGCAGCTGCTGTCCCTGCGGGAGGAGATCCGCCCCTATGTGGGCGATGCGGTGGGCTTTGTCCACCAGGCCCTGAAGGAGGGCAAGACCATCCTTCTGGAGGGCCAGCTGGGCTCCATGAAGGACCCGGACCTGGGCATCTTCCCCATGACCACCTCCTCCCACACCCTGGCCGGGTTCGGCTGCGTGGGCGCCGCCATCCCCCCCACCGCAGTGGAGGACGTGATCTGCGTCACCAAGGCCTACTCCTCCAACGTGGGCTCCCAGACCGAGCCCTTCGTCAGCGAGCTCACCGGCGAGGCCGGCGATGAGTTGCGCCGCCGGGGCGGCGATCAGGGCGAGTTCGGCGCGACCACCGGACGTCCCCGCCGCGTGGGCTGGTTCGACGCGGTGGCCACCAAGTACGGCTGCATGATCCAGGGCGCCACCCAGGTGGCTCTCACCTGTCTGGATGTGCTGGGCTATCTGGATGAGATCCAGGTCTGCACCGGCTATGAGATCGACGGCCAGGTCACCGACCGCTTCCCCGTCACCCCCCTGCTGAAGAAGGCCAAGCCCGTGTTCACCACCCTCCCCGGCTGGAAGTGCGACATCCGCGGCTGCAAGGACTACAACGCCCTACCCCAGCAGGCCAAGGACTATGTGGACTTCCTGGAGGCCCACATCGGTGCGCCCATCACCATGGTCTCCTCCGGCCCCAAGCGCGAGGAGATGACCTACCGCACCCCGAAGCTGTGACCCACTGTGGGGCCGGACGCCGCCTCGGCGGCATCCGGTCCCTTCCGTTTTTTAGAAGGAGAACTGTCATGCGGCACCGTATTTTTCCCTCCCTTCTCTCCCTCAGCCTGGCCCTGGGCCTGTGCGTGCTGCCCGCCGCCGCCCTGGAGACGGACGACCTGAAGACGCTGCTCCAGACCTATTATGTGGACCAGGTCCCGGAAAATGTCCTGGACCAGGACACGGTTCAGGCCGTTCTGGACGCCCTGAACGACCCCTATACCACCTACATGACCGCCGAGGAGTACCAGTCCTTCCTGAACCAGGTGGACGGCGAGACGGTGGTGGGCATCGGGGTCTCCATCCAGACCACTGTAAACGACGGAGTGCAGATCCTCTCCGTGCTGGAGGGTTCCCCCGCCCAGGAGGCCGGTCTGTCCGCCGGCGACCGCATCCTGTCGGTGGACGGCGTCACCCTGGAACCGGGCATGGACCCCTCCTCCCTCATCCGGGGCGAGGCCGGCAGCCGGACCACCCTCACTGTCCGGCTCCACAGCACCGGCAAGACCCGGGACTTCACCCTGGAGCGCCGGGCCGTGGTCATCCCCATCGTCACCTACGAGCTGAAGGACGGGGATGTGGGCTATATCAAGTGCGACAGCTTCGGCGCCTCCACCGCCGCCACGGTGCAGGAGGCCCTGGAGGAGCTGGAGGGCCAGGCGGACATCTGGATCATGGACCTGCGCTCTAACCCCGGCGGCACCGACGCGGCCGTCAACCTCACCGCCGGGAAGTTTACCAACGGCATCATGGTCTATATGCTCAGCGCCGACGGCCTGGCCTACTACCGGGGCATCCGCCCGGACGCCCCCGACTACACCGACGTCCCGGTGGTGGTCCTCACCAGCCCCTGGAGCGCCAGCGGCGCGGAGATGTTCGCCGCCGCCGCCCGGGACCACAGCTTCGGCATCTCCGTGGGCCAGCGGACCTACGGCAAGGGGGTGGCCCAGCTGGTCCTGGACGAAAAAAACGCCCCGGCCCTGTTTGACGGCGACTGCCTGAAGGTCACAGCCTACCGCTTCTACTCCCCCAACGGCGTCACCAACGACACCATGGGGGTCCTCCCCACCCTGCTGATCTCCCAGGAGAACACCGAGGCCGCCGCCCGCCTCCTGCGGGCCGACGTCCCCGGCATCGCGGACGGCTCCCTGAAGCTGGAGCTGGCCGGGCACACCTTCTACCTGGACGACCGGAAGGCCCGGCACGTGGACAACCGCGCCGCCTTCACTGAGCTGCTGGAGGCCCTGCCCCCCTCCGCCCACCTGTCCGTGGGGTACAGCGGCAGCACCTGGACTGAGGTGGCCCCGAAGGAGCTGGCCCAGCAGTGGGGCCTGGAGTTCCACAGCCGGACCTTCTCCGACACCGCCTCCTCCCCCTTCTCCCAGGCCATCGACACCCTGGCGGTGTACGGCCTGCTCTCCGGCTATGAGGACGGGACCTTCCACCCCGGGGAGACCATCACCCGGGCGGAGTTCAGCGCCATGGTGGCCTCCGCCCTGAACCTGCGCCGGAGCGACAGCGCTCCCTTCTCGGACGTGGACCCCTCCGCCTGGTACGCCGGCGCAGTCAACGCCATGGCCGCCAAGGGCTTCCTGTCCGGCGACGGGGACGGGCGCTTCCGCCCGGAGGACACCATCTCCTATGAGGAGATGGTCACCGTCCTCTCCTCCGTGGCCGCCTGGGCCACCATGGAGGGCCGGGAGCTGGCGGAGGAGAGCCTGTCCGCCGGGGACTGGGGCGTCTACCACGACTTCTCCGAGTGGGCGCAGATCCCCGCCCGGAACCTGGACCGCCTGGGGGCCCTGGCCGGCAGCCAGCAGCCCCGGGAGCCCGGCACCCGGGAGACCGCCGCCGGCCTGCTCCACGCCCTGCTGGAGTCCGCCGACCTGCTCTGGGACTGACCCTGTATGAACTGCCCTCTCCCAGAGGGAGGGCGTTTTTCCTTGATTACTCTTGATTTATCAGAAAGGATATGGCAATACTATGACACAGATCGACATTATCTCCGGCTTTTTAGGGGCCGGCAAGACCACTCTCATCAAAAAGCTGCTGGACGAGGCCTTCCACGGTCAGAAGATTGTCCTCATTGAAAATGAGTTCGGCGAGATCGGCATCGACGGCGGCTTTCTCAAGGACGCCGGCGTGGAGATCACCGAGATGAACTCCGGCTGCATCTGCTGCTCCCTGGTGGGCGACTTCGGCGCCGCCCTGAAGCAGGTACTGGCCGACTACGCCCCCGACCGCATCGTCATCGAGCCCTCCGGCGTGGGCAAGCTGTCCGACGTCATCGCCGCCGTGGAGCGGGTGCAGAAGGAGGCCCCCGCTCTCCAGCTCCACAGCTTTGTCACCGTGGTCGACGCCACCAAGGCCAAGATCTATATGAAGAACTTCGGCGAGTTCTTCAACGACCAGGTGGAACACGCCTCCGCCATCCTCCTCTCCCGCACCCAGAACATGGACCAGGCCAAGCTGAACGCGGCTGTCAGCCTGCTGCGGAACAAGAACCCCAAGGCCGCCATCCTCACCACCCCCTGGGAGCAGCTCACCGGGGACCAGATCGTGTCCGCCATGGAGGGCGGCCGCTCCCTGGCGGAGGAGCTGCTGGAGGAGATCGGCCACAGCCACGGCGGGGATGAGGCGCACCACCATCACCACCACGAGCACCATGACGGCGAGGGCTGCTCCTGCGGCCATGACCACCACGACCATGAGCACCATGATGAGCATGACCACCACGGGCATGACCACCACGGGCATGACCACCACGGGCATGACCACTGCCACGACGAGGCGGCCTGCGACGTCTGCCTGGGTCACGAGCACGGCCACGAACACCACCACGACCACGACGAGGCTGCCTGCGACGCCTGCTGCGGCCACCACCATCACCACGGACACGACGCCGACGAGGTGTTCACCTCCTGGGGCCGCGAGACCCCCCGCAAGTACAGCCGGGAGGACCTTCAGGACGCCCTCTCCGCCCTGGCCATGAGCGAGGACTACGGCTATATCCTCCGGGCCAAGGGCATGGTCCCCTGCGACGACGGGCAGACCTGGCTCCACTTCGACCTGGTCCCTGAGGAGTTCCAGATCCGGGAGGGCGCCGCCGACTACACCGGCCGCCTGTGCGTCATCGGCTCCGGGCTGGACGAGGCCGGGCTGGAAAAGCTGTTCCAGCTGGTGTGAGGGGGTCGCCGACATGAGTGATTCCCGGATCCCCCTGTACCTCATCACCGGCTTTCTGGACAGCGGCAAGACCACCCTGCTCACCGACACCCTGGCTATGGACTACTTTAATGACGGACAGCGCACAGTGCTCCTCCGGTGCGAGGACGGCGAGGAGGAGTACGACCAGGCGGAGCTGTCCAAGCGCAACTGCCGGGTGGTCCCGGTGGAGGACCAGTCCCAGATCTGCACCGCCTTCCTGGAGGAGGTGGACCGCCGCTATCAGCCCGAGCGCGTCCTGCTGGAGTACAACGGGATGTGGCCCATCCAGCTGTTGCGGGACCTGAAGCTGCCCCGGACCTGGGGCCTCTATCAGGCCATCGACGTCATCGACGGCACCACCTTCGAGATGTACCGCACCAATATGCAGTCCATGATCGTGGACATGGTGACCGAGGCGGACATGGTGCTGTTCAACCGCTGCACCCCGGAGATGCCCCTCTCCGGCTGGAAGCGGTCCATCCGGGCGGTCAACCGGATGTGTGAGATCGTCTTTGAGGACGAGATGGGCGAGGAGCTGGAGGTGGAGGACATCCTCCCCTACTCCCTGGAAGAGCCCCACATCGATCTGAAGGACGACGACTACGGCATCTGGTACCTGGACATCCAGGACCACCCGGAGCGGTATGTGGACAAGACCATCACCTTCAAAGCCCAGGCTATGACCAGTATGAAGCTGCCCCGGGGCGCCTTCATCCCCGGGCGCAACGCCATGACCTGCTGCGAGGAGGACATCCGCTTCTTCGGCTTCCTGTGCAAGTACGACCGGGCCCGCACCCTGAAAAAGGGCCAGTGGGTCAAGGTCCACGCCGTCATCCGCTGGGAGCAGGCCGACGTCTATGAGGGGGAGGGCGTGGTCCTCTATGCCGACCGGGTGGAGCAGACCGACGCCCCGGAGGATCCCCTGGTGTATTTCCGCTGAGCGCAAAGCACGGATGAACCCCGCCGGCGCGGGCCGCTGCATCAAGCAGCGGCCCGCGTTTTCTGCATCCTGTCTTTTATTTTTCCTATTATTTTGATCTGTCTTGTGATTTTTCCCGAAATGTGTTTTTTTACTACCATTCCGGCGCAGACTATGCTATGATGTTCCTGTAAGACGCTGCCCAAGCCTACTTATAGAAAAGAGGTTTTGATATGTACTGCATCCGAAAGGTCACCGATGACCTTCTCTGGATCGGCGGCAACGACCGCCAGAGCCCTCTCTTCGAGAGCGCTCACCCCGTCCCCCGCGGGATGTCCTACAACTCCTACCTCCTGCTGGATGAAAAGACCGTCCTGTTCGACACGGTAGACCGCGCGGTCCAGACCCAGTTCTTTGAAAATCTGGAGCACGCCCTGGGCGGCCGCCGCCTGGACTATGTGTTCGTCCACCACATGGAGCCCGACCACGCCGCCACCCTGGGGGATCTGATGATCCGCCACCCGGAGGCCACCATCGTCTGCAACGGCAAGTCCCTGAATATGATCCGCCAGTTCCACTGCACCGATCCCAAGGGGGTCCTGCTGGTCAACGAGGGGGACGCCATCTCCACCGGCCGCCACAGCTTCACCTTCTACAACGCCCCCATGGTCCACTGGCCGGAGGTGATGGTGAGCTATGACGCCGCAGACGGGATTCTGTTCTCTGCCGACGCCTTCGGCACCTTCGGCGCCCTCAACGGCATCCTGTTCGCCGACGAGGTGGACTTTGACCGGGACTGGCTGGACGAGGCCCGGCGCTATTACACCAACATCGTGGGCAAGTACGGCCCCCAGGTCCTGGCCCTTCTGAAGAAGGCCGCCGGCCTGGACATCCGGATGATCTGTCCCCTCCACGGCCCGGTGTGGCGGAAGGATCTGGGCTATATTTTGGACAAGTACGCCAAGTGGGCTGCCTATGAGCCCGAGGTTCAGGGCGTGCTCATCGCCTTCGCCTCGGTCTATGGCGGGACGGAGACCGCCGCCAATATCCTGGCCTGCCGTCTGGCGGAGCTGGGCATCCCTGTAGACCTGTACGACGTATCGGTCACCCACTACTCCTATGTGCTGTCTGAGGCCTTCAAGTACAGCCACCTCGTCTTTGCCTCCACCACCTACAACAACGGCATCTTCGTCTCCATGGACAATTTCCTCCGGGATCTGGCCCACCACGCCCTCCGCGGCCGCAAGGTGGCTCTCATCCAGAACGGCTCCTGGGCCCCTGCCAGCGGCAAGCTCATGTCGGAGATCCTGTGCGGCATGAAGGACATGGAACTGCTGGAGGCTCCGGTCACCCTGAAGTCCACCCTGGCCCCCGGACAGGACCAGGAGCTGGAGGCCCTGGCCCGGACCCTGGCCGCCTCCGTCCGCGGCGAGGAGCCCGCCCTGGAGGCGGAACCCGAGACAGCGGACAAGCCCCGGGGCTTCGTCTGCAAGATCTGCGGCTTTGTCTATGAGTCGGACACCCTCCCGGAGGACTTCACCTGTCCCATCTGCCGCCGTCCCGCCAGCGACTTCGAGCCGCTGGCCTGACCCCAGCCCCCAGCCGGAGCGCTCCGGCACAAATCTGAATGGAAAGCAGGTTGTCTTTATGAAAAAGTTTGTCTGTGATCTCTGCGGCTATATCTATGACGAGGCCGCCGGCGCCCCCGATGAGGGGATCGCCCCCGGCACCCTGTGGGCCGATGTGCCCGACGACTTTGTCTGTCCCCTGTGCGGCGCGGACAAGAGCCAGTTCTCTGAGGCCTGAGCCTCTCCCCCATCTGCAGCTCAGTCTTTTCCAACAGACTGCAATGCCCCAGGCGCTCCAAAGCGCCTGGGGCATTGTTTCTTCTTTCCCACGGCCGCACCGCCGGACAAAGTCCATCTGCTGCACGCCGCAGGGCTGTTCCCGTGTCCTCCGGGATTTACAGCGCCGGGGCCTTTCCGCAGCCCGGAACGGCTGTCAGGTTCCGGGTATGCCGGATCTCCTCCCAAACGGTGGTCTTTTGGAACATGCAGTGGATGGTAATGGGGATCCAGCTGAGCAGAAACAGCCAGTAGCAGGCCAGGGCCGCTCCCAGCCGCCGGTCCCACTTCCCCTCCACCGTCAGCACAAGGGCCGCCAGGAGCGTGGCCCCCAGGGCGGCAATGGCCAGGCTGCCCGCCGCGCCCGCCGCGCACAGCAGGGGCGAAAAACCGTCCGGCCCCATTTGGCCCGCCGCCAGGGCAGAGACCGCCAGATTGACCAGCGCCGCCATCTGGTAAGCCGGGAACAGCAGGGTGGCGCCTACATCCCAGGCCGCGCCGGAGGGCCGTGCCGCCAGCGCCCGCCCCACTGCGGGCAGATAGCTCCCGGCTACCTGGAGGGTCCCGCTGGTCCAGCGCCTGCGCTGCTTCACCGACTCCCGGAAGGTCAGGGGCTGCTCGTCATAGGTGACCGCCTTGGGGACCCAAAAGACCTGGACCTCCTCCAGGGCGCACTGGACTGACAGCTCCAGATCCTCGCTGATGGTCTCCGTCCGCCAGCCGCCCATTCGCTCCAGGACGGAAGCGGCCACCATAAAGCCGGTGCCGTTGATCATGGCGGGCAGGCCCAGCCCGGCCCGGCCCCCGTTGTGGAGGCGGTCCATCATCCAATAGTAGATGGAGTAGCAGCCGGACACCACGCTGTCATAGGGGTTCTTGCTGTCCCGAAAGCCCTGGGCTACCCGTGCCCCCGCCCGGTAGGCGTTGTTCATCTCCCGCAGGAACTGGGGGTCCGCCAGGTTGTCCGCGTCAAAGACGCAGACCGCGTCATAGCCCCGGTGCGCCAGCCGCTCCCACGCAAAGCGCAGCACCTCGCCCTTGCTCTTCACCGGAACGGTACACTCCAGCACATGGGCCCCAAAGCGCCGGGCTGCCAGCGCGGTATGATCCGTGCATTGATTGGGGACCACCCATATATCGTAGAGCTCCGGGGGATAGTCCTGCATCAGAAGGGTATTGATCAGGCTGCCCACCACCAGCTCCTCATTCCGCGCCGGGACCAGCACGGCAAAGCGAGTGGAGGCCGGATGTCTGCCGTACTCCATGGGCCGCCGCCAGGACATCAGGCCTACCAGCAGATAATAGCTCCCCCAAAGGGTGATCCCGGCGCCCAGCAGTGCCGCAGCCGCCGTCAGAAAGCTCATACAGACTCCTCCTCTGTCCGGTTTTGACCGGATTCTACCAGAGGAATCTTAAGAAATCCTTGGGGACTTTCTTAAGTTTTGACTAAAAGTGTGTGAAATCCCGCCTCAGGCTTGACCGGCCGCAAAATTTACAATTTGTTTATTTGACTATTTTTCTTTATTTTGCTATAATAATTTATATATTTTACCTGATTTTTCAAGATTCCCTGGCCTGCCCCCTTCCAATTCTCAACATTTTCCTGTTTCTCAGGGGCACGCCGCAGTAAGGAGGTGCCCCTTTGCTTCGTTTTGAACACGTTTCCCTCTCCTACGGCAGCCAGCAGATCCTGGATGACCTCTCCTTTGAGATCCAGGAGGGACAGATGGCGGTGCTCATCGGCCCGTCCGGCTGTGGAAAGACCACCACGCTGAAGATGATCAACCGCCTCATTGAGCCAACCGCGGGCAGGATCTATCTGGATGGACAGGACATCACCACCAAGGACAAGGTGGAGTTGCGCCGCCACATCGGCTATGTGATCCAGCAGATCGGCCTGTTCCCCAATATGACGGTGGCCCAGAACATCAGCGTGGTCCCCACCCTGCTCAAGTACAGCCGGGAGGAGTGCGACCGCATCGTTCGTGAGCTGCTGGACATGGTCAACCTGCCCTATGAACAGTACGCCCACAAGTACCCCTCGGAGATGTCCGGTGGACAGCAGCAGCGCATCGGCATCCTGCGGGCCCTGGCCGCCTCCCCTCCCATCGTTCTGATGGATGAGCCCTTCTCCGCCCTGGACCCCATGACCCGCCGCACCCTCCAGCAGGAGGTGCGCACCCTCCAGCAGAAGCTGAACAAGACCTTCGTCTTTGTCACCCACGACATGGCGGAGGCCCTGGACCTGGCAGACGTTATCATCTTCATGGATCATGGCAGGATCGTTCAGATGGCTCCCCCGGAGGAGATGCTCTCCCATCCCGCCAGCGGCCAGATCCAGGACTTTTTGGGCAAATTCATCGACCTTCAGGCCCACAAGGAACTCACCGCCGCCGACTTCATGCGCACCGGCGTCTACACCGTCTCCACCCGGAAGGGGATCAACGAGTGCATCAGCAAGATGCAGCGCCACAACGTGGACACCCTGATCGTGGTGGACGACCAAGCCCGGTATCAGGGTACCGTCTCCATCGCGGACATCCGTCTCACCGGCCATGTGGTCCAGACCATCGAGCCCCTGATCCGCTGCAACACACCCACCGTCCATGCGGAGGACAACGCAAAGGACTGCTTCGACCAGCTGATCTCCAGCGGCGCGCCCTATCTGGTGGTGCTGGACGGCCAGGGGCAGGTGGCGGGCATCATCACCAAGACCAGCATGGCCTCCGCCATGGCGGAACAGCTTTGGGGGTGAGGACGCATGAGCATCCATGACCTCCCCGTCAAGCTGGCGGAGCACCTGTTCTTCACCCTGGCCTCGGTGGCCATCGGCTTCGCGCTGGGCGTGGTTCTGGGCGTCCTGCTGTCCCGGCGGCCCAGGCTGTCCGGCGTGGTGCTGCCCATCCTGTCCATCTTCAACACCATCCCCGGCATCGTGTTCATCGGCCTGCTGTTCCTGGCCTGGGGCACCCACGCGGCCACCGTGCTGGCCGCCCTGGGGATCTACGCCACCTTCCCGGTGCTGAAAAACACCTACGCCGGCCTGGTGTCCGTGGACCCGCAGTATCTGGAGGCCGCCCGGGGCTGCGGCATGAGCCCGTGGCAGAGCCTGCTCCGGGTGGAGCTGCCCCTGGCCCTGCCCACTATCATCGGCGGGCTTCGGATGTCCACCGTCTACACCGTCAGCTGGGCGGTGCTGGCCTCCATGATCGGCCTGGGCGGCCTGGGCGACTTCATCTACGCCGGCCTGAGCTCCAATGACAACGCCCTGATCCTGCTGGGGGCCATCCCCGCGGCCCTGCTGGCCTTCGCCCTGGGCACCCTGGTGGATCTGCTCCAGCGCCGGACGGTGCCCAAGGGGCTGCGGAAGGGAGGTTCTGCCACATGACCCTCTCCATGATCCTGACTCATCTGGCCCTTGTGGTGGCCGCCCTGGTCTTTGCCATTCTGGCCGGCGTCCCACTGGGCATCCTGTGCTACTTCTACCCCTCCGCCCGGCGGGTGGTGCTCCGGGTGGTGGACCTGATCCAGACCACCCCCGCCCTGGCCCTTCTGGGCATCATCATGGTCTTCATGGGGGCGGGCAAGCCCACCGTCATCGTCGGTCTGGCCCTCTACTCCCTGCTGCCCATCGTACGGAACACCCACCTGGGCCTGAGCCAGGTGCCGGAGTACCTCATCGAGGCCGGCCGGGGCATGGGCATGACCCGGATGTACCGCCTGCTCCATGTGGAGCTCCCCCTGGCCGCCCCCATCATCTTCACCGGCATCCGCATCGCCACGGTCAACGCCATCGGCACCGCGGTCTTTGCCTCCTTCGTGGGGGGCGGTGGACTGGGCAGCTTCATCACCACCGGCATCCGTCAGGATGATATGGAGGCCATCCTGCTGGGCACCGGCGTGCTGATGGCCATGGCCCTGGTCCTGGATCTGCTGATGGGACTGGCGGAGCGCTATCTGAACAGCCGCACCGGCCAGCGCTCCCGAACCAGCCGCCTCATTGCCCGGGCCGCCTCCGCCGCTGCCTGCGTTGCCGCGGCTGCCCTGTGCGTGGTGGCCTTCTTCCCCCAGCGCACCGACGGTCTGGTCCTCTACCAGGGCGAATTTTCCGAGGTGCAGCTGGTCAACAGCATGATCCAGCAGCTGGTGGAGGAGCGCCACGGCATCCCCGTCACCATCAAGGACCAGATGACCGCCAAGAACAACTTTGCGGAGCTGTCCGGGGCGGGGCACTCCTGCGACCTGATGTATACCTGGGACGGGACCCTGCTGACCACCATCATGGGCCTGGACACCTCCGACGTTCCCGACGGCCAGACCCTCTATGAATTTGTGGACCAGCGGATGCGCGGGGAGTACGGGCTGGAGCTGATGGGAAAGATCGGTGTGAACAACACCTACTCCATCGGCGTCACTCAGCAAGTGATGGACACCTATCACCCCGAGACCATCAGCGACCTGATCCCCATCGCCGGCCAGCTGCGCTTCGGCGCGGAGCAGGACTTCTTCACCGACGCCGGCAGCATGAAGTTCGGCCCGTTTTCCAAGTTCTACGGCCTGAACTTCCAGGACGTGCTCCATGTGGACATTATGATGAAGTACACTATGGTGGAGCAGGGCGCGTACGACGTGATGGTGGTCTATGCCACCGACGGTCTGAATAAGCGGGCTAACCTGACCATTCTGAAGGACGATCTCCACTTCTTCCCCGACTACTACGGCACCATCCTGGTACGCAGCGACCTGTTTGAGCGCTTCGCTGAGGAGGCCCCCGGCCTCAAGGAGACCCTCCAGCTGCTCAACGGCCAGTTCACCGATGAGAAAATGAGCGAGCTGACCTACCGTGTGGATGTGGAAGGCGAGGCGGTGGACGATGTGGCCCGGGATTTCCTGATCTCCGCCGGGCTACTCCCGGCCTGAACCGCTCCGTTTCAAGACAGCCCCCGGACCTGACTGCGTCAGATCCGGGGGCTGTCTCTTCTTAAAAAATATTCACCAGGGAGGGCTGCTCCATCTCCGACAGCAGCTCCAGCTGACAGATCAGCTCCGCGTTGGCGGCGGTGTACTGGTCGGACTCCTCCAGGGCCAGGTACTGATCCAGGGCCCGGAAGCCCCGGAGGATCTGGTCGGTGTCCGAGTGGCGCATCATCACATGGAGATAGGCGTCATGGGCCTGCCAAAGGCCGAAGCTCTCCCGGCTGAGCCGGGCCGCCCCCTCCCAGTCTCCCCGGTCGGCCAGCTCCTGGGCCTGTTCCAGCTGCCCGGCCATCCGCCCGGAGAGCCGGTCCGCGTACCACGCGTTCCACAGCGCTCCCCCCAGCAGGACCAGCAGCAGCGCCGCCGCGCTCCACAGCCGCTTCACGCGCCCCGCCTCCCCTCCCGCTCCCGGGGAGCCAGATAGATCTGTCCCTGCTCGTCCACCGTCATCAAAAAGACCTCCTCCCAGCGCTTCAAGCCCCGCTGCTCCAGCTGCTTGTCCAGCCAGTGCCCGTCATAGCCCCGGACCCGGAGGTTCCGCTCCAGCAGCCGCCCGTCACTGATGAGCACCAGCGGCAGCCCGGACTCCTGGGCCTCCAGTCCCAGCTGTCCCAGGGTGGGCGGCTTCTCCGCCGCCCGCGGCAGGACAGAGAGCTGCCCGTTGGTCTCCAGAATGGCGTACTCCACCTTTTGCGGGTCTGTATAGCCCTGGCTGCGCAGCTCCTCCAGCAGCTCGTCCACCGTCAGCCGGTTGCGCCGCATCTCCCCCTGGTCGATCTCCCCCCGGCGGATGACCACGCTGGGCCGCCCGCACAGCAGCGCCCGGAACCGGATGCTTTTCATGGTCAGCACCGACAGGATCATGGTCATGGCCAGCAGGGCCAGGATGGGGACCACCCCGGTGAGCAGCGGGATGCCGAAATCCTGCATGGGCACCGCCGCCAGGTCCGCGATGATCAGGGAGAGCACCAGTTCCGAGGGCTCCAGCTCCCCCACCTGGCGCTTGCCCATCAGCCGGATCCCGGCGATGATGAGGATGTATAGGATGATGGTGCGGATCAGTCCGGTGAACACAGTTTTTCGCTCCTTCCGTCGATGTTCTGCGGCCCTGACGCCGTGGACGGCGGCCGCTCCCACACAGTTTTCCCGGTTTTCCTTCGTACTATCCCAGCCCGCCGGGAAAGTCTCTCCTGGGACTTTCCTGCAATATGCCCAAAAGTGCAGGGAAATCTTTTTGGAAAAAGGGAGTTCCCCCTCTTGAAATAACCCCGAATTTTCGATACAATATCTTGAAACACTTTGAACATGGATATGGCTAAGTGAACTGGAACAGAAGGGCGTGTGAGTGAATTGATGAAAGCGACTTTGATCCTGGCCAACGGAAGCGTTTTTTCCGGGACCAGCATCGGCGGCACCTCCGACCGGATCTGCGAGATGGTGTTCAACACCTCTATGACCGGCTATCAGGAGATCCTGACCGACCCCTCCTATGCCGGACAGGGCGTGGTGATGTCCTATCCCCTCATCGGCAATTACGGCGTCAACCACGAGGATAACGAGTCCAGCCGTCCCTGGGTGGAGGCCTTCGTGGTCCGTCATCTGTCCCCCCGGGGCAGCAATTTCCGCTGTGAGGGCGATCTGAACACCTATCTGAAGGAACACGATATTACCGGCATCCAGGGCGTGGACACCCGGGCACTGACGAAAATACTCCGCAGTCAGGGGAGCATGAACGGTATGCTCACCTGTGCGGAGCATTTTAATGTCGCCGAGGTCATGGAGCGGCTGCGCTCCTACGAGGTGAAGGACACCGTCCGCAAGGTGACCCGGACCCAGCCTGAGGTGTTCGAGGCCTATGGCGAGGAGAAGCATCTGGTCGCCGTGATGGACTACGGCGTGAAGCAGAACATCATCGAGTGCCTGCGCCGCCGCGGCTGTAAGGTGGTGGCCCTGCCCGCCTATACCCCCGTCGGCGAGGTGCTCTCCGGCGGCTTTGACGGCGTGATGCTCTCCAACGGCCCCGGCGACCCGGAGGAAAACACTGAGATCATCGCCGAGCTGCGCAAGCTCTATGACAGCACCATCCCCATCTTCGGCGTGTGCATGGGCCACCAGCTGCTGGCCCTGGCCACCGGCGCCAAGACCGGCCGCCTGGCCTACGGACACCGGGGCGGCAACCACCCCGTCCGGGACCTGGAGAAGAACCGCGTGTTCATCACCAGCCAGAACCACGGCTATATGGTCCTCTCCGACACGGTGGATCCCGCCGTGGCCGAGGTATCCCACATCAACGTCAACGACGGCACCTGCGAGGGACTGAGGTACAAGCGCCCCAACTGCTTTACCACCCAGTTCCACCCCGAGGCCAACGCCGGCCCCAAGGATACGGAATACCTCTTCAACCGCTTTATTGATTCCATGGGAGGTGCCAAGTAATGCCGAAGTATACCGATATTAAGAAGGTCCTGGTGCTGGGCTCCGGCCCCATCGTCATCGGCCAGGCCGCCGAATTTGACTATGCCGGCACCCAGGCCTGCCGCGCGCTGAAGGAGGAGGGCCTGGAGGTCGTCCTGATCAACTCCAACCCCGCCACCATTATGACGGACAAGGACATCGCCGACCACGTCTATATCGAGCCCATGAACCTGCCCTCCATCACCCAGGTCATCGAAAAGGAGCGCCCTGACGCCCTGCTGCCCAACATGGGCGGCCAGACCGGCCTGAACCTGGCCATGGCGCTGTATGAGAACGGCACCCTGGAGAAGTACGGCGTGCGCCTGCTGGGCACCAGCCCCGCCTCCATCCACAAGGCGGAGGACCGCCAGGGCTTCAAGGACTGCATGGAGTCCATCGGTCAGCCCTGCGTCACCTCCAAGGTGGTCAACACCGTGGAGGACGCCGTCTCCTTCACCAACGAGATCGGCTACCCCGTGATCGTCCGCCCCGCCTACACCCTGGGCGGCACCGGCGGCGGCATCGCCTACGACGAGGTCTCCCTGCGTGAGATCTCCGACCGCGGCCTGAACCTGTCCCGTGTCCACGAGGTCCTGATCGAGCGGTGCATCGCCGGCTGGAAGGAGATCGAGTTCGAGGTCATGCGGGACTCCGCCGGCAACGTCATCACCATCTGCTCCATGGAGAACATCGACCCCGTGGGCGTCCACACCGGCGACTCCATCGTGGTGGCTCCCACCCAGACCCTGGCCAACCGGGAGTTCCAGATGCTCCGCTCCGCCGCCCTGGACATCATCTCCGCCCTGGAGATCGAAGGCGGCTGCAACGTGCAGTTTGCCCTGAATCCCGACAGCTATGAGTACGCGGTCATCGAGGTCAACCCCCGCGTGTCCCGCTCCTCCGCCCTGGCCTCCAAGGCTACCGGCTATCCCATCGCCAAGGTGGCCGCCAAGGTAGCCCTGGGCTATACCCTGGACGAGATCCCCAACGCGGTGACCGGTAAGACCACCGCCTGCTTCGAGCCCACCATCGACTACTGCGTGCTGAAGATCCCCCGCCTGCCCTTTGACAAGTTCACCACCGCCAGCCGCACCCTGGGCACCCAGATGAAGGCCACCGGCGAGGTCATGGCTATCGCCAACTCCTTCGAGGGCGCGCTGATGAAGGCCATCCGCTCCCTGGAGCTGAACGTCCGGGCGCTGAAGCTGGACAAGCTGGAGGGCCTGTACACCGACGAGATCGAGGACCTGCTGGTCCAGGTCACCGACGAGCGGCTCTTCGTGGTGGCCGAGGCCCTGCGCCGCGGCTTCTCCCCCCAAAAGATCAACCACATCACCAAGATGGACATCTGGTTCCTGGACGGCTTCCAGCGGATCATCGCCATGGAGAACGAGCTGAAGTCCTGCAAGGGCGAACCCGACATGGACACCCTGAAGCGCGCCAAGGAGATGTGCTTCGCCGACAGCTACATCGGCGCCCTGTGCGGCATGACCCAGGCCCAGGTGAAGGCCCTGCGGGAGCGGTATGGCATCATCCCCTCCTTCAAGATGGTGGACACCTGCGCCGCCGAGTTCGACGCCGAGACCCCCTACTACTACTCCACCTACGACGGAGAGAACGAGGCGGTGGACAACGGCTCCGGCAAGAAGAAGGTGCTGGTGCTGGGCTCCGGCCCCATCCGCATCGGCCAGGGCATTGAGTTTGACTACTGCTCCGTCCACTCCGTGTGGGCCTTCCGCCGCATGGGCTATGAGACCATCATCATCAACAACAACCCCGAGACCGTCTCCACCGACTTCGACGTGGCGGACAAGCTGTACTTCGAGCCGCTGACCGCTGAGGACGTGCAGAACATCGTGGAGCTGGAGAAGCCCTGGGGCGCCGTGGTCCAGTTCGGCGGCCAAACCGCCATCAAACTGACCAAACACCTGCAGGAGAAGGGCGTCAACATTCTGGGCACCAGCGCCGACAGCATCGACGCCGCCGAGGACCGGGAGCGGTTTGACGAGCTGTTGGAGAAATGCGGCATCCCCCGCCCCGCCGGCCACACCGTCTTCACCACCGAGGAAGCGGTCAAAGCCGCCGAGGATTTGGAATACCCCGTCCTGCTGCGCCCCTCCTACGTGTTGGGCGGCCAGAACATGATCATCGCCCATTCGGAGCAGGATGTGGTGGAGTACATGGAGATCATCACCTCCGGCGGGCTGGAAAACCCCGTGCTCATCGATAAGTACATGATGGGCACTGAGGTGGAGGTGGACGCCATCTGCGACGGCCACGACTACCTAATCCCCGGCATCATGGAGCACATCGAGCGGGCGGGCGTCCACTCCGGCGACTCCATCTCCATCTATCCGACCCAGAACCTCTCCCAGAAGATCCGGGCCACCATCATCAACTACACCGGCAAGCTGGCCCGGGAGCTGAATGTCATCGGCCTGGTCAACATCCAGTATGTTGTCTACAAAGGGGAGGTTTATGTCATCGAGGTCAACC
>ERZ832522.2855-NODE-2855-length-20160-cov-3.922258_pt1 | contig 20160 bp, 22 predicted proteins | sample MGYA00519951_ERZ832522 | MGnify/ENA primary metagenome ERZ832522 (study PRJEB31850, sample SAMEA3708728) | human gut metagenome | biome: human gut; feature: human-associated habitat; material: faeces | place: China | collected 2014 ... | reverse complement strand
ACTGCTCGCCCAGGCCGTGGATGTCAAAGACCACATACGGTTTGCTCAAATCCACCGTGCTGTCACGCCCAAAGATGTCCAGGGAACCAGTGGTGTAAAGTTCCAGGGAAAGCGCAATCTCTTTGGCCTTTTCCTCTGGCTGTTCCAGCAGCTTATTGCGCAGGTCACACAGAGTGGCGTCCCGCCCGGCCTGTTCCGCCTCCGGGTACACCATGGCAGTGCAGCGGTCAATGATGGACTTGTGCTGCGGCCCCACGCCGCGCTTGTCGATCTGCTCAATCAGGGACATAACAAACTGCGACTTCTCTACAATAGGGTTCTGTTCGCCGTAGCCCTCTACCATATACATGGCGTTAAGACGGTCTTTGCCGCCTGCCACCAGATGGGCCACCGTAGCCTTTTCCCGCCCCAGGGCTTTCACCAGTGCGCCAAATTCCCCCTCTGGATCACAAATCAGGACCTCGTCATTGGCATAATCCGGGTGGAGCATGAGAAAGGCGATCAGCTCTTTCACTGCAAAAGATTTTCCGGCACCGGGAACGCCCAGATAAAAGGCCGACTGGTTCAAGAGATTCGCCTTGTTGCACATGATGAGGTTGTGGGAAATGGCGTTCTCCCCAAAGTAAATGCCGCCCTTATCCTGGATTTCCTGTACCTTAAACGGAATGAACACCGCCAGACTTTCGGTAGTAAGGGTACGGAACGCATTGATCTTGCGCGCTCCGATGGGCAAGGCTGTATTGAGGCCGTCAAGCTGCTGAAATTTGAGCACCGCAAGCTGGCACATATGCTTTCTTGCCACCGAAAGCACCGCTTCTGTATCACTGTCGAGCTGCTCCTTGGTGTCGGCGGTGATGGCCATGGTGATGACAGCAAACATCATCCGCTGGTCGCGGGTGGTAAGGTCGTCCAGAAATTCCTTGCTTTCTTTGCGCTGCTGTTCCATGTCATAGGGCACTACCGCCGAAAAGTTGTTGTTGGCATTCTGACGGCGCTGCCAGTTGGTGATGTTGGTTTCCACACCCAGCAGACGGTTTTCCACTTCCCGAACCGCCTCGTCCGTAGGAACGGGAACCACATCAATGGACAACATCAGGTTGCGATTAAAATCGGTAAGCTCCGTCACCATATTGTCCTTGATATAACTGGCGTAGTCCTTAAGGAACAGCACCCGGCAGAACTTATCCCCCAGTTTGAGAGAATCGCTGTTTTTCACAATGCTGTCCGGGCAGATATAGTCCTTGAAATCGTGACCCCGTTTCGCCATAGCAGGCAGGTCAAAATGGAACTCCGCCTCCTCGCCCTGGCGGTAGAAATCATGCAGGATGCGCAGGCGTTCTGAATCATCCAGTTCTACGCATTTGGACCCCAGGGCCGCAAAGTGGGAAATCAGATCTGCACCTACGCGGGAGAAATAGGCGCGGGCTTCTTCAATGTCTTTTTTCACCACAGAAATGGTGATATATTTCTCCTGGGTGATCCCATTGGCTCCGGTTGCCTTGTCCAGCAGCATTTGATTGTATTCCCTGCGGTACTCGTCCCGGAAGTCCTCCTCCATAGGCATGAGGATGGATTGTTCAAAATTCGCCTTGTTCATGCGCCGGTTGTTGATGGTGATTTTCGTCACCGCACCGGAATCCAGGGAATTGAGCAGCTCCGAATAAATCAGGAACATACTCTCTTTATCCTCCCGGCTGGCTACCAGATAGTTAATATCCGAAAAACGGTAGCTTTTGGAAAACTTGTTCCCGGTCAAAAAAATGCCGTCCTGCCAGATACGGCGGACGGGGATCACATCCTGCACTTTTTTCGGAACGGTATATCTTTCCTTTTCCTGCTTGGACAGGATTTTCAATGTTTTAATCATGCTTTTCCTCCTTCCGCTTGTGGAGATGTTTCGGTTCTTTGGGCTGTCTCTTGGCGGGCCGACCGGTTTGTTGCCCCTCGATCACATCTTTCAAAGCCGCATAGTAGTAGTTGCCATCTTCAAACCGGAACTCCTTTGGTTCCAACATTTCTGAGCGCAGCCATGCCCAGATAAACTGCTCCGCCGTCATGCCGTGGTAGGTGATGAACCCCAGCAGGGCAAAGGGGGCCGCGCCCAGAATACACATCCAGGAAAGAGTCTCCACGCCAAAGTAGGGGCGCAGGAGAAAGTAAAGGCCCACGGCGACGCCGCAGGCCAGAATAGAAAAAATAAACTGCCGCATACTCAAGCCGAAAAACATGGATTCGGTATAGTTGCGGATTTCACGGTTGATCTTGACTTCCATAAGCTCACCTCACAATCACATCACCGGTTTTCATATAAACGATGTTTCATTTCGGGATATAGGTGAAACCCAGAATCGGATCGCCTACGGTCAAAACATCATCCTGCGCTGCCTTGGAAAACTGGCCCACGATCCCTTTTTCCACAGGCAGGTCGTAATCTTCGGCCATTTGGACGGTAGTTCCGTCAATCAATTGCAGCACATAAACTTGATAACTCATTCGTTTTCCTCCTTATTTACAATCCCATCATCTCGCGCACCACGCGGTCGGCCATTTTTACCGCGCCAACGAGAATAAGCATATTGAATACCAGTTCCCCCACATAGCTCCACACCTGCGTAACCGCCGCTGCATTGGGATCAATGGCAGGCGGTGAAGAAGCAAACAGGGAAAAGATGATACAAGCCAGCACAATGATGGCTCCCTCCAGGCAGACGGCGGCATAGCTTTTGATAAAGCTCTTGCCCACATTCTGGGTGGGTTCTCCTGCAAAAGTGGAGAGGGGCACCGGCGCGATGGCCGTATATAAATAAATCTTAAAAAAGCGCCCGTAGACGGTCATAATCATAATAAACGACAACACGGTAACGATCAGCCCGCCAATGAGCGTTACCGCCCAGAGGGGGATGCTTTCAAAGAATCCGCAATCCTCCACCGCCGTAACGATCTCCTGGGGGAGAACCGTCTGCTGTGCGGACCCAAACCCTGCCGCGTTCATAATGGTGGACACAAGGCCCTGCACGATGTTAAACAGAGCGATCATCAGTTCCAGCCCATAGGTTACAACGCCTTTTGCAATGGCAAACCGGATGAACAGCTTTAATGCGTGCTCCGGCTTCTTCACTTCTGCAAAACTGCCGCAGGTTTTCATCACACCCACTACGAAAAAGAGTACCAGAAGCGCCAGGCCAATGGCCCTCACCGCGTCGTGGATGTTGACGATCACGCTCCAGATGGAGCCGCCCTTAAACTGTTCCGGGCTTTGTGTGATAAGCTGCCAGATCTCCGAAAGGTATTTGTTCCAGGTGTCGAGGGCGTTTTGCAGATTTTGTACTACCCAGTTATCGGACATTCAAAGACCTCCTTTCCGGCATAACCAGGGGCGGACCACATCGGCCCGCCCCCGTACTGCCGTTTTGTATCAGCCGGTAATCAGGGTCAAAATCTCCTTGGCAAAGGTGATAACAACGCCTCCGGCCAGCGTCAGAAAACCGTTGGCGCGCTGGCTGGGATCGTGCGACTTGAGGGACAAACCGATCTGCACGATACCAAAGCCCAGCAGGATCATACCGATCGCCCGGATCAGGCCGAAAATAAACTCAGACAGGTTGTTGATAACCGTGAGAGGGTCCCCGGCGGCAAAGGCCGTGGTAGCGCCGCAGCAAAACATGAACACCATCGCTGCGTAAACGACAAAAATGCTCCGGCTCTTTTTGCCCATGGGCAGGCTGTGGGTTTCCTTGTTCTTCTTGGTTTCCTTCTTAAACCGCTTCATTTTGCTTTTCCTCCTTGAATTGAAAGATTTTCTCCATGTCCTCATCGGACAAAAGTTCACAGGTCGTATCCGGCTCTTGGAGCTTTGCAAGCTCTCCCGGCGCAAGGCGGTCAATGGTCATGCCCGCCACTGCGTTTTCCGTACCGCCGTGGGCGTAGGCCGGTGCGCCGCCGTCGGTGGTGTATTTTACATTAGGGTGTTTTAACAGTTCATATTTTTCATCCATCAGCGGCGGCTCGCCCCTGATAAAGAGCAGGGCCAGACGGTTGTCCAGCATACGCACCTCGTCCGGGGTCAAAAGCTCCCGGCCCGTGATCTGATTGTTGGTGGAATAGCTGCCGGAATGCCCGGTGCTCTTGCCATAAGTGTCCAGCCATAAGGTGCTTTTGCCCAGATAGCTTTCCGAGATGAGCTTGTGGGTGGACGATTCGTTGCCTCCCAAATAGAGGAACTCATCGCAGTTGCCCATGATGGATTCCCATTGTTTTTCATACAGCGCCTTTAGCTGCGCGATATTCTGGATAATGATAGACACGGAAATATTCCGGGAACGCATGGTCGCCAGCAGCTTGTCAAAATCATCAGGCAAACTGACGTTCGCAAACTCGTCCATCAAAAAATGCACAGGCACGGGCAGGCTGCCGCCATGCACCCGGTCGGCGGAATAAAACAATTCCTGAAAGGTGCTGGCATACAAAAGGCTCACCAGGAAGTTAAAACTGCCGTCATTGTCCGGGATGAGGGCAAAGAGGGCCACTTTCTTTTCCCCCAGGCTGGCAAGTTCCAGTTCATCGGTAGCGGTAAGGGCTGCCACGGATGAAAGGTTGAACTTCTCCAACCGTGAAGCAAGCGTGATCTGGATGGATTTTAAGGTCTTGGCGCTGCCGGAACGGTAGTCCTTGTAATACTTCACCGCGATATGGTCGGGGGAACGCATTTCCAGCCGTTCAAACAGCTCGTCCAGCGGCGATTGGTAAGAATCATCATCCTCCCGCACTTCACCGGCCCGCAGCATTTCCATGACCATGGGGAAATTTTTCTCGTCCTCCGGGGCTTCATAGTGGAGATAGAACACCAGCGCCATAAGGAGCATGGACGCCGCCGTATCCCAGAAGGGGTCGTTTGACTGGCTCCCTTTGGGCGTGGTGGCTTTGAACAGGTTTGTTACCATCTTCTGCACATCGTTGTCGTTCTTCAGATAGGCAAAAGGGTTATAGCAGTGGCTTTTGTTCATATTCAGAAGATCGACCACCTTGATCTCATACCCCTGCCGTTCCAGCAGGCCGCCGCAATCACGGAGCAGCTCTCCTTTGCAATCCAGGATGAAAAACGAGGTGTTCGCCTGGCAGAGATTGACCTTGGCATAAAAGCGGCTTTTTCCTGCGCCGCTGCCGCCGCAGACCAGAGTATTGAGCGTCCTGCGGTGTTTTCTTCCGTCCAGCCCCATGCGGACGTGCTGGGTAAAAATGCGGTTCTGAAACGGGTTTTTATCCCGGTATTTCTTGTTCACGGCCCGCGGATCGCCCCATTTGGCGGAACCGTGTTCCTCGCCCCTGCGGTAGTTGCGCCGGGATGAGAGATAAATGCCAATGCCCAGCCCGTAAGCGGCAATAAAAATGAGGACAGTTTTTACACTGTCCTCGCACCATACGATCTGAAAAGGATGGTTCATTGCCGCAGGCAGGGCGTTTGCAATCTCAGAAAGGCCCCTGGAAATCGAAGGCGCAATCAGCAGAGCAAGCCAAACCACCGGGACAAGCCCCAAGGCGTAAAGCCATGGGCCGCCCGAACGATTATCGGGCTTCATCGCGCCGCTTCACTTTCCTGTCTTTTTGAGAGGGGGCGTCAATGGTTTTTAGGAGCACATCCTCCACCGGGCCGGGGTCGCGCTGTTCCTCCAGCATATCGTTGCGCAGTTCATTGAGGGCGCGGATCATAATGCCATGCTCGTAACTGTCCAGGGTGAGGACAACTTTATCCTGTCTTTCCATCATTCAAACCTCCTTCACCGTTCCTGTTCTTTCTGTTTGCCGGCACGGGTAAGCCCCATATTTCTGGCCATGCGTCCGTTGATCTCCTTAAAGGCATTGTGCATATCCGTAAGGGCTGCCGGAACATCCTCCCTGGGGTCTTTGCCCTGAAACACGCTGTCCAACCGGGAAATGTTGTAGCCGCCTGCGTCAATGCCGTATCTCTGGCAGAGCATATAGCTGACGGCATAGGCTTTATACTCGTCCGTCTCACGGGAATATCCGGCATTGTTTCTGGAAAGCTGCACATTGGCAAGCTCCAGAGAGACACAGCGGAAAATATCCGGCGCGTCCATGCCCTTTTTCACCAGGATAGCGTTCTGTCCCTGATCGAATACGGCTCCGCGTCCCTGGACGGGCAGTTCCTCCACCGCCCGGATGGGAACTGGGGAATTACTGATAAGAGCTTTTAGAAGCAGGCGGTCATCATAGCTCACCTGGGGCTGGGCCTCACCCCGCGCTGTGGTCTGGGAAATGTCAAACACTTCCTTGGCATAGAAGTTCTGCCCCACACTGCCGTCCTCCCGGCGGTATGCCTTGCCCGGCTCTAAAATGATGATGGGCAGGCGCTTTTCCTCCTCCCGAATCTCAATGCCCTGGGAAGCCCACTCCTTATAGCCGCCCACGCGCTGGGCGGAAGGGAACTGCTCTCCAATCAGGATTGCATTGCGGGCTGAATGGAAAGGGAACCGGCTCTGTGTGTCCAGATATGCCTGCATATTGCCATGTCCCTCTGAAAACGCATGGAATACCCGATCCAGCGCAGCATAGGCTTCTTTTCTTTGCTTTTCCTCGCGGATCTGCCACCACTGGCGCTTGGGGCGCTCTTTTTGGGTTTCCTGCTTTTGCGGTGCCGCCTCTTTCTGCGGCTGCTGTTCAAACAGATCATCAAAATTATTCATCACAGACTACCTCTCTTTCGATTTGGGTTTCTTTTTGGGCTTGGGCGGCTGATGCTGCGTGGTTTTCTGCGCAGGTTTCTTCCTGGGCACAGCGTCCTCCATCTTTGCAGCCTCCGCCTCTTTCTTTCTCTGGGTCTGAATATCCCGAAGCTCCTGGCGCACAGAAGGCTTCTGCGCCCCATCAGAAGTACCCCTTTCGGAGCTGCTGCTGTTCTCTGAGATAGGCGCGGACGGATGGGATTTTTCCTCCGCTGGGGCAAAAGGGGCGCTTTTCTCCGCTGCCGGGTTTTCCGGCTGTGCCTTTTCCTTTTGAGTCGGCTTCTCCATCAACTCATCAAGAAGTTTATCATCCTCGCTCTTTTCCGGGGCTGTCTGCTCCGGGGCGGCCGGTTCACTGCCGCGCTGTTCACGCGACTTCTCAATATCCTCTTTGATCGAAGCGGTATCCACCACCGTGAGGTTGAACTTCTCTACGATACGGTTGGCCCTTGCCGCGTCATCCTCGAATACCAGAATGTCGATGGTATCATCATGTTTTTTAACAGGAATGGGCGCATAAAGAATCCCATATCCTTTCGCTTGTCTGGCAAACTCCGGCGTCCTCTTTCTTGATGGTATAGACCGTCATCGGGCGCTTTTCCCGCAGCATGGTTTCAATGCGCGCCTTTCCCTTGGTTTTTTTCTGGTCTTTCAAAATCGTGTAAAGGGCTGCGGCCAGATTCTTGGCAGCCGCGCCCGTGATCTTCAGGGCAAATTCCGTCCCTTCCAAACTCATCCGCACGATCTGCTCGGCTGCTTCGCCTGAGTTATACATGCAAAATCATATCCTTCCTTTCAGCGGTTCTTCCCGGCGGTTTCTCTCTTCATTTTTATCCCGCTGTTCCTCCCGTGCAGCCCGTATCTTCTCTTTGAGGGAGAGGGAGCGTGCTGCGATGTCCCCACACAGTTTTATTTCCCGGCGCAGGGCCTTGATCTGTGCAGAAAGTTGGGAAATTTCCGCCCGGATTTGTTCCTGCCGGTCTGGATCGGCAAGCACCGCTTTGGTACGCAGTTTCCGGTAGAGGCTTTTTCGCTGCTCTGCGGCGCTGGCAAGCTGGGAGTTCGCCTCCGATTGATACGCTGTAAGCTGCTCTATGGTGTCGATACGGCGGCGGGAAAGAAGCCGCGCCTCATCGGTCAACTCTTTCGCCCGGATCAAATCTTCCCGGCAAGCGTGAGATACCCGCCTGGACGGGCGGTTCTGCTTTTGCGGAAACACTCCTAACAGATAACAGTAGTGAAAGTAAAGGGCGCGGAATCCCGTTACCTTTTTGGTCTGTTTCCAATCCCCATGAAGCCTGCACCGTTTTGGTTCCGGCCTGTATTCCCGCTGCGGGCGGCTCTGAGCCAGAATCCGTTTGCGGATATTTTCCAGAGAATAATCCTCGCCAAAGTTGCGCATGAGCTTGCGCCCACGGGGATAGTCGAATGGGCGGACCGTGATGTCCTTACCCACCTTGATGTCGTATCCCATCTGCCGCAGGCGATAAAAAAACTGCCGTTCCGTCATAGATTGGCGGATGGCAGTATCCACATCGGCTTTGATAAGGGAGAGATAGGTGGGGCGACCTTCCTGTTCGGCCCTCCATTCCCCGTAGTGCTTAGATTTTCCATGTTGGGGATGTTCAATGACGGAAAGGCCATATTCCCGGCACAAACGGTCCGATTCCTTCTGCATATCGAAGTAATCCTTTTCGGTGCGGTGATACTTGATCCCGTCGATAAACGAAACCGTGTTCACTACAAAATGATTGTGCAGGTGGTGGGCTTTGTCTAAATGGGTGGCAACCAACACCTGGTATTTTTCACCCCACAGCGCCTTTGCCAGCTTCAGCCCGATCTCATGGGCCATTTCCGGGGTAGCCTCACCGGGCGCAAAGCTCTGGTAGCCATGATAGGCCACCGTGTCTTCCTCCTTTCCAAACCGTTTCTTCACAGCCACCATCTCATCGCGGGCGGTGGTTGGGCTGCAATTCACCCCGGAAACAAATTGCTGCATAACGGGCAGCTCCTCATCATCCACCGTAACCTTTCCCGTTTTCTTCTGCTGGACGGCATACTCGATCACATCGGAAAGACCCTGGGACGATTTGTCATCCAGGTCCTGTTTCTCGTAGACGGCTGGATTTTCCGTCTTATCCGGGTTCTCCACATAGATGACCAGTTTCCCCAGCCAGCCGTTCACCCGCCAGATGGATGTTGTAGCCATACCTTTACTCCATGGGCTTTGGCAGGATCACCGCCCTGGTGATGTCCCGGACAAGCTGGTCGAATTTCCGCATTTCCTCATCGTAGCGGCGTTCATCCATAACGCCCAGCACATGGGCTTTCTGCGCGATCTGGTTGAGGTTGTTCCCCACGCTGTGCAGCTCACGCATAAAATCAAAGTAGTCCGGGGGCGGCGCGTCCTGGGGAACTACGCCGTTTATCAGATGGCGAAGATACGCCTCACGGGAAAGTCTGCTTTTCTTCACACGCTTGTTCAGCGCCTCGGCCTCCTTGCGGTTGAGGCGCACTTTGATCTCAATATTTCGGTTGCTCATTGCCATCCTCCTTTTTCATGTGGTTAATCTGCACCAGGCACATGGTGGTGATACCGCCCAGGCTGCCCAGCAGAAAGCCAATGATGAAAAACAATAATTCCATGAAAACCTCCGTTCTTACAAAGGGGTATTAGGGGGCGTTCCCCCTAACAAGCTGCCGTTTGTCCCCAAACGGCGATGCTTGCTGGTACATACACATTCCATTCCCCTTTGGGGAATCTGGTACACACGAAAAAACAATTCATCGTTCCTCTCGGTCGCGGCTGCGGTCCCTGGGGTAAAATTCCACATCCTTGAAGCTGTCCGCGTCCAGGATATATTCGCCGTTTTTCCAGCGGTCGGCTACCATCTGGCGGGCCTCCTCGCGGCTTTCCGCCTCTACAGAAACCGTCATTTCCAGCGTCTCTTGAATGGTAACATCGTATTCTTTCATCGCTCCTGCTCCTTTCCTTTTTCGCCACGGATGGGAATCCCCAGCCGGTGGCACAGATAGTCGTTCACATCCTTTCCTCTGGGCGGCGGGCGGTTTTTGACCTCGTACTCCTTGGGGATCACCGTCATGATCGCTTTTGCCGCCAAGCGGCCAGCCGTGTCGTTGTCCAGATGAAGATAAACTGTTTTCACATGAGGATGATCTTCCAAAAACCGGGTAAGCGCCACCGGCAGCTTGCTTTCCTCCATCTTTTTCTTCGGCTGGTACACCCCGGCCAGAGACAGCAGATTGTGCCGCCGCCAGTCGATCCCGTCCAGCTTGCAGAGCGTGGCGTAGGACATGACATCAATGGCACACTCGCACAGATGAACTGCCGGGTTCTCCACGCAGGCGGGCAGGGCAAAGGAATAGTGCTTGTCGCTGCCGCTTAAATCTCCGTGGAACCGTGCTTCGCCAATCCCGCGCAGGCAGCCGAACCGCGCTTTTCCGGTTTTATCAAAGCCAATAAATACCACATTTCCATGGCCCTTGTTCCGGCTTTCATAAATCCGCCCGGTCTGAACGCAGAAGTCCAGCACTTCCATGGAAATTCCACGGCCTCTGAGATAATCCAGCATAGCTCGGTTATCGGGAGCAGCCTGTGGCAACAGCAGGTGTTTCGGTGGTTCTTCTCTGGGGATAAACGCATGGGAAGTCGGCGCAATGGCAGTTCCTGCGGTAACGGCCTCCATTGCCTCCATAAAAGAACACCCCTTGACCTTGATGAGATAGTCCAGCGCGCTGTAACCGCCGATCCCGCGGGAGAACCAGCACCATTTGCCGTTGGAAATGCGCAGGCTGTCATGCTCTCTGGTACAGTAGACATTCCCGGAAACATGGACAAGTTCCTGTGGCTCACAGGATTGCAGATAGGTGAACAAGTCCACCTGCCGCACCCGTTCGATGGTTTCTGAATCGTAAAAAGGCATAAAAAATAGCCCCCTTTCCATAGCCGTAAATTTGCTGCCCGCAGGGGGTAGCTGACTATGTAAAAGGGGACTTCTCAGTATGAAAAAACCGACTGGATTGCTCCAATCGGCTTTTCTGCATATACTTTTGCGATTTATATGCAGATATGAATGGGGAATGTGCAGTTTTGGCGGCAGCTTTAAGTTGCAGCCAAAAAAACTCTATAAATATCAATAGTTTTTACTTGTAATCCGTAAAAACTTTCTTGATATAATAACTTTTTGGTATGCGACAGGACTTCAATATGTAAAAACGGTGCAGATTACTCCGCACCGTCTTGATCCATTATTCTGTTTTGAAAGCGCCGATCTTTTTCAGATAGGCAAAAGCGTCTGCCTGTCCCCGGAAATAGATATGTTCCCGTTCCATATTGTCGGCCTGCATATACAGCCGGATGAATTTTTTCAAAATCTCATGTTCCTCGGCTGAACAATGAACTTCTCCATCACTTTCCCGCAGGTTTTCTATAAAAGGATATTGGTGAAGCAGTTCCTTCATCTGCCCTTTCAAGGCGGCATACTCCGGGTTGGCGTCGGATAGATCCATCACAATATCGCTGTCAATTTCGGAAAACTGTTCAGATATACGCTCTGGAAGTAAACAGTAGTTATCGTCCATTCATCATCACTCCTCACTGCGACTTTTATTATACTATACCTGTCCCGCAGTGCAATGACAAATGTGCGATTACCGTTCCTTCTGCGCTTTGGCCTTTTGTCTGGTTTCGGCAGTTTTTGCCTGCTCCTGCACCGTATCCCAGATGTTCTCCATATGGGATGTTTCTTTATTTTCCCAGCGCGTAAAGGTCTGTTTCAGAGGATGGGGAGATTTTAAGAGAGCCATGGCCTGTTTATCCTCCAGATCGTGATATTCCAAAGACAGCAGAATGTCCTCCCGAACCGTATATTCATATGTTTAGCGCCGATTAGGAACGCTGCAAATACAAGGGTTTCCGGCCCCTGCAAAGCCGGGAAAATAAAAAAGACCACTATCACATTACGCAAAACGCCGTCCAAGGCAAAACTTGGGCGGCGTTTTTGCGTGGATAGCGTGAAAGGGGGCAAAAATTTTTCAACAAAGTTTCAGGTAAAAATTTGTGCAGCACTACAAAAATTAAAAAGGAGGCAAAAAAGTGGCAGAGGACAAAGTGAACACCGGCCCGGAGGAACAGGTCCCCGGTGAGGGTGAAACCACAGTCACACCCCCGGAGACAATCGAGGGCGGTCCCCATGTTCAGGAGGACGGCGATCTGGTGGTGGATTTTGAAAAAATTAACCAGCTCATGGCGGAGCGCCGCGCGGCTGCCCGCGAGGAGGTGGAACAGGGCGACGCCGCGTCAGACCTCCACGGCCCGGAGGAAAAGCCGGAGGCCGCAGATCCCCCGCTCCCCGGTGACGTGGACAACACTGCTCCCACCCAGGAGGAAACCGAGCTGCCGGGTGAGGACGATCCCACGCCCAAAGCGGGCGGCACCGACGCTAAAGTCATCGACTTCGCCGCCATTGACGGAGAGGATCACCGGGAGCCGTGGGAAAAGACCCAGGAGGAGCTGGACGCGGAACAGGGCAAAAAGCCCCGCCGCGGCCGTCCTCCCAAGGATAAGGACGGCCCCCAAGCTGAAAAAAACGGCAAGCCCCGCAAGGGCCGCCAGCCCAAAGCAGATAGGGCCGCCCCCAAACAGGGCAAAGGAGAACGAGACAAAGTGGTATGCTCCCAATAAGGCAGACAAGAAAATAATGTGGGGAGGGAACATAGATGGGCAAACGAAAAGAGCTTGGGCTCGACGAGAAAGTCTCACTGGTGGAGGAATGCCTTACGGGGCGGCTGCGGATGCGGGAAGCGGCACGGCGGGCTGGTGTAGGACACTCAACCATGGAGAGCTGGATCAGCCGGTACCGCTCAGAAGGGATCTCGGCGTTAGAGGAGAATGGAAACCAGTCAAAACGGCGGTACGATGAGGACTTCAAGCGCAAAGTAGTGAAGGCATACGTGTCCGGGCAGGGCAGCAGCATGGCCATTGCGGAAAAGTATCATCTTCGCTCGGGGAACCTGGTATTGGACTGGGTAAAGGCGTATCATGAAAGAAACTCCAAAAAAGAGACGGGGGGTTCTGTCATGAAAAAAGAACATACGGTGGAGGAACGGCTGCAGGTGGTGCTGTCCTGTCTAGACGGCGGGCAGCAGCTTGGGGATGTAGCGCAGGCGTATCAGGTGGAGAAGGCAACGCTGCGGAGCTGGGTGAAAAAGTACCGGGAGTTTGGGGCAGCAGGACTGGAAGACCGCCGCGGCCACCGGCTGGCGGATCAGACACCCCGGAGCCGGGATGAGGCCTTGCGGATTGAGAATGCCCAGTTAAAACAGGAGAATGAATTGCTGAAAATGGAGCTGTATCTGCGAAAAAAAGTGGAGGAGTTGGAAAGGGGGAATCACTGAGGCAGTTCCGGCAGGAGCCGCAGTATGAAGCGGTGCGCCGTGGTGTGGAAGACGAAGGTTTTCCTGTAAGTACGGCCTGCCGTGCGCTACATGTTTCCCGGGCCGGCTACTATCAGTGGCGCTCCGGGGAAGCCGGGATTCGTGTCACCGAGAACCAACGCATTGCCGGGCTGGTTGGAGAAATTCACCGTGAGAGCCCGGACAAGGGATACCGCCGTATTCGGGATGATTTGGACAAGTATTACCATGCGCCGGTCAACGACAAGCGGGCGCTGCGCATCTGCCGCAGCCTGGGAATTCAGTCTGCGGTGAAGTATGCACCCCGGGGCTGCACCCGGTCGGCAGCCTCTCCCAAGCATCTGGCGGAGAATATACTGAACCGCAGGTTTTATGCGGACCGTCCCAACGAGAAGTGGCTCACCGATGTGACAGAGTTTCACTATTACGTAGGCCCCACTATGCACAAGCTCTACCTAAGCGCCATCCTGGACCTGTGCGACCGGAGGATCGTCTCCTTTGCCATCCGGGATGCCAATGATACCGCTCTAGTGCACAACACTCTGGACCAGGCTTTAGAAACAAATCCCGGCGTCCACCCCATGCTCCACAGTGACCGGGGCTGTGCCTATACCACCCAGATTTTCCATGACAAATTGACGGCGGCGGGCATCACTCAAAGCATGTCCCGGGTGGGAAAGTGTACGGACAACGGCCCCATGGAGGGATTTTGGGGCATCCTCAAGCGGGAGCGCTACTATGGCCGGCGCTTCACCAGCCGGGCGGCTCTGGTCTGTATGATCCGGGAGTATATTACCTACTATAACTTCCGCCGCCTCCAGCGCGGATTGGGCGTACGGACTCCTATGGAGGTCCATGACTGCCTGCTGGCCGCATAAAGACCTGTATCTGCTCTGTATGGTTGGTAGGCAGAAATTTCATGCGTAAAGTGTAAATTATTTCCCTGTCTACTTGACGGGGAGCACACCAAAATGTCCCGAAGCGAACTGAGTGAAGTTTGCGCCGACGAGTCCCAAAGTGCCGGGTTTGGGGAGGCTCCCCAACAAGCATTTTCGCGGGTCCTTCGGTCCTGTGAAAATGGCAAGTGTGTTCACACTTGCATTGCTTGCCGGTAGCGCGCACCCCTGAAAATAGCTTGAAAATCAAGGGTTTGCGCTTTGCGGGAGTTTGGACGCATAGCGGTCTGTTTGCAAGGTAAAATATCGTTATCATCTTATAAACGGAGGAGTTTTCAAAATGGATGAACGAACCTTGACCTTGGAGCAGATCATAGCGTATGGCGGCTATCTTCGGACGGAGGAGCGCGCCCCCGGCACCATTGAAAAGTACCTGCGGGACGCGAGGAGCTTTGCCGTCTGGCTGGACGGCGCGCCGGTCACAAAGGAGAATGCGACTGGCTGGAAGGAGCAGCTGCGCGCCCAGGGCTATGCCCCGGCCACCATCAATTCCATGCTGGCTGCCCTGAACAACCTGTTCCGGTTTCTCGGCTGGAACGAATGTCACATGAAGTTCCTCAAAATCCAGCGCAAGCTGTTTCGGGACACGGCGCGGGAGCTGACCCGCACGGAGTATGAACAGCTGATCCGCACCGCAGAAGCACAGGGCAAGCACCGGCTGGCGCTGCTGATGGAAACCATCTGCGCCACCGGCGTGCGGGTGTCCGAGGTAAAATATCTGACCGTAGAAGCGGCCAGAACCGGATGTGCGGAAATCTCCCTCAAAGGCAAGATCCGCACCATTCTCCTGCCGAACAAGCTGTGCCGCAAGCTGCTGAAATACGCCAAGAAACAAAAAATCGCTTCCGGCGAGATCTTTCTCACCAAAAGCGGAAAAGGGCTGTCCCGCCGCCAGATTTGGGCGGAGATGAAGCGGCTGTGTGCGGCGGCGGGCGTGGAGCCGTCCAAGGTGTTCCCCCACAATCTGCGCCATTTGTTCGCCACGGCGTTTTACCGGGCGTGCAAGGATATTGCAAAGCTGGCGGATGTGCTGGGGCACAGTTCCATCGAAACCACCCGCATCTATCTTGTCACCAGCGGCACGGAGCACCGCAAGCAGCTGGACCGATTGGGGTTGATTGTTTAGGCATCACACAATCAACATTTTGACTACTAAATATGCCAAATGCAGTGATGTCTGTCTACACATTATAAGAGAATATTACCACAGTTCCTTATATTTTTCAAGGCGTTTCCAGTTGTGTGGCACAAAAAACGAGGCCGGAAAACAAAAAAATTTTACGGCCTTAAATTCGTGCGCCTTAAACACGGTTTGCCCCCTGCCCAAATGGAAAAAAGACACCAGTGAATAGCGGTGGGCAGGTTCACAAACACAGGTGCAGATCACAAAATGTTGATTCTGGTTACATACGTAAGGAGGGGGGATGCGCTTGCATCATTTGTATTCCCATGCCTGTGGAGACAGGCAGCCACACAATACTCTATTTTCAAGGAGGAAAAGGATATGAAAAAAAGATTGTTGTCCCTGCTGATGGCAATGTGCCTGATGGCGACGATGGTTCCTGCTGCGTTTGCGGCGGACGAGGAGAACGGACGCCCGATCCCGGACGAGCTGCCCATCGTGAATGAAGCGGATATGGTGCAGTCGGAAGAGATTCCTGTGCCGCTGTCTGCTGATTGGTCTGGTACAGGTACCAAGGATGATCCGTACCTGATTTATACCGCTGATGGGTTTGTGACTGTAGCAAATATGTTTAATAACTACATCGGAGAAAAGTATATCCGCCTGGAAAATTCCATTGATCTATCTGGTAAAACCGTACAGGAATGGAGTGGCTTTATCAAATGGTTCGAAGGTGATTTTGATGGAAATGGTAAAACCATCTCCAATATTCCCGAGAATTGCTACCTGATTTACTCAACACATAACGCAACGATTCATGATCTGACACTGGACTTGGGTGGTCAGGCTGGTACATTGATATATTACTCTTTTCGCGTAAAAATGACGGATGGTACGATCGAGTGGGGACATGATACGTTGTCTAACATTACTGTTAAGTCTGCTACTCCGGTAAAACTGACTGACAATAGCCAAGCCAATTATGCGCCGTTCCTTTACTCCAGTTCTCCGTACTTCACGATGCAGGACTGCACAAATTATGCTGATATTATTGGCAATACCTATGCCTCGGCATTTTATGGTTACTATCCACTTCCCCTCGACCTCAATGCCTATCCGAATGATGCGGAAATCACATTTGATAACTGCGTAAATCACGGCAATATCAATCTGCGCTATGCAGGGCTGTTCTTTGGTAATCCAACTGGACTGTGCCAAGAGCGCAACATTGCGTTTAAAGATTGTGTAAATTACGGTGAGATTCGTGGTGCAGAAAGTGCCCATTTCTTTAGCTCTGATGCTGGTGCAAACGACTACTTTACTGGTACTGGATATTTCAGCGAGATGGAGGACAAGCTGGACCCGAAGGATGGGTCTTCCAGCCCTATGCGTCAGACATGCGAGGATGCAACTTGCACACACAAGGGAGAACATGGTAATCTTTGCGTTGGTACAGACATTCCAGGCTTAGGTGTTGAAGTAGTAACCGATGATAAGGGAGTTCAGAGATACAAAGTCGTTGGTGCCGATTCTCAGTATGATTATACGATTACGGCTTACTACTATGTGAATATGTTCCTTTGGGATGAGAATACCGATGAACTTATCCACGATGGTACGGCTCGTGTTTCCATTACCGATGACAAGCTAACAGCAGAGTATGTTACTACTGAGTTGCAGGATGCAAAGCTTCATGATGGGGAATTGCCTGCCTCTGCAACATTGAAGGATGTTTCCCAGTGTTTGTATTTCTGTGATTGTGATGGCGCGGATTACGGCTACTGGCTTTCCTCTGAAATTCCGTTTGGAAACGAACATTATTTGTTTATTCGTCGAGATCAGCAACCTACTTCTGTTGACTGGGATGTTTATGTATCTGCTTACAAAGATGGTCAGCTTGTCGATACTGCATCCCTTGTACGTTGACTATGGGGAGAATGTCTATGAAACAAAAAAATGTATTCTCTCGTCTATGTGCAGGTACGTTGGCTGCTATGTTGTGCATAACAAGTGCACAAGCTGTTAATGTTAGACCTGGACGAACAGATAAATATATCTTAGCTTCTCTCCAAAATGTTACCTGCTATAATTCACAGGGGAACGAAATGAACGTGATAGCGGGGACAACGCTTACCAATGCAGAATCTTTTAGCGCTCTGTTGTCCCTGTTCGATGATCCGACAACGGATTCGAAAGTGCAAGATTATTATAAGTCAACTAATCCAGACGATGGGTATGCGTTTACCAGCGAAAGTTCATTTGCTCTTTTGATGGCAGATAAAAAATCCCTTACCCATCAAGTTTCTGAAAAGTTGGAAGTAAATAATCGAAGTGTCCAGATTGGTACCGCGAATGTGTACGACACTGTCAAGTTTCAATTCGAAAACGGATTATCAGTTGAAAATGGCGGTTTGCTGTTTCAAAATAGTTCCACGGCAAACTCAGCTAAGTATAGCGAGCAAAACATTGAAATCGTCTTAGGTCAGCCTATTACGGTTGGCTCCGGTGGACGGTTGGTGTTGGAAGGTGCGCCAATGGGTGCTGTTGGCAACGGTATTCCGGATGGAAATATTCCTAAGCAGAGCGAACTGATTGCACCGGAAAACGCAAGTGCAATCCAGATTCAGGATGGTGGTCAAGCTGACATTGTCCATTTTGTAGTGAAGCGTGGAGATGACGATACCAGTAGCGCGCCATTGATCGAAGTTGCTTCTGGAGCTGAGTTAAATTTCCTTATGGGTGGTAATTCTCTCGTTGGAGAAGATGGATTGCCTGTGTTCGCTGAGGATACGCAGAATGCGGATGAGCGTGCAAAGGTTGACCTGAATAACGGTTCAAGTGACAGTCCTGCTGTCAGTGTAGCCGAAAATGCTACTGTCAATCTCAAGGCCGGCGACTTCACCGCCAGCGGCGACGGCGCGATCTTCGATCTGGCTGACGGCGCGACCCTCAATCTGGAGGGCGGCACCATCACCAGCGAGAGCGAGACTCCTGCCATCACCGTGGGAAGCGGCGCAACTGTTGTGATCCCCGAGGATTCCAAGGCTGAGATCAAGAGCGAGGGCGGCAACGCTGCCATCGACTTGGCTCCCGGCGCAAGCGTCCAGCAGGGCGGCAACACCATTACCGTTGCTCCTGTCGAGGACGAGTCCGCTTCCAACTACGTGGACAACCACGGTAACGTGGTTCTCGCTTCCGGCGGTACGCGCAATGACGTGGAGATCCCCTCCAATACCGTCATCACCGAAGACGGCACCGCGATCTCCGGCAAGAATGATCTTCCCACTGTGGATTCGGAGGGCAATGTGACCGTTCCCGAAGGCGGCGCGACCATCACGAACCCGGATGGCGATAAGGTCGAAGTCGGCAACAATGCAGAGATCCCGTCCATCGTTATTGGTGTGAAGGATGCAGAAACCGGTAAGGTGGAGACCTCCAAGCGCATCGAGCTGGGTGACGGTACTCTGGCTCTGGAAACCGCTGTCTTTGATAGTGAGATCGATCTTAAGGATTACACTTGCACCGTGGCGAGCGATAAGGAGACTGTTGCGACAGCCGAACTTAAGGACGGCAAGATCGTTGTAACTCCTGTCAGCACTGGCACGGCTACCATCACCGCGACCTATACCAAGAATAGCGGCGCTGCGGAAGGCATTGCCCTGCTTGACGAGGGCGAAGCTACTGCCGAGAATGATCTGACCGCTACATTTACCGTCGAGGTTTACAAGGAATCTTCCGGCGGCGGTGGCGGCGGCGGTTCTTCCAGCAGCACCACCTATGCAGTTTCTGTGGAGGACAGCAAGAACGGCTCTGTTTCCGTCAGCCCGAAGCGCGCTGAGAAGGGCGACACCGTGACCATCACCGTGAAGCCTGACACCGGCTATGAGCTGGACGAGCTGATCGTCACCGACAAGAACGGCGACAAGATTAAGCTAACCGAGAAGGACGACAATAAGTTTACCTTCAAGATGCCCGGCTCCAAGGTCACTGTGGAGACCAGCTTCAAGCTGATCGAGACTGAACCTGAGAACCCGTTCACCGACATCTCGAAGAGCGATTACTTCTATGATGCAGTTCTGTGGGCGGCGGACAAGGGCGTGACCTCCGGTGTGACCGATACCCTGTTTGCGCCGAACGCTTCCTGCACCCGCGCGCAGATGGTGACGTTCCTGTGGCGTGCTAACGGCTCTCCTGTCGTTGATTACGCTATGAACTTCACCGACGTACCTGCGGATGCGTACTACGCCGACGCGGTACGCTGGGCGGTTTCTAAGGGTATCACTTCCGGCACCAGCGCGACCACCTTTGCGCCGGATATGACCGTGACCCGCGCCCAGACCGTCACTTTCCTGTATCGTGCGGCTGGTACTCCGGCTGTCAGCGGCGGCAGCTTTGCCGACGTGGACGCGAATGCTTACTATGCTGATGCAGTAGCTTGGGCTGTGTCCGAGGGTATCACCTCCGGCACCAGCGCAACCACGTTCAGCCCGGATGCAGCCTGCACCCGCGGTCAGATCGTGACGTTCCTGTATCGCGCTCAGTAACAGATCAATCAACGGGAAGTTCGGGGGCTTCGGCCCCCGGCTTCTCCAAGCCCTCCGCCTTTGTGGGGAGGGTTTGGAGAAGTTCAGAAAACAAAGAAAAATGAGCGGCTGCTCGTTCTGAACGCGGCAGGGTTTGATGCCTGCTATCTTGTGCCGGAACGAGGGATGACTATGGCAGCCGCCTTAGACTGACGCATGAAAACTGCATAGCTTTTTTCAGAAAGCCCGTAAAGGCCCAAAAGGTCTTTGCGGGCTTTTCCTTTGTCGGGTTATGGGGAGATTCTGAGAATACCCACGCATTTTGCAGTTTTCCCCAAGCATCGCCTATTCCCGGACACGATCCCCCTCTCTGCCCCCTTTTC
>ERZ832522.2850-NODE-2850-length-20187-cov-23.203855_pt1 | contig 20187 bp, 19 predicted proteins | sample MGYA00519951_ERZ832522 | MGnify/ENA primary metagenome ERZ832522 (study PRJEB31850, sample SAMEA3708728) | human gut metagenome | biome: human gut; feature: human-associated habitat; material: faeces | place: China | collected 2014 ... | reverse complement strand
ACGCTCTTTCGTACAAAAGCAGTAATAAGCCTCGCCTTTATCGATCAGACCGTTAAAATATAGTTCTATTGTGTTGAATACACGATCGTTGGCTATGCCTCCTTCTATTATGTCATAATCAGACCAACGACGCTCGCCACGCCGGGAAGCCATAACGAAGTCGAGCCAGGTTTCGTTGTAGGTTTCAAATGATAATATCCGGTAATTCCGGCATATTGTTTCATAGTCTAATTCATATTTATTGAGGTATGCGTTCGGTTTGTTGTAAATAATAGCTACCCGTTTGGCCCAGCTAATGGCTTGTTCACATATATCCGTGAGGTAAAAGCCCTTGCCAAAGTCAAGATTGTCACGGCATACGCCAACTAAAGGATTTTCTACGTAAAGGGTAGAACCATGATATACTATCATTGACTTATTTCTCCTTTCTCCCTGTTTTTCAGGGCTAATATAATATCTTCCGTTATATGTTGCTTGCTTTGGGTATGAAGAACTTCGTAACAGTCGAATAATAAATCATCAATAAGTCCCAGGTTATTTAATCTGGAATAAATATTTTCCGGCAGTTCATTCAACTGTTCCGCAACATTTTCGATACAGAAAACAACGAATTCCATTTTCTTTTCTTCTAATGTCATGGGATTTATCTTTATTGTGATCTGGTGCAAATATAGAAAAAAAGGGCAGCTTTTACAAGCCACCCTTTTCTTATCTGTTATTCTGTCAGGTATTATAAACCTTGTCCGTGACAGTTTTTGTACTTCTTTCCGCTTCCGCAAGGACAAAGATCGTTACGGCCTACGCGTTTTTCGGCGCGAACCGGTTCTTGTTTAGGCTGTTGCGGTGCACGTTCTTCCGGATCATTGTTTCCGCTGATGTCGGTTTTCTCCGTACGATAGCGGCTCATGTCCTGGCGTTGTTCCGGACCGGCCTGTTTTACTTCGATACGCTGGCGTTCGGCAGCTTGCTGAGCAGCTTGTGCAGCAGCCTGGCGCTGAGCCATTGCCTGATTTTCTCCTTACACAGACGTTCAGTTATATCTTTCAAAATACCTATGCGAGAAATAAGGTATTCCAGTTGTTCTTGCGAGATACTGAAATCTTTGTTATAGCGAGCTTCAATGTAAGAACGGCATAATAAATCAAAACATTCTTTCTCTGCGTCCGTATTTTGAAGAAAGACTGCAGTTAATTCCATAGAAAAACGTTTCACCATCCCACCAAGTTCTTTGATTTTATGACTCTTTGGGCGATAGTTCGTAAAGACCATCAGGATACAATTATAAAGTTTCTCACACGTCTGATGAAGAAGAAAAGCAGAAATCTTAGTTTGTTTCTTAGGCAAATAATATTCTTTCACCCCTTCTAAAAGCCCGCAAGCATATGGATATAATTCATTAAATTCTTTTTGTGCAATATCTCGAATCTCCCTAAAACTCAACTTCCGTGGTTTAGCCAATTCATGTTTGCCACTATTATAAAGCATAATCCCCTCCTTTACTATATCCGTAAAGAAATACTGGCTGACTTCCAAGTTACGGTTTACAGTATTAATATGCTCTACTATAAATTGCGGAAAAGCATGACGACGATCTGCAAACAAGTCATGATATTTATTCGTAATACGGTGTAATTTCTCTTCCACTTGCTTAGCCGGTCCGGTTATGACCACAAGAATATCATAATCACTCTGATACGAAGTATGAACACCGAATTCTATATTACTATCCCATAAAACATAGTTTCCCCTTGCATAACTTCCGAACAGGATAACCATCTGACAATTCCCGATGCTTTTACGCACTAAATCCAGCAAGACTGTCAATTCTTCCTGCGTTCGCTTGGGTAAACGTTTTATAGACTTTTTCATAATCATGCTTATTTGAAAACTTTACAAAGATACGAACTTTATAAGGTCAATTATTCCTTCCACAACACTTTTTATACTTCTTCCCGCTTCCACAGGGACAAGGATCGTTCCTTCCGACCGTGTGTCCGGAAGGCATACCACGAAACAGATTGTCTATCCCAGCCTGCATTTCCGGAGTAATGTCCATACCGGCAGCTTTCATATTCGGGCCTGCAACAACGCGGGGAGGATTCTTTCTAAATTTGTCTTTTTGAAATAAAACGAATGTTTCATCCGAAGAATAACCTTTCAGGAACCAACGGGGACAATGATTCACATAATCCATAAATAGTTCAATAGCCTCTTGCAGCTCCTGCATGGAAGAAAGTTTATGGCTAATCATTGAAGTAATAATAGACATTGAATTTTCTTCCGTTTGAGCAGTAAGCCACAAATATGCCAAACTGCTATCCGCTTTTTCCTCCGTATATCCCAGTTTCTTCATCATATATACCTTCAATTCATCCCAACACGGATTAGGAATAACGACTAACGGCATCATTCCTGCCGCAAAAGCTTCTTCTTTGGAAAACTTCTTCCTATTTGTTATTTCACGACGAGCATACATTTTTTCTTCCAAATCATCTAAATCGTCCAAAAATGGAGACTGTATACAAATAGTAGAGTTATAACCATCCACCGCCTCAAAGGTTAGCCGCTGTATCAATGCCGAATTAGCCAAACTATCGGCTATTTCTCTTTTCGTCACCGAATCCTGCAAATAGTCAACCAGCATACTTAACAGATCGAAATAAGACAGATAACCATATAAATTTATGATTCCATAAGCATACTGCTCTACCATAAAACGGATTGCCTGCTTTTCCGAAGTCAAATAATTATTTAAATAAGGAGCTACGGCTTCACGCAATTCATCACAAATCATGTAGCGGACTTTACTTTCTTCCAAGTGACAAGTATCCGTCGCTACGAAAGACAGAATTTCCAACGTACTCACCATAAATGAATTTGTAGTTTCTACATACGTATCGGTTCCCGCTTTCACCAACTTATCAAGCAAAGTCAGCTCATACTGTGTCAATCGGGGAAGCCACATATCAGGGCAAGCCAAAACTGCTTCTGCAAAGTAGGTTGCATATTCATCTTTGCGCAGTTTTGTGGGAACAGGTAGACATAATATTTTCGCCATCTGCTTTAAATCTTCTTTTGTATTCATCTTCAATCCATCTACTAATTTTACCGATGATTGAAATAATTCCGACTGACATCTTATCATAATATCTACTCATTAATTGATTGATTCACAAAAGTAGGAATTTCTTATCCGACATCACTATTTTTGAATGAGAATTTGCAAAGGCAATTACTATTTATACCTTTGTGACTTCAACAGAAAATATGATTTCAATAGAGAATTAGTAACCCGTTAAAAGAGAAATTGATTATGCGTTCATTCATAGTATTTCTTTGTCTGGTCCCCACCCTCCTGTTTGCCCGACAAACTCAACTTGAGACACAGTTGAAAGAAGCCATCAAAGGAAAGAAGGCCGAAATAGGAATAGCCGTCATCATTGATGGAAAAGATACGGTAACTGTCAATAATGATATTCACTATCCACTGATGAGCGTATTCAAGTTTCATCAGGCATTAGCATTGGCAGATTATATGGGAAAACAGAAGCAATCGCTGGGAACCCGGTTACCCATTAAGAAATCGGATTTAAAGCCGGACACTTATAGTCCGCTTCGAGATAAATATCCGCAAGGAGGAATTGAAATGAGTATTGCCGACCTCCTAAGATACACACTTCAGCAGAGTGATAACAATGCTTGCGATATTCTTTTCAACTATCAGGGTGGTCCGGATGCTGTGAATAAGTATATCCATTCACTAGGAATTCGGGAATGTGCCATCGTCGGTACAGAAACTGCCATGCACGAAGACTTGAACCTATGTTATGAAAACTGGACTACTCCGTTAGCCGCAGCCGAATTAGTGGAAATATTCCGTAAGAAGCCATTGTTTCCCAAAGTGTACAAAGACTTCATATTTCAAACAATGGTAGAATGTCAAACCGGACAAGACCGTCTGGTTGCTCCGTTGCTCGACAAAAAAGTAACCGTAGGTCATAAAACCGGAACTGGAGATCTTAATGCGAAAGGACAACAAATCGGTTGTAATGACATCGGTTTCGTTCTTTTGCCCGGTGGACGTACTTATAGTATAGCTGTCTTCGTGAAGGATTCTGAAGAAAATAATCAGGCGAACAGTAAGATTATCGCTAATATTTCCCGTATCGTTTACGAATATATAATGCAGCATTAAGATGGAGACAAAGTACGTTCGGTACAAATGAAGATAGAAACAAAGTAATAGAAATTAGAAAATTCATTTATATGAAACTACATCATATCGCTATCTGGACTTTTCGTCTGGAAGAACTAAAAGAGTTCTATGTCCGCTTCTTCGGAGGAAAAAGCAACGAAAAATATATCAATCCCAAGAAAGGATTCGAGTCCTATTTTATCTCTTTTGGAGAGGGAACAGACTTGGAACTGATGAGTCGTACAGATGTACAGAACACTCCCATTGAAGAAAACAGGGTTGGACTGACACACTTTGCTTTCACCTTTCCCAGCCAGGAAGAAGTATTACGCTTCACCGAACAAATGCGTTCGGAAGGATATACCATCGCCGGCGAACCGCGTACTTCGGGAGACGGATACTTTGAAAGTGTAGTCCTCGATCCTGACGGAAACCGGATTGAGTGCGTATATCGGAGAACTGCAAACGAATCGAAAAACAAAGCAAGACAGGAAACTGAAACAGAAAGTATTCCCCCCGTGACGCTCCATACAGAACGTTTATTTCTCCGCCCTTTCGAAGAAAGAGATGCTGAAGCGTTCTTTGCTTGTTGCCAGAACCCGAATTTGGGAAACAATGCCGGATGGCCACCCCATCGTACGTTGGATGAATCCCGCCGGATACTTCATTCCACATTTATCAACCAAGAGGGAATATGGGCAGTGATACTAAAAGATACAAAACAGCTAATCGGTTCGGTAGGAATTATCCCCGACCCTAAACGCGAAAATCTACAAGTGAGAATGTTGGGTTACTGGCTCAACGAATCATATTGGGGCAAAGGATACATGACCGAAGCAGTGCAGGGTGTCCTCAACTATGGCTTTGAAGAATTGCGGCTTAGCCTCATCACAGCTACCTGTTATCCGCACAATAAACGTTCGCAGAAAGTACTGAAAAAGAACGGTTTCATCTACGAAGGTACACTTCATCAGGCAGAACTGACTTACAACGGAAACATCTACGACCACCAGTGCTACTACCTGCCCGGCATCTCCCAACCTACTCCGGAAGACTATGATGAAATCCTCCATGTATGGGAAATGTCCGTTCGCCACACGCATGATTTCCTGACGGAAGAGCATATCCAATTTTATAAACCACTGGTGCGGAAGCATTATCTACCCGCTGTTGAACTTTTTGTCATCCGGAATGCCAACGGAAAGATGGCCGCCTTCATGGGATTGAGCGACGAACTGATCGAAATGTTATTCGTACACCCCGACGAACAAGGAAAAGGATATGGCAAACGATTAATGGAATATGCAAGAGACAAAAAACATATGGATAAGGTGGACGTAAACGAGCAGAATGAAAAAGCACTCCAGTTCTATCTCCATTTGGGATTCCAAATCATCGGCAGAGATGAAACGGACAGCATGGGCAAACCTTTCCCCATTCTCCATTTGCAACTGCCGGAAGCTGATTCCGCTAATAGAGATTAATTCCCAAAAAACGAAAGAAACATGAACCTACGTGCAAGATTATCCGAACGAGTACACATTGAAGATATCAGAGAGGTACTCCACTTTATACAGGATGATGAACGGCTTAGAGAAGAAATCTACCAACTGATATTCGACGAAGACGCTATCGTCTCCTATCAGGCATTGTGGGTATGTACTCATTTCTCAAAGGCAGATGTAGAATGGTTGAGCCGGAAACAAGAAGATTTGATTGACGCTGCCATGACCTGCCCACACTCGGGAAAACGGAGAATGATCCTAAACCTGATATGCCAGCAACCTGCCGCCGATCCGCCACGAGTGGATTTCCTCGATTTCTGCATGGAACACATGATATCACGTGAAGAACCAGCCGGTGTGCAATCTCTCTGCATGAAACTGGCTTATCAACTGACGCGCTCCATCCCGGAACTGCAACAGGAACTACGCACAATATTGGAAATCATGGAGCCCGACTTACTGGTTCCCGCTATCCGTTCCGTACGAAAAAACACCCTGAAAGCCATGAAAGCAAAGAAAAACAGATAATTTCTATCGCTTTTATCTCACCGTTCAATTAGAGTATATTCAGATGGAATATCTGGGATATACCCGTCACCGAAATCTGAATACCGATGCAGAAAGTGAAAAAAGCAACAAGCTTATTAATAATTTGATTTCCCACCGGTCCCAACCTCTGAATAAACCTCTGCCCTTGTGAAAGGAATACATAAAAGATGGCCGCCATACAAATAATAACAAGCGCAATGACTAAATAATTAATCCCAGTTTGCAACAATTTACCTTTAACACTGGCAGACGCCATCAAAGTAAAGATAACCGATATACTGCCCGGTCCGATACTGATAGGAAACGTGATGGGATAAAATATCTTCTGCTCGATGTTTTTCCATCTGAAGCCGTCTACATTCTTGCTGGCTTCTTCTTTATCAGACGAACCTGAATCGCCCAACAGCTCCATTGCCGTCTTACAAATCAGTATTCCACCTCCTAACTGAATAACAGGAATAGCCAAACCGAAAATCAATAGAAACAGATGTCCTATCACCAATGTCCCTACACCGATCATTATAAAATTGAGCGTCAGCTTCTGAATGGCTGCTTTCCGTTGTTGAGGATCGAGGTCTGTAAAGAATCCATTGACGACAAAACCATTCCCCAAAGGGTTTATCACCGGAAACAGCGCCATAAACGATGACGAAAATATGATGAGAAGATTACTTAATGACATAATACCTGTTTTTTGATACTTTATCAATATCTGATATGTATCTAAAACATAAATGAAACGTTATTGTTTTGAGAATATGCTTTTGTGAGAGGAATCCGCATCGGTTGAATACCTTGTGAAAGCAGCTTATAATAAACCTTTAACTAGAAATTAAAATTATGTGTACAAGAGTCGTTTATTCGGGAAAAAATGGAATGGTGGTAACCGGCCGGTCTATGGACTGGAAAACAGAAATGCACAGCAATCTTTGGGTATTTCCCAAAGGTATGGAAAGAAATGGAGAAACGGGAGCCAACTCCCTGCAATGGACGTCCAAGTATGGCAGCGTGGTGACTTCAGCTTTCGAGATTGCCAGTACAGACGGGATGAATGAAAAAGGGTTGGTTGCCAATCTGTTATGGTTGCCCGAAACGGAGTATCCGGTCAGAGATCAAAGTAAACCGGGACTTGCCATTACTGCATGGGTGCAATATATGCTGGATAACTTCGCCACCGTAGACGAGGCTGTCGCTTTCATTGATGAAAACACTTTCCAAGTGGTATCGGACCTGATGCCGGATGGTTCCCGCCTGGCAACCTTGCATTTATCTATTTCCGACGCAACGGGCGATTGTGCGATATTCGAATATACGGGTGGAAAGCTGACTGTTTACCACAGCAAGGAATACAAAGTGATGACCAACTCCCCTACCTACAACAAGCAACTGGCACTAAACGAATACTGGAAATCAATAGGAGGATTGAGCTTCCTGCCCGGAACCAACCGTCCGTCCGATCGTTTTGCAAGAGCCAGTTTTTATATCAATGCCCTGCCCCAAACAGATGATGTGAGAATAGCCATAGCAAGCGTATTCAGCGTTATCCGTAATACTTCTGTTCCTTATGGCATATCCACTCCCGAATTTCCGGAAATTTCCACCACACAATGGAGAACGGTATCGGATAGTAAGAATTTGCTCTACTTCTTCGAATCAAGTCTGACACCTAATACATTCTGGGTAAACTTACGGGAAACAGACTTGTCGGAAGGAGCTCCGGTACTCAAATTATCTATCGCCAACGGTGAAACTTATCATGGAAATGCAACGAAAGAGTTTAAACCGGCACAGCCGTTCAGATTTATGGGAGTAAAAGGATAAAATTATCCCCGGAAACGATCCATCTGAAGCACATCCCAAAAGTTTTTGTATCTAACTTTTGAGACGTATTTCGATCATTTCCGGGGATAAAATCTGTTTCTTTAACAGCTTGCCATTAATTGAAATAATAAAGGAACACAGCAATTCCTTCAAGTGCTTTTTTCGGTTGGTCTTTTATTTCGATAGCAAACTTGATTTCCGCTTTTGCCACACCACGCAGATTAGTCAGCGAGTGCAAAGTAGTCACCAGACGGATGCTCTGTCCTGACAATACAGCCTGACCGAATTTCATTTTGTCCATGCCGTAGTTAATCATCATTTTCAGGTTATTCACCTGGATAATCTGATTCCACAGGTAAGGAAGCATGGATAATGTCAGATAGCCGTGAGCAATCGTGCTGTGATAAGGGCTGTCTACTTTGGCACGTTCCGTATCCACATGAATCCATTGATGATCCAGTGTTGCATCTGCAAAAAGGTTGATGCGTTCCTGTGAGAGTTCCACATAATCTGAAACACCTATTTGTTGTCCTACTAGCTTTTCGAATTCTTCGTACGAATTGATAATTACTTTTTCCATAGTCTTATCGCTTTATGGGGGTTATTATAAATGTTAATCGGGGACAAAAATAGAAAAAATAAACTGATATGCCATTAATTTACGCAATAAAAGCAGGAACAAAAGAAGTCGGGGATAGTTTACAAATCAGGGGCTTGTTTCAAAGGTTGTTCCAAGGTTCGCCTCAAGGCTTCCGACAAGATACTGTACCCTTTTCCGTTCAGATGCAGATCGTCAATAGTGAGTTCGGGATTCAGCCTTCCGTCCTGCAATAAACGGTCGAACACATCCAGATAGATAATGTCCGTTCCCTCCAGTTTCCTGTGTATTTTCTGATTAAGCATACAGATGAATTTATTCACCGACGTACTGTAATCATCGTAATCATTGCGTGGGAAGATACAGAATAAGTAAGTCTGCCGGGAAGGAACAGCCAACACTGCTTTTACATACCGTTCTACATAGCCGTCCACATTTTCATCGTTCAACTGATAGATGTCATTACTTCCGAACTGAATAACTACCCGGCAATCCGATGTATCCACATCAAACGCTTCGACATAAGCCAATCCCTCACCGGGCACACCATAGTTCAGGCATTCCCATTGCGGAAAATAGATATTCAATGCCCAGAACGCTATATGACTGTTGCCTACAAAAGCTAGTTTCGGTTTTTCCTCTATCTTATCCATTTCATTCAAACATTCATTTTATTTCATTTAAACTCCAGAACAAATATAGAACAAAATTCGCGGATTTACTTTACTTTTGCACCGATAATCACATTCATATATAAACCGATGATACATTTTTTCAAGAAGAGCGTTTCTCATATTGCGCTACCGGAGAAATTCACTTATCCTTTCCACTATACGCCTCATCCGTTGTGCGTATTAGCGGCGGAAGAAGTGAAAGAGTATATTTCAAGCCGGAAGGAATGGCAGGAAGAATTGACGCTTGGAAAGATGTTCGGGGTATTGATTGTACAAGAGACAGGAAAAAGGACAAGAAAAGGGAGGGAAAAAGAAACGGGAGAAAGTACCGATAAAGACGAAGAAGGCGGAATCGGTTACCTGGCAGCCTTTTCCGGCAATCTGGCAGGGAAGAATCTGCATACTTATTTTGTTCCTCCTGTTTATGACTTGCTCCAACCACAAGGATTCTTCAAAATAGAGGAAGAACAGATCTCCGCTATCAATATCCGCATCAATGAATTAGAAAACAGCCGTCCCTATCTGGATGCAAAAGAAAGGTGGAAGAAAGAAACGGAACAGGCTAAAGCGGAGTTGAGTCAAGCCAAAGCAGAGTTAAAAGCCGCAAAGGAAGCCAGAGAAATCCGCCGTCAGTCCTCGCCCGGACTTTCCGAAGAAGAACAAGCCGTCTTGATTCGGGAAAGTCAATATCAAAAAGCTGAATACAAACGGAAAGAGAAGGAATGGAAAAAACGGTTGGAAGAACTTGAAACCGAAGTTAACCGTTTCAAGACGGACATAGAAAGCTTGAAAACAGAACGGAAAGAACGTTCGGCGGCTTTGCAACAAAAGTTATTCGGACAGTTCCGGATGTTGAACGCGAAAGGAGAAGTGAAAGACTTATGTACTATTTTTGAGCAGACTGTTCAGAAAGTACCTCCCGGCGGTGCGGGTGAATGTGCATTACCCAAGCTACTGCAATATGCTTATCTTCATCATCTAAAGCCATTGGCAATGGCTGAATTTTGGTGGGGGGACTCTCCCAAAAACGAAATCCGGCGTCATGGATATTACTATCCTTCCTGTAAAGGGAAGTGCGAGCCGATTCTACAACATATGTTACAGGGACTGGAGGTAGACGAAAATCCGCTATTAAGCAATACGCATAAAGACACGGAACTGGAAATCGTGTTTGAGGATGAATGGCTGGTGGTAGTCAACAAACCATCCGGAATGTTATCCGTGCCGGGAAAGGAGGAGGATATGGATTCCGTTTATCACCGCCTGAAAGAAAAGTATCCGGACGCAACCGGACCGATGATCGTACACCGACTCGATATGGCGACTTCGGGGTTACTGCTTGTTGCCAAGACAAAAGAAGTACATCAACATTTACAGGCGCAATTTGAGAACAGAAGTATAAAAAAACGATATATCGCCTTACTGGACGGGTGCATAACAGAAACCGAAGAAACAACAAATCAAACAACAGGAAACACAAGAAAAACAGAAAAGGTAAGAGCAACAGAAGTAATAAGTACAACCGGAAAGGTAGGAAGAATCGAACTCCCTCTCTGTCCGAACCCTCTCGACCGACCGTGCCAGAGCGTTGACGAAGAACATGGGAAGGAAGCTATCACAGAGTATCAGATCATCACAAACTCAGAGAAACATACCCGTATCGCTTTCTGCCCGTTGACCGGACGCACTCATCAACTACGTGTACACGCCGCCCACCCGAAAGGTCTGAATTGCCCCATTCTAGGCGACGAGCTCTACGGAAAGAAAGCAGACAGGCTATATCTTCATGCCGAATACATAGAATTCCGTCACCCCATTTACGGAGACATCATCTGCATACAGAAAGAGCCTGATTTTTAAGAAAAAGACTCTTATGCCATGAACCAAAACCTTTTTGAAATGTATATAGGTGTAACTATTAACTTTCAAAAAGAACCTGACTATGAGTATTAAATTTCGAATTACAAAGTGCCTGGCTGTATCTGCATTAGCCATGCTGCTATTAGGAGCCTGCTCCAAAAACAACATTTATATCGACCTCGCCGATCCTAACGAAGAAAACGGTAATGACCACCCGTCCGGCAATGACAGTGGCAACGACAACGGCAATCCTTCCAAAGAGGGTACTTTAGTTACTTTCAGCGCATCCGTAGAAGGAAGAAACATCACCCGCGCCATGTCGCCTATGGGCAAGGGATTACAAAGTTGGTTGTGTGCTTACCTGTCCAATACCTCGAACATAATCACCGGAGATCCTATTGCCGAAGGTACATACATCACCTCCTCTCCCGGCGTACTGGCAGGCAACAACGGATATAAAATGTATCTTAGCAACAACATCTATAATTTCTATGCCGTTTCCTGCAATTCCAAGAATCCCGCCCCGACCTTTACCAACGGGATATCCGCCCCTTTATCCAATGGAGTAGACTATCTCTGGTGGCACGCTACGCACCAAGACGTGACAAACTCCCAGATCAACATTCCGATCACCTACCAGCACGCAGCTACGCAAATAGTAGTCGCCTTGTCGGGAGGTACCAATATAACTCTCAACAAGATTATCTCCGCCTCTATCACTCCGCCGAAACCGGGCGCAGTCATGGATTTGTCTACCGGAATCATCACTTCGGAAACAACTTATGACAAGGCCGCTATCATGGGAATCAATGACTTTACCGTACAATATACCATGTTGCCTGTGAAAAGTTCCTTACCCATGACTTTAACACTGGAATTACTGGTCAACGGAGAAAGTTTCTCACGCACCTACACCACTCCGCTTACTCCCCCCAACAGTCTGCTAGCGGCAGGAAACTCATATCTTTTCCGGGCGATCATTGACGAAAACTCCTTAACATTCGCCAATGTAAGCGTAAAAGAATGGACTGAAGTAGACGAAAGCGGCAACCCGCTATATCCGATACAAGACTAACCTCTCTCCGGTTGCGCAAGCCGGCAACCCCTATGCCACCGCTTGCGTAACCAAAGCGTTTGTAAGCACCTGCTTCTTCAACCTCTTGTAGACATAGATAAAAGCAGGAACAAGGAACAAGTCCGCAGCTATCCAAGCCAACGGGTCGCCGTAGCAGACAGCCAGAAAACCGAAAGCAGGAACCGCATAAAGGCTGACGAGAATACGGGCAATCATCTCCGCCACTCCGGAAAACATAGCAAGATTCGTAAAACCCACTCCTTGAATGGTATAACGCAAGACGCACAACAATCCAAGCACAGGGAAGAACATACAGGAAATATGAAGGAAAAGTTCAGTATCCAGTAAAATCTCCGTTTCCGAGGGGTCTACAAAAATCAAGGCAAAGTATTTAGCTCCCGACATCAGGAGCACGAAAGTAAACGCCGCATAGATAATCATCATCAAGACGCTTGCCTTAATCCCCAGCCAGATACGTTCCGATTTGCCCGCACCGTAATTCTGTCCGCTATAAGTAGCCATAGCGATTCCCAGACTCTCGAACGTACAGATAAAGAACATCTTGATACGCATCGCCGAAGTAAAGGCAGCCACACAAGCCGTACCCAACGCATTGTTTGCGCTCTGAAGCATGATACTACCGATAGCCGTAATGGAAAACTGCAATCCCATTGGCACACCGATATAAAGCAACGTCTTAGCCAGCTTCGACTGGAACCGCCGTTCCTTCGGAGTACTCTGCAAAATATCAAACTTACGATACATATAAATATAACAGAGCACAGCCGAAAGCCCCTGTGAGATAACCGTAGCAATGGCAGCTCCCGCCACTCCCCAGCCGAGCACCAAAATACAAAACAAATCGAGCACAATGTTCAACACCGTAGAGAGGAGCAGAAACCAGAAAGGCGTCTTGCTATCCCCCAACGCGCGGATAATGCTCGAAAGAAGATTATAGAAAAAAGTAAAAGGTACCCCGATAAACGTGACAAGCAGATAAGCATACGCCCCTTCGAATATATTCTCCGGTGTACGCATCATCTGAAGAATATCCGCACACAAGATACTGGTAACAATAGCGATAGTGACAGACATCACCACAGAGAGCTTCAGACTGACGGATATGTAACTGCGCATCGTGCTATAATCCCTCGCTCCAAACTTCTGTGCCACGGGAATACCGAACCCTCCGCAACATCCGTTGCAGAACCCCAAGATAAGGAATACCACCGATGTGCTGGCCCCTACCGAAGCCAACGCATTAATACCCAGAAACTTTCCAACGATTGCCGCATCGACAAGCGAGTACGTTTGTTGCAGCAGATTGCCAAGCAAAAGCGGCAGTGTAAACTTTAAAATCAACGGTAATGCCGGCCCTGCCGTCATCTCTTTAGAAGTTGCCATACGTCTATGTTCTAAAATTGCGCGCAAAGATACGGAAAATCCCATGAATAAAATCCGGATTCACCTTCCTCTTTTATTGACGTAAATCAAAAAACGAGGAAGCGCTTATCATAACGGAAAACCTACCGTTTCACCAGCCGCTTGGGCGACCCGTGCCACGAACATCCCAGACAGAACACCTCCGTCAGGTCGAAGCCTTCCATAGAATCCTCCGGGTATTTAGGCACGACTTCACCATTTTCGAGTACATATACCAACAGTCTTTCCCCTTGTTCATTCTTCACATACATAGCAGCAATTTTACATTGCGGGCACAATAACTTTTTCATGCCGCAAAGATACACTATCTTTGTGAACCCGATCTACAAAACCGGATAAAATGAAGAAAAACCGTATTGCACGCGAAAAGGAAACAGTAGAGCTGATGATACGCCTCTACTGTCGGAAAAAAGAAAAGAATACCGTTCTTTGCCCCGACTGCGAAGAACTGCTGCGCTATGCACACGCCCGTCTCGACCGTTGCCCGTTCGGTGAAAAAAAGAGTTCGTGCAAGAAATGTACCGTACACTGCTACAAACCTGTCATGCGTGAACGGATGCGGCAAACCATGCGCTTCGCCGGACCGAGAATGATATTCTACTCCCCTTGGGCCGCCATACGTCATTTACTAAACCTATAAATACATCACCCATTCAGCCATATACCATTATGAAAAGAGCCATAATCATAGGAGCCACCTCCGGCATCGGACAAGAAGTAGCCAAAAATCTTTTGAGAGAAGGCTGGCAAATCGGAATAGCCGGCAGGCGTCAACCGGCACTCGAAGACTTCCAACGCATTGCACCGGAACAAATAAAGATCCAGTCACTGGACGTCACCCAGGCAGACGCTGCGGAAAAACTGAACACCCTTATCCGCAAACTAGGCGGCATGGACCTCTTCCTCCTCAGCTCCGGCATCGGTTTCCAGAACCCGGAACTGGATATCGACATAGAACTGAACACCACACGTACCAACGTCGAAGGATTTACCCGCATGGTGGACACTGCCTTCGATTACTTCAAGCAGCATGGCGGCGGACACCTTGCCGTTATCAGTTCTATCGCAGGAACCAAAGGTTTGGGTATAGCTCCCGCCTACTCCGCCACGAAACGTTTCCAGAATACCTATATCGATGCTCTCGAACAACTCTCCCACCTGCAAAAACTAAATATCCGCTTCACCGATATCCGTCCCGGATTTGTTGCCACCGCCCTACTAGGTGACGGTAAACACTACCCGATGCTAATGAAAGCAGACAAAGTGGGGCAAGCCATTACCCGTGCCCTGAACCGCAAACGCCGGACGGTAATCATCGACGGACGTTACCGCGTGCTCGTTTTCTTCTGGCGACTGATCCCCCGCCGGTTATGGAAACGCCTGCCCGTAAAAAACAAAAGCTAAAAAGAGCAAGATAGGATAACACTATTTTCGGGAAAAAACTCTATATTTGTCCACAGAGACAAGAGATCTGTCTATCATTCCCTTAACCAACTAAAGAACTAAAAAATGGAACAGAAAATTTGCCAGTGTTGTGCCATGCCGATCGACGAATCTACATTCGGAACAGAAGCGGACGGTAGCAAAAACCAAGATTACTGCCTGTATTGCTACAAGAACGGGCATTTCACCAAAGACTGTACAATGGACGAAATGATCGAGTTTAACCTAAAGTATCTCGACGAGTTCAACAAAGATTCGAAAGTAAAGTACACGATCGATGAAGCACGCGCCACCATGAAAGAATTCTTTCCGCAATTGAAAAGGTGGAAGAAATAAGTAAAAACGAAAGCACACCGTTTCCAACAATCCGTTATCCACAATTAAACAACAAGAATTATTCAGATTTTCTTTTTTATCATACATTATTTCTTCTTATCGTTTTTTTATTATACATTTGTAAATGTATATTCTGTCATTAGGATTGTAAAACAATACAGCAAATCATAAAAATAACAGTTCAGTCCTGATTACGGATAAAAATAGGAAACAAATGAAACAAAGCAATTCACTTTCTTCTAAGGATGAGAATATGTCTTCAGAAAATGGAGCGGCCGGATTGACACAAGACCAACTGCTGTTTACAGAAAACATCTACGCCAGTCTGCCAATAAGTATCGAAGTTTATGATGCTAATGGTATCCTACGTAAAATCAACGATAAGGCATTGAAAATGTATGGAGTCAGTGACCGTACAACAGTCATAGGTAAAGTCAATCTTTTTAACAGTCCTTATATGGACAAGGAATTAAAATCCAAGATACAGAGAGGTGAGGATGTCACTTTAGAATTTGAGTATGACTTCGACCGTATCAACAGCGATGCCTATTTCTGCAGCCAAAATAAAAACTCTATAATTTATGAAGCCCAAGTAGTTCCGGTATTAGACGATCAAGGTACTATCATCGGCCATATATTGCTTTCTAATGACGTGACCAGTGCCAAGGAAATAGAATTTCGCACGGAAGAAAGCAAGAAGAATCTGGAAATGGCTATGGAAGCTGCCAACATGGCTTCATGGGTATATAATGTGCATAAAAAGACATTCAGCACATTGCACGGAAACGCGCTAGCAAAAGAAGAAATGTCTTTGGAGCAGATGCAAAGTATCCTGCATCCGCAAGACCGTATACAGTTAATGCAACTGTTCGCTCAACTGATAAACAAGGAAACGCAACAGGTGCACACCACCCTGCGTTTTTATAACAAGGAAGAAAGGCAATACCGCCATTACGAAAGCCGGATGCGCTTATCCTCCGAACACCGGGGAAAGCTCCTGATTGTCGGCACACAACTGGATGTAACGGATAAAGTGCAAATGTTGAAAAAGACACAAGACCTGACAACAAAGCGCGAGCTGGCCATGCAGGTGAGCAATATCGTACATTGGGACTTCGACGTATCCACACAGAAGTTCGAGTCCTACAATGATCCGATCAACGACTATGCCCCCAACAGGCTTGTTACTCTCAAAGAATTTGAAAGTGTCGTACACCCTGACGACCGCTCTACCTATTTCGATGCCATCCAATCTATGTTGTCGGGCGAAAACGAAACCGTCAACTTCACTTGCCGCATGCAAACAAAATACGATGAAACCTGGCAATATTGCAATGTCATCGGCGTTCCTTTCGAACAGGACGAGAATGGAAACACCATACGCTTCACCGGCTTCCGACAGAATATCTCCAAGCTCCACCGCCTGAACGAGGAGCTTAAAGAGAGAAATTATAAAATGGAGCTTACGTTCAAGACCGTCGGTATGTCTTACTGGGATTTCGATGTGACAGGCCGGAAGTTCACCGCATTCAATGATCCCGTCAACGACTATCACCCTGAAACTCCGATTGATGTCGACCAATATTTGAGCGCTGCCCACCCGGACGACCGGGAACTTGTACGCAAATATTTCGAGGGAATGATAGAAGGAAAAGAGCAAGAATTCAATTTCCAGTACCGTTCCAAAACGAAATGGAATAAGGAATGGCAGACTTTAATCATCACCGGCATTCAAGTGGAAAGAGACAAAAGAGGAAAAATAATCCGTTACACAGGCATCGGCTTCAACAATACGAAGTGGGAGAAAATGGCACAAGAGCTAAAGATATTGAAAGACAAAGCCGAACTTTCCGACCGCCTCAAATCAGCCTTCCTGGCCAATATGAGCCATGAGATACGTACCCCGTTGAATGCCATTGTCGGTTTTTCCGGCCTCATGGTAAATTGTGACGACCCCGAAGAAAAAGCGGAATACATGGAGATTATCGAATCGAACAACGACCTGCTGTTACGGTTGATTAATGATATTCTCGACCTTTCCAAAATCGAGTCGGGCATCCTCGAACGCAAGAGGGAAAAGTTCAATCTGGCAAAAGTATCCGGTGAGCTTTATACAATGATCCAACCGAAGATCACTAATCCGGAGGTAGAGTTCATCCTCGGCAATTCCGGTCCGGATTGCTGGATATTCCTGGACAGAAACCGCCTCAAACAGGTCTGGATGAATTTCCTCACCAATGCTGTGAAATGTACGCATAGCGGACATATCAAAATGGGATACAGTCTCGAAAACGGAGGAATCAAGGTCTATGTCGAAGATTCGGGTGTCGGCATTCCGTATGAGGTGCAGAACAGGGTGTTCGGACGATTCCAGAAACTCAATGAATTTGCACAGGGAACAGGACTCGGATTAGCCATTTCGCGGGCAATTATCGAAGGCGCAGGAGGAGAAATAGGATTTACTTCCACGCCCGGTGTCGGTTCCACTTTCTGGGCATGGATTCCATGTGATGTAAGTATGCAGGAAAACATCGTTCCGAAAGCAACGCCACAACCAGCACAGGCACAAGAGACAGTTTCTTTGAACCACTCCATATCTTTAAAAGGTATAAACGGAAAAGACCTGCAAATACTGATTGCCGAAGATAACGACAGCAATTACTCGTTAGTGAAACATATCCTCAAGGAATACCAGATCACCCGTGTAGTGAACGGAGTGGAAGCGGTGGAAAAAGTACGCGATGAAGAGTTCGACATCGTCCTTATGGATATGAAAATGCCGATTATGGGAGGTTTGGAAGCAACACGGAAAATCAGGGAGCTGAATCCTATCATCCCCATTATCGCACTTACCGCCAATGCCTTCGACGCTGACAGGGTAAGCGCCATGGAAGCAGGTTGCAATGCATTTCTGACAAAGCCTTTGAAAAAAGAAGAACTACTTGAACTGTTCTCATTCAAGTTGTAACAACATCACAACCAGTTCTCTATATAGTTGCCACTCGGAACGCACATCATATTCATATCCTTTTATCCTTTATCCAGTTCCGGGTGGCGCTCCAACCACCTTACCGCATACGAGCAGGTAGCTTTCGGCTTCATACCGTTGGCCAGTGCATAGTCATAGGCAGCTTTCACCAATGTGGCGGCTATTCCGCGCCCCTCTATGGGACGGGGTACAATCGTGTGGATAATATCGAGCGAATCACCTAAAAGGCGATATTGTACAAAGGCGGTGCGGCCGTCCACTTCTGTCTTGAACAAATTCTGTTCGGGCTGATGAATAATTTCGTACTCCATAATCTTGTTTTTGTAATCCATAATCCTGTTTTCCGGTTGCACGGCGTGTCGCAGTCAGGCTGGTAGCCTTTAGAATTGCTCAATCCATTGCAACCGGTTGGTATCGTATCCGCGGCGTTCGGCGGCGGTGACGAGTTTTTTCTTTATATCCTCCGGCAGTTGCGGAGTCCGGCTCAGTATCCAGAGATATTTGTCGGTGCTACTGCCTACGAGGGCGTAGTTGTAATTCTCCTCATCCAGTTCGAGCACGTAATAGTCCGAGTAGAAGTTGAGGAAGAAAGAGACTTTCAGTTTGCCCGGCTGCGCGGGGTCGGGAATCTTGGCGTGCCCGTTGGCGGTCTTGCAAATATCATAAGGGGAATTACGTTTGCATCCCCGGTTCTCTACGCGAATCAGGCCGTCGGGACGGAGCGTGTAAGTGGCGGTCACATCGACAAGTCCATGCTCGAAACGGTTTTCGTAACGGGCAATCTCGTACCAAAGTCCCATGTATCGCTTCAGGTCAAGTGTCTTGACGGTGGTATGGTCGATTCCTTTGAAAAGACGTTCCACGTTGGGGACGGAAAAGCGGAAACCGGCTTCCAGCAGACGTGTGGGACGGACTTTCTGACCGGCTGTGAGAAACGAAGCCGCCTCGCCATAAAAGATACGGAAAGCACGTTGCGGAGCAACAATCGTCGTCCATGCCTGATAGGCTTTACCCATTTCGTGAGTAAAATCGTATTGCGAGATCTGTTGCGGGGCAACCAGATTGAACACACCTTGCGTCTCCTCATGCCCGATAAAAAACTCCATGGCACGGCAAAGATCGTGCAGTGCTATCCACGGGAAGGACTGGGTGCCGGGACCGATAGCGGTAGCCACCTTTGTAGCCTGCAACGGGCGTAACATCTGCTGCATCGCTCCCCCGTCGGGAGAGAGCACGACACCAAAGCGGGTAATGACGAGCCGTGTAGGTTCGGGACAGCGTTTCGCCTCTTTCTCCCACGCATAGCAAAGGTCGGACAGGAAGCCTTCCCCACGGGTACGGGTGTATTCGTCCGCCTCCACTTCGGGAGGGTAATAACCTACGGCGGAAGCCGAAATCATCAGCTTCGGTTTCGTCTTGACGGCATTCAGCGCACGGACGATGCGGTGGGTGACGACGATACGGCTATTGAAAAGCTCCTGTTTATATTCCGGTGTCCAACGCTTGTTGATAGGTGCGCCTGCCAGATTAATGACTACATCGCAATGCGCCAGCGTTTGAATCAACAGTCCGGACATACCTTCGCGAAACATCGACCTTCCCAGAGGAATCACCCGATGTCCGCCCTTTTCAGTCAGATAGCTGGAAAGATGTTTACCTATATATCCGGTAGCTCCGGTCATTGCTATATTCATCTTGA
>ERZ832522.2841-NODE-2841-length-20228-cov-15.998959_pt1 | contig 20228 bp, 18 predicted proteins | sample MGYA00519951_ERZ832522 | MGnify/ENA primary metagenome ERZ832522 (study PRJEB31850, sample SAMEA3708728) | human gut metagenome | biome: human gut; feature: human-associated habitat; material: faeces | place: China | collected 2014 ... | reverse complement strand
CCTCGGCAAAACCAAATAAATTTGGTTCTGCGCTCGGCTTGCACTATCTTTGTCCCAGACAACAACCCGCTCCGCGTACCAATGAACATTCTCGACATCATCGTCTGGCTCGCACTGGCCGTCGCCGTGTTCAACGGCTGGCGCAAAGGCTTCATCGGCAAACTCTTCTCGCTGGCCGGACTCGTCGGCGGCATCTGGCTCGCACTGGGCTACGGCGCCCGCTGCGGCGAGGCGCTGCACATGGAGGGAACGACGGCCGCCGTAGCGGGACCGATCGTCGTCTTCGTCGCCGCGGCCGTCGCGGCCAACCTCGTCGGCCGGCTCGTAAGCAAGGCATGCAGCACGATCGGACTGGGCGGTCTCGACACGCTGCTGGGCATCGCGCTGGCGCTGTTGCAGGCCGTGCTGCTGCTGGGACTCGCCTTCAAGGCGACCGACTATTTCGATCCCGAACTCATCGCCCGTTCCACGCGCGAAGAGTCCAAATGCTACGCACCGGTGATGTGCGTGGCGGACAAGATCTTCCCCTCGCTGGGGGAATACGCCCGCGAGTACCTGCCCCGACCGGAGCGGGAAGAACCCGCGGAAAAGCCGGAGACAACCGAAAAACTGCAAAACGCATGAACACCGAGATCCGAGGAGTCGTCACCCGTGCCACGGGGAGCTGGTACGACGTGCTGCACGAAGGGCGCACGATCGCCTGCCGCATCCGCGGCCGCATCCGCCTCAAAGGCCTCCGCTCGACCAATCCGGTCGTCGTGGGCGACGAGGTGGTCTGCACCGAAGGCGGCGACGGAGAGTGGGTGATCGAACGCATCCTGCCGCGCCGCAACTACATCATCCGGCGCGCCTCGAACCTCTCGAAAGAGTCGCACATCATCGCCGCGAACATCGATCAGGCACTGCTCGTGGCCACGCTCTCGCAACCCGTGACGGCCCCCGAATTCCTCGACCGCTTTCTGGCGACGTGCGAAGCCTACAAGATCCCCGCGACGATCCTGCTGGCCAAATACGACCTCGCTGCGGCCGACCCCGAAGCCGCGGCGGCCTTCCACGCCACCTACGAAAGCGCGAGCTACCGCGTCGTCGACCTCTCGACGTTCGACGGCACGGGGCTCGACGCGGTGCGTGCGCTCGTCACCGGCCGCACGACGCTCGTGGCGGGCAACTCGGGCGTCGGCAAGTCGACGCTCGTCGGCGCACTCGAACCCGGACTGGCGCTGCGCACGGGAAGCATCTCGGAGAGCCACCGCAAAGGACGGCATACGACCACCTTCTCGGCCATGTACCCCCTCACGGGCGGCGGGTTCCTGATCGACACCCCCGGCATCAAGGGATTCGGCCTGATCGACATCGGCGATCACGAACTGTGGCACTACTTCCCCGAAATGATGCGCATCGGGGCGGGCTGCCGCTTCTACAACTGCACCCACACCCACGAACCGGGCTGTGCCGTGCGCGAGGCGGTCGAACGGGGCGAGGTGGCACGGTCGCGCTACGAAAGTTACCTGAAAATCCGCGACGAAGATGACAAATACCGCAAATGACCGCCCGCAGGAGTGGTACGACGCGCGCGCCGACCACCTCGCCGAGTTCCTCACCGACGAACGGCGCCGCACGCTCGCAACGGCGCTCGCCGAGCGGACGTGCTACATGACGCTGCTGGCCGAAAACACCTTCCATCCGCACAACGCCTCGGCGCTGATGCGCCACTGCGACGCCTTCGGCGTGCAGGAGCTGCACACGGTCGAAACCCTCTGCAAGTTCTCGCCCAACGCCTCGATCGTGCGCGGGACGGACAAGTGGGTCGACGTGCGCCGCCACGCCTCGACGGCCGAAGCGATCGCCGCATTGCGGGCCGAAGGCTACCGGATCGTGGCCACGACACCCCACCGCGAAAGCTGCACGCCCGAAACGTTCGACGTCGCGCGCGGTCCCTTCGCGCTGGTCTTCGGCACCGAGCACGCCGGCATCTCCGACGAGGCGATGGCGGCGGCCGACGAATACCTGCGCATCCCGATGTGCGGGCTGGTCGAGAGTCTCAACGTCTCGGCCTCGGCGGCGATCCTCGTCTACATGCTCTCGCAGCGCGTGCGCTCGAAGGTCGAGGGGTGGCGGCTGCCGCCGCTCGAAGCCGCGGCGCTGCGCCTGCGCTGGATGCGGGCCGCCGTACGCGACGCCGAAGGGATTCTGGCGCGGCGCTTTCCCGAAGAGTGAAATTTCCGAAGACAACGATGAATACGATTCTACGCAAACAGTTTCTCGCCCACGTGGGACAAACCTCGCCGTCGCCGATGCTCGTCGAGGTCGCGCGGGCCGAGGGGTCGTTCTTCTACACCCCCGACGGAAAACGCTATTACGATCTGGTGGCGGGCGTCTCGGTGAGCAACGTCGGCCACTGCAACCCCGACGTGGTGCGCGCCGTGCAGGAGCAGGCGGCGCGCTACATGCACGTGATGGTCTACGGCGAAATGGTCGAATCGCCGCAGGTGACCTATGCCGCGCGGATCGCCGCTGCGCTGCCCGCACCGCTCGACAGCGTTTATTTCGTCAATTCGGGCGCCGAGGCGGTCGAAGGGGCGCTCAAACTGGCCAAGCGCGTCACCGGACGCACGGAACTCGTCTCGATGCGCCGCGCCTACCACGGTTCGACGCACGGCGCGATGAGCATGATGGGCACCCCCGAAGGCGAGGAGTGGAAGGCGGCTTTCCGGCCGCTGCTGCCCGACGTGCGCGCGATCGAATTCAACGATTTCGAGGCGCTCGACCGGATCACCCGCCGCACGGCCGCCGTACTCGTCGAGCCAGTGCAGGGCGAAGCGGGCGTGCGCCTGCCGGCTGCGGGCTGGCTCGAAGCGCTGCGCGAACGCTGCGACCGCACGGGCGCACTGCTCGTCTTCGACGAAATACAGACCGGACTGGGGCGCACGGGAGCGCTCTTCGCCATGCAGCGCTACGGCATCACGCCCGACATCGTCTGCCTGGCCAAGGCCTTCGGCGGCGGAATGCCGCTGGGGGCGTTCGTCGCGGCGAAGCGGACGATGGATGCCTTGCAGACCGACCCCGCACTGGGACATATCACCACGTTCGGCGGCCATCCCGTCTGCTGCGCAGCGGGACTGGCGGCCTTCGACTACCTGACACGCAACCGCGTCGTGGAGCAGGTCGAAGCCAAGGGAGCGCTCTACGAGGAGCTGCTCGCGGGACATCCGCAGGTGTGCGAAATCCGCCGCAGCGGGCTGTTGCTGGCCGTCGAGCTGGGCGATTCGGCCAAACTCTACCGCATGATGGAGCTTTTCAAGGAGGCGGGGATTCTGAGCGACTGGTTCCTCTACTGCGACACGGCGTTCCGCATCTCGCCGCCGCTGACCATTTCGGAAGAGGAGGTGCGCGACTCGGCCCGTATCGTCGCCGAGTGCCTGGACAAACTGTAAGTGCATCCGCAGCAACCGAATAAAAGCGCCGTGAAGTCAGCTTCACGGCGCTTGTTCGATCCGGTCGATCGCCACGGACGCATTCCTACCTGCCCTCCGCGAAACTTTTCAGCAGGGCGATCTCCTCCGGCCAGCGGCTCTCGTCGGGCGTCTCCAGAATGAGCGGAATACCGTCGAAACGGCTGTCCTCGGCGATATAACGGAAACATTCGAGTCCGAGCATCCCTTCGCCCAGCGGCGCGTGACGGTCGACACGGCTGCCGACACCCTTCATCGCATCGTTGAGGTGCATCCCGCGCAGATACTTCATCCCCACCACCTCGTCCAGTTCGCGGAAGGTCGCCTCGCACCCCGCGCGGGTCGAGAGATCGTAGCCGGCGGCGAAGGCGTGGCAGGTGTCGATGCAGACGCCCACGCGCGACTTGTCCTCCACGCGCTCGATCAGATAGGCCAGATGACGGAACGAAAAACCGAGGTTCGACCCCTGCCCCGCCGTATTCTCGATCACGGCCGTGACACCGTGCGTGCGGTCGAGCGCACGGTTGATCGACGCGGCGATCCGGTCGAGCGACTCCTCGGGCGCGATCTGCCGCAGGTGGCTGCCCGGATGGAAGTTGAGCCGGTCGAGTCCCAGCGCCTCGCAGCGCGCCATCTCCTCCTCGAAGGCGCGGCGCGACTTTTCGAGCGCTTCGTCGTCGGGGTGGCCCAGATTGATCAGGTAACTGTCGTGGGGCAGAATCTGCGCAGGCGCATAACCGCACTCGTCGCAGGCGGCGCGGAAGGCCGCGACCTGCTCCGCCGTAAGCGCCGGAGCGCTCCACTGCCGCTGATTCTTGGTAAAAAGGGCGAATGCCGTCGCCCCGATGGCACGGGCGTTGCGGGGTGCGTTCTCGACGCCGCCCGCAGCGCTCACATGTGCTCCGAAGTATTTCATAACAACTCTTTTACCGACAAATATACGGGATTTCCTGAATAATTTCCTATTTTTGCAAAAAATAAATCGCGTATGAACAAGTGTACGACGCTTCTCCTGACCACGGCGATCCTGCTCGCGAGGCCCGCCGCCGCGCAAATCTCCATAGACCGCGTGGAACCCCAGTCCGGAGAAGTCAGTTTCGCCGACTCGATCCGCCGGCAGCAGGTCGAACGCGACGCCTTCTCGCTGGCCAAGTACCGTGCCGAACGGGCCGCTATCCGCAAGGAGCGCAACTACCTCGAAATATCGGCTTCGGTGCAGGGAACGCTCACCTCGTTCAACGACCCGTGGATCGAAGTGTCGGGCGGCGACAACTCGATCGCCGCGATCGGCACCTTCTTTCTGGATCATATCTTCACCAAGGACAAATTCTCGATCGAGACCAAGGCGAGCGCCAAATTCGGCTACAACCGCATCAAGGCCGTCCCCGAAGGCGAAGAGGGCGAGGTCGGCATCTGGTACAAGAATCAGGACGAATTCTGGGTACAGACCGCCCCGTCGTTCAACTTCTCGAAAAACTGGTCCTACGGCGCGATGCTCAAATTCCGCACCCAGTTCGCCAACGGCTACAAGGCCCGCACGCAGCAGAAGGAGATCCACCGCAAGAGCACCTTCATGTCGCCGGGCTATCTCGACCTGTCGGTCGGTCTGACCTACAACTGCCCCAACAAGAGCTTCCCGGTCAAAATCAACATGTCGCCGGTGGCCCTGAGCGCCGTATTCGTCGAGAGCAAGCAGATCCGCGAAAACTTCGTCTACGATTTCAGCGAGGCCAACAAGGAGGCCGGCACCCGCAAATACGTCGAACCCTACGGCGTGCCGTCGAACAAGACGTCGAAGTACGAAGGCGGTTCGTCGATCCAGATCGACTTCGACCGCAAATTCGGCAACCGCGACGTGCTGCGCTACCGCACGACCTTCTTCTCGTTCTACGGCTGGATCTCGAACCTCGGCCAGAAAAACAAGATTGCGAAATTCTCCGACTACATCGCCGCCTACGACAAGTGGGAGGCCGACGGGAAGGATCAGGAGACCAAACCGACGCTGCCGATCCACCCCACCGTCCGCTGGGAAAACACGCTCGACATCAAGGCGACGAAATACCTCACCACGAGCATCTATTTCCAGCTCTACTACAACCGCGCCCAAAGTTATGCGGTACAGACCCAGGCCATTCTGAGCGTCGGACTGAGCTACACGTTCCAGAACAAAACCAAACCCAAGAAATAAGCGCCGCGCATCATGTACAAAAACTCCCGTTCCACCGTTTTGCTTCCGCTCGTCGTGGCAGCGGCAGTCGCCCTGGGCATCTTCCTCGGACAATTTCTGGGGAGGTCGTCGGCCGAATCCGACATCAAGGGCATCCTGCGCTCGCTGGCGCTGCCTCAGAACAAGGTATCGCAGACGCTGTCGCTCATCGAGACGCAGTACGTCGACTCGGTGGCCATCGATTCGCTCGTCGAACGGGCGCTGCCCGTCATCGTTTCGGAACTCGACCCCCACTCGGTCTACATCCCCGCCTCGGAGATGGCCGAAATCAACGAACCGCTCGACGGCGAATTCGACGGCATCGGCGTGGTATTCAACATGGCCACCGACACGGTGATCGTGCTGAACGTCATTCCGTCGGGGCCGAGCGACAAGGCGGGCGTCGTGGCGGGCGACCGCATCGTGCGCATCAACGATTCGCTGGTGGCCGGACAACAGATCGCCCAGCGCGAGATCATGCGCCGGCTGCGCGGCAAACGCGGCTCGGAGGTGCGGCTGGGGCTCGAACGGCGCGGCATCGACGAACTGGTGGAGGTGACGGTCGTGCGCGACAAGATCCCGATCCGCAGCCTCACGGCGGCACTGATGCTCACCGGCGACATCGCCTTCGTCAAACTGGACCAGTTCGCCCGCACCTCGCACACCGAACTGCTCGAAGCGCTCTCGACGCTCCGCACGCAGGGAATGCGCAAACTGATCCTCGACCTGCGGGGCAATTCGGGCGGGTTCCTCGACCAGGCGATCGCCATCGCCAACGAGTTCCTGCCCGCCGACAAACTGATCGTCTATACCGAAGACCGTAACCACCAGCGCATCGAACAATACAGCGACGGCACGGGCAGCGCCGCCGACCTCGACCTGGCGGTGCTCGTCGACGAGGGAAGCGCCTCGTCGAGCGAAATCCTCGCCGGAGCGTTGCAGGACAACGACCGCGGAACGATCATCGGCCGCCGTTCGTTCGGCAAGGGGCTCGTCCAGCAGCAGATTCCCTACGCCGACGGTTCGGCGCTGCGGCTGACCGTCGCCCGCTACTACACCCCCACGGGGCGCTCGATCCAGAAACCCTACACCTCGGGCGACGCCGAGAGCTACGACGCCGACATCTGGAACCGCTACCAGCACAACGAGTTCTTCTCGGCCGATTCGATCCGTTTCGACGACGCGCTGCGCCGCACAACGCCGGGCGGCAAGGTGGTCTACGGCGGCGGCGGCATCATGCCCGACATCTTCGTACCGCTCGACACGACCGACCTGACCAAATATTACCTCGAAGTATCGGGACGCAACATTCTCTACCGTTATACGATCGAATACGCCGACGCCCACCGCAAGGCGCTCAACGCCGTCCGGACGACAGCCGACCTGCGGGCACTGCTCGACGCTGACCGGGGACTCGTCGACGACTTCATCCGCTACGCCGCCCGCAAGGGCGTCGCCCCGCGCTACGGCGACATCGCTCGCTCGCGGCAGCTGATGGAGGCGCAGCTCAAAGCCTACATCGGCCGGAACACCTCGCTCGAAGACAGCGGCTATTTCCTGAGCATCTATCCCGAAGACGAGGTGATCGTGCGCGCGATCGGAGAATTGGAACATCCCACGATTCCGACGGTAAAGGCCGCAGAGGCCGTCGCCGAGGGAGAACCGGCGGAGGAACAGCCTGCCGAAGAAGAGCCTGCGGAGGAGGCGCCGCATGATTAAGCGCATCGTCGGACTGCTGGCCGCGGTAGCCGTTCTCGCCGTGGTTGTCTTCGCCATCCTGGGTTCCGGCACCTATTCTTCGTTTATCGGACGGGCCGGCCGATCGGCCGCGGCACCCGATTCGACGTCCGACAGCCTCGTGAACGCCCCTGAGGATACGACTGCCGCCGGAATTCCTGCGGATACGGCAGCGGTTTCCGGCACGGCCGACACGCTCTCCGCAGGGAGATAAGTCCCTGTCATCGAGCCGACCCGCCCGATTGACCGCACCGATCAAAGCCGAAGCTGCTGCAACCGAAAAGGTTGCAGCAGTTTTCTTACCGCCCATGCGCCTCACCTGCGTTCCCGTCCGAAGCGCAGACCGACGCTAAACCCGAAGGGAAACTGGTCGCTGGATATGTATTTCTGGGGAATTCGCGTGAAGATATGTCCTATTCCGGTAAAAGCCACATCGGCATACAATCCGCGCGTCAACCGAACGTAAGCACCCAAACGATAGTTGAATTGATAGGCCCAACGCGAGGTAGGATACTGGTTTTCGAGCTCTTCCCGCTTGACATACGTTTCCAGCCATTCCAACTTGGCATCATAGCCATCGCCCCATTTGAAATGGTGATAACATCCTCCCAATCCAAAATCGACATAGAAAAAAGTTTTCAACCGCCGGCTATACCCTCGGATTTCAGTTTGAGGCCCGAAAGCAACCGCTCGATGATCGTATGTAGAAATTCTGACATAGTCGTCACGGGACGGATTCGTCGAAAAATACCGGACAAACGCCCCCACACCGATACGGTTATTGCGATTCATCATCCGCATCGCCGACGCATCGATCGACCAGCCGTCGAGAATCGTGCTCCACGACGCGGCATAGAGCATCCGATGCTGCGGTACCTCGTTGAACGTACGGCCCCGCCACGGCTGCCAGCCGCGGGTTTTGCCGCGGTAAAGCATCCGGCGATCGCCGTCGCTCAGGACATATTCAACCCGACGGCGCGGAACGAACAGTAGCAGCGAGTCGCCCGACGACACCGCACTGCGGTAGAACAGGCTGTCACCCTTACTTTTCTCCCACAGCACACGCCCCGTAAGCTTGTTCTCCTTATGCAAAACGATTACATCCTGCGACTTGCAGGGAAGCACGCCCAGAAGGACGCAACCAAAAAATAGCAAATATCGGCTCATTTATAACGGTTTTAGGTTTTTAGGTTCAGATGCACTTTCCCCGCGGAAGCCGATACCGCACCGGACTACCGAAGGGGGGGGGTATCGAGGCCGCCCTCGCAGGCGAACTCCTCGACCGAACGGATATAATGAGCGATCGTCTCGTCCATCGAGACATAGGATTTGCCCCCGGCGGCATTCTTGTGTCCGCCGCCGTCGAAATATTTGCGGGCAAAGAGGTTGACGTCCACATCGCCGCGCGAGCGCAGCGACACACGGATGAACTTGTGGTGGCCGAGGAACATGGCCGACATCTTCATCTTCTTGATCGTCAGCGGATAATTGACGAATCCCTCGCTGTCGCCCTGCTGGAAACGGTAGCGGCGCATCTCGGCCTCCGTAAGCGACATGTAGGCCGCCGTCCCCTCCTGGATGATGTTCATCTTGCGGTGGATCGCATAGCCGAACAGACGGGCGCGGTCCTCCGTATAACCGTTGTAGACGCTGTTGTGAATACCGGCCACGTCGATCCCTTTCTCGACCAGGACGGCCAGGGCGCGGTAGAGCGCCGGCGTGAGGAACGAGAAGGAGAAGTTGCCGGTATCGGTCATCATGCCCACATAGAGCGCTTCGGCCATCTTGCGGGTGATGACCTCCGTTCCGCAGAGCTGCTCGATGATGCAGTAGAGCAGGAAGCAGGTGCTCGACGACTGCGGATAGGAGAATTGCAGGTCGAAGCCTCCGTCGGGCGAAAGGTGATGATCGATCAGCACGCGCCGCGCCGCCGTATTCTCGGCCAGCGCGTCGCTGAGCGCTTCGAGGCGCGACAGGGAGTTGAAATCGAGGCAGAAGACGATATCCGCCCCGCGAATGGCTTCGAGCGCGCGTTCGGGCGCGAAGCGGAAGATCACCACTTCGCGGATGTCGGGCATCCAGTCGAGAAAATAGGGGTATTTGTTGGGGACGATCATCGTCACCTCATGCCCCATCGCCGCGAGCACATCGCGCCATGCCGTCGAGGCCCCGATCGCATCGCCGTCGGGGTTGGTATGTGCGACCAGCACGATCTTACGGTGAGGTGCGGCGAGCAGTTCGCGGAGCGCTTCGATTTTTGCACTGTCGATCTTCATCGCTTCAAAGATACGAATAAGTGAGTACAATGTCAAATTTATTTGAGCATTGTCGAACGGGAGTATCTAAGACGAAGTCAAAGGTAACAAAAGGTTCGGAAATTTCCTACTTATCCGCCATTTTCTGCTTCTCACGGCTCTTGCACCACGGCGCGATCCCGCAGGCGTCGCACTTCGGAGCCCGCGCCGTGCAGACGTAACGGCCGTGGAGAATCAACCAGTGATGCGCCACGGGCAGCAGATGCGACGGGATGTTCTTTTCGAGCTGCAACTCGGTCTGGAGCGGGGTTTTAGCGCCGCGCGTAAGCCCGATGCGGGCCGACACGCGGAAGACGTGGGTATCGACGGGCATCACCTCCTTGCCCCAGATGACCGCCCCCACGACGTTGGCCGTCTTGCGCCCCACGCCGGGCAATCGCTGCAAGGCGTCGAGATCCGACGGCACCACGCCGCCGAACTCCGTGCAGAGCATCCGCGCCATGGCGGCCAGGTTCCTGGCCTTGTTGTTGGGATAGGAGATGCTTTTGATGTAGGCGTAGATCTCTTCGGCCGTAGCCTGCGCCATCGCCTCGGGCGTAGGATAGGCTTCGAAAAGCGCCGGCGTAGTCATGTTGACCCGCTTGTCGGTACACTGCGCCGAAAGAATGACGGCCACCAGCAACTGGTAGGGATCCTTGTACTGCAACTCGCTCTCGGCTACGGGCATGTTGGCCTCGAACCAGCCGATCACGCCCGCATAACGTTCCTTCAATGTCATAGCTTTATCGTTTCGGCTGCCGTCGCAGCCATTTCTTCACCAACAGTCCGTATCCCGCCGCATCGAACACGAGCAGCGGCGTGCGCCGCACGTCGCGCCACCAGCGCGAAAGATACTCCGCCGTCGTACCGTCGCGCGACAACACCCACAGCGCCACGCGCATCCGACGCCGACGCAGCGCCCGCAGGTGGCGCCCCGCGCCGTAGCGGGCGTCGAACCAGAGCGAGATGTCGCACAGCGAATCGCAGAAGGCGATGCGCGCACGGTAAGCCCGACTCTGGCTGACGCTTTCGGGCAACATGCGGTGGACGGCCGTCACCTCCTCCGATGCCCGGATGCGGCTGCACGCCGCGAACCAGATCCACATCGGCGCATCGTCGGTCAGCCATTCGGGATGCTCTTCCGGCCGCACCTCCGCGTAGTAGCGCAGGATCAGCTCCCGCCGCGCGACGGCCGTGCAGTTCTCGACCGTATTGTCGAACAGCAGCCGGTCGAAATCGCAAAAGAGCTCTCCGGCAGGATAGCGCCGCCGCTCGCCCGTCGTCTCGAACCGCCGCTCGGAGCGGGTATAGCTCAACCCGCAGGCGGGATCGGCCTCCAACGCCTCGACCTGCCGTTGCAGTTTGAGCGGGTCGCACCACCAGTCGTCGCCGTCGCACATCGCCACGTAACGGCCCCGACACGCTTCGATCGTGCGCCGGTAGTTGGCGCGCATCCCCACGTTGACATCCCCCGTCAACAGCCGGATGCGGTCGGGATAACGCGCGGCGTAGTCGCGGCAGATCGCACCCGTGCCGTCCGTACTGCAATCGTCGCTCAACACCAGCTCCACGGCGAACGTCGTCCGCTGCGACAGCACCCCTTCGATCGCCCGGCCGATGTAGGGCGCATGGTTGTAGGCGGTCATGCAGACCGATACGAGAGGTTCGGCATTCATCATCTGTTCCCATTCAAAAATTCATGTCGGGCAGAGCGGCGGAGCGCACTCCATACCAGCTTTCCGCCCCCTCTCCACACGAACAGCAGGGAGGGTTCCCGACGGACGTCGCGCCACCAGCGGCGCAGACAGGCACCGCCGCCCGCATCCCTCATCAGCGTGAGGATATATTCCATGCGCATCCTGGCGATCCGCCGCCGCTGACGGCCGCCGCCGTAGCGGGCGTCGAACCAGCACTTGATATCGAAAATCGCATCGAAATAGACGATCCGGCGCTCCAGCGACGACTGGTGACTGCCGCTGTCGGACAGTACGCGGAAAACCGCCGTCTCGCAGTCCAGAAACCGGATCGTGCAGCGCGGCGCCATCCAGAGCCACATCGGGTAGTCTTCCAGCGGCCACGGCCGTTCGAGCGGCCGCAGTTCGGGATCGGCATAGTAACCCGCGAGCAGGTCGCGCCGCACGACGGCCGCACAATTGGGAATCGTATTGTTCAACAACAGCTCCCCGAAGGTCGTCGCACCCGCCCCCATCGGGTAGTTCTCGACATAGCGCCCCTCCTCCTGCGCATAACAGCGCACCCGCGTATAGCAGATGCCGCAGGAGGGATCGGCCTCCAACGCTTCGACCTGCCGTTGCAGTTTGAGCGGGTCGCACCACCAGTCGTCGCCGTCGCACATCGCCACGTAACGGCCCCGACACGCTTCGATCGTGCGCCGGTAGTTGGCGCGCATCCCCACGTTGACATCCCCCGTCAACAGCCGGATGCGGTCGGGATAACGCGCGGCGTAGTCGCGGCAGATCGCACCCGTGCCGTCCGTACTGCAATCGTCGCTCAACACCAGCTCCACGGCGAACGTCGTCCGCTGCGACAGCACCCCTTCGATCGCCCGGCCGATGTAGGGCGCGTGGTTGTAGGCGGTCATGCAGACCGATACGAGGGGGGGGGTCACGACGTACCCCGACGCCGCAGGCGCGGCAGGATCGAAAACCGGTATCATCGTTTCGTCAATTTGGCGAATTTCGCAAGCAGGGTCTTCTCGCCGTACTCCTCGAAGACGACGACCAGCTTATGATCGGCCGCCAGCGTTTCGATACGCACGATCTCCCCGCACCCGAACTTGGGATGCTCGACCCGCTCGCCGACGGCATAGCCCGACGCCGCGGCGTTCCCTGCGGCGGGTGCCGCTCCGCCGCCCAGCCGCCGCAAATTCTCCGGCACAACGGGGCGTTGCAGCGCAGGACGCCGGAAGGCGGAATCCGTCCCGCCCTGCCCGCCGAACGAAGGGGCGCCGCTCTCCGGCCGCGAACCGCCGGAATAGGCTCCGCCCCGTCCGCCGAACGAAGATTTCGCACCGCCGAAGGAGGGGTTGCAGCTGCCGCCCGCCCGCTGCTGATAACGCACGTCGAAACGCCGGCGCAGCTCTTCGAGCGCCGTGCGGCCGCCGGCTGCGGCCTCTTCGCGCACGGGCGTCTGGCCGGCCCCGACCGCACCGTCGAGATAGCGGGGGTCGATCTCGCGCAGGAAACAGCTCGGACGCGAAAACTCCATGTTGCCCCACTTGAACCGCATCTCGGCATAGGAGAGCACCGCACTGCATTTGGCGCGCGTGAGAGCCACGTAGAACAGGCGCCGCTCCTCCTCGAAGCCTTCGGGCGACTCGGCGGCCCGCTGCGATGGGAAGAGGTTCTCCTCCATCCCGACGATGTAGACGTATTTGAACTCCAACCCCTTGGCCGAATGGACGGTCATGAGCGTCACCTTGTCGTCGTCGCCCGCGTCCTCCTTCTTGTCCATGTCGGTGGTGAGCGTCACGCTCTGCAACCACTCCTCGACGGTGGCCTCCCCGAGCTCTTCGCCCGCACGAATCTCGGCGTCGCGCTGCTCCTTGAAGAGCTGCATCGAGTTGAGCAGCTCCTCGATGTTGTCGAGCGCCGAAGTAGCCTCGGGGCTGTTCTCACGGCGGAAGAGCGCCAGAATGCCCGAACGCGACGCCACCTCCATACCGAAGTCGTAGAGTCCCTTCTGCGCACGTTCGAGCGAGAGCGAGCGGATGAGCGCCACGAACTCGGCGACCTTGCGCACGATCGTGCGCTGCACGGGATCGCTCACAGGCTCGGCCACCAGCGCGTCGACCGCCTCCCACATCGACACGCCCCGTTCGGCCGCCAGTTGGGCGATACGCAGCACGGTGGTGTCGCCGATGCCGCGCACCGGATAGTTGACGATGCGCCGGAAGGCCTCGTCGTCGCGCGGGTTGACCACCAGCCGGATATAGGCCAGCATATCCTTGATCTCCTTGCGGTCGTAGAACGACGCCCCCTTGTAGATGCGGTAGGGAATGCCGCGGCGGCGCAGCGACTCTTCGAGCGCCTGCGACTGGTTGTTGGTGCGGTAGAGGATCGCCGCTTCGTTCCACGCATCGCCCGTGGCGCGCACCTTGTCGCGCAGATCCTGTACGACCAGCTCGGCCTCCTCGCGGTCGGTGTAGGCTTTCAGCACACGGATCTTCTCGCCCTCGTCGCCCTCCGAGAAGCACCTCTTTTCCATGCGGCGCGAATTGTGGACGATCACCGAGTTGGCCGCCTCGACGATCGTGCGCGTCGAACGGTAGTTCTGTTCCAGCTTGAAGACTTTCGCTTCGGGATAGTCGCGCTGGAAGGAGAGGATGTTTTCGATCTTGGCGCCGCGGAACGAGTAGATCGACTGTGCGTCGTCGCCCACGACGCAGACCTTGCCGTGATGCTGCGACAGGCGGCGGACGATGATGTACTGCGCGTAGTTGGTATCCTGATATTCGTCGACCAGAATATATTTGAACTGCTCCTGATAACGCTCCAACACGTCGGGACAGTCGCGCAGCAGGATGTTGGTCTGTAACAGCAGGTCGTCGAAATCCATCGCGCCGTTGTGCTTGCAGCGCTGGCAGTAGAGGTTGTAGATGTTGCCGAACTCGGGAATCTGCGCCCGCCGGTCTTCGGTGGCGTGCGCCGAATTAGCCAGATAGGCGCCCGGGGTGACCAGCGCGTTCTTGGCCTGCGAGATGCGCGAGGCGATCGTGTTGGGCTTGTACTTGTCGTCGGCGAGGTTCAGCTCCTTGACGATCGTCTTGATGAGGTTCCTGGCATCGGACGCATCGTAGATCGTAAAGTTCGTCGGAAAGCCGATCCGCTCGGCGTCGGTGCGCAGGATGCGGGCGAAGATCGAGTGGAAGGTACCCATCCAAATATGGCGAGCTTGACCCTCGGTCAAATGTTCTGGAATCATTTTGACAATACGCTCACGCATCTCCTGCGCTGCTTTATTCGTAAATGTCGTTGCCAAAATATTTTTGGGTTTGATTCCTTTTTGGATCATATAGGCGATGCGCGAGGTGAGCACGCGCGTCTTGCCCGAACCGGCTCCGGCGATGATGAGCGACGCGGAGTCGTAGGCCTCGACGGCGGCGCGCTGGGCGGGGTTGAGCCCCTGCAATATCGGTGATTCCATCTGTTTCGTACTTGTCGGGCGACAAAGTTACGAATTTTTCGCGATCCCGCCTATCGATTCCCGAAGAAGCGGGGCGGTCGTCCGGTCAGACGTAGAGCCGGATCTGGTGCAGCAGCGTGGCGGTGAAGAAAAGGCCGATGACGATGCAGAGCAGGATCAACAGCCCGTTGAGCATCCGCGCGTCGGGCTTGGTGCGCAGTTCGCGGTTCTTGGCGATGTATTCGCGGAAAAAGAGGTAGAGCGCCGGCACGGTCGAAGCGGCCAGCAGGAAGTCTTCGGGAATACCGAAGAAGTAGACCTTCGCCAGCCCGATCAGCGCCCAGTGGCAGAGGAACAGCACGAGGAAGATGTTGATACGGTGCGTGAAGGCCAGCATCAGACCGATGGTGAAGACCGCCACCGAACAGGGCATCACGGGCATGGTCATCATCGGGAACGACAGCCCCCGAGCCAGCGAAAAGAGCGGATAGGCCAGCGGCATGAGGTAGAGCAACAGGGCGAAGCCGTTGGGGCGGCTCGTGCGCTCGAAGCGCGTGAAATCGGCATAGAGGTCGTAGAGCCAGATCACGGCCATGATCCCCCAGAAGAGGGCCAGCACGTCGCTGTGGCTGCGCTGGCCGCACCAGACCAGATAGTAAACCACGGCGATCCAGGCGTTGAGACCCGCCAGAAAGAGTTTCATGGCCCGTTTGACATTCTGCGTCGGGCGGAGGTAGAGCAGGACGGTGAGCACTGCCGCCGCTGCCACGATCGCGATCTGCCACGGCCACGTGGCGGCATTGTAACGTGCGATGGTATTCCAGAAAATCTCCATGCAATCAGGCTTTACGGGGTTTGCGGCGCCGCGTGAGCGAGAAGGCGCGGCGGCGGAAGAGTAAGATCGGCACCGTCGAACCGACGGCCAGCATGAAGACGACGCTGACGGTGACCGTCGCGTTGAGTAGGAACGCATCCATATACTGCCGCGCCGCATCGCTCTCGGCGGTGTGCTGCATGAGCATGATCAGGGCGAAGACCGTCTTGTAGGCGTAGATGCCCGGCACCATCGGCAGCAGCGCCGGAATCGAGAGGACGGTGGTCGGGCAGTAGATCCGGCCGCCGAGCCAGAGGCTTCCCAGTCCGATGAGCAGCGAGGCGCAGAGCGTCGCCGTGGTAATGTCGAGTCCCGCGCAGGTCATCAGGCCAAAACGCAGGGCGTGGCCTGCGGCGGCCAGCAGGGCGATCGACGGGAAGGCCCGCAGGGGCGGGTCGGAGATGGCCCCGAACCCGATCGCCGCGACAGCCGCGAAAAACCCGTCGACGAAAATATCCGCAGCGATCATAGCAGGCTTCCCTTAACCATTAACAACGTGACGGACAGCCCCACGGCGATGCAGAGGATCAGCAGCAGGGCGCCGATCAGACGGCTGCAACCGATCAGCACGTGCCCCTCGACGATGTCGATCACGCCGTTGATGAGCGGCACGCCCGGAACGAGGAACAGCACGCTCGTGGCGATGGCCGTCTCGGCCGTGCAGTCGAAGCGCAGCGCCGACGAAGCGCACAGCGACGCGACGAAGGCCGAGAGAATGAAGATGATGAAGTGGTTCACGCCGGCTTTGGTCAACTGCTGCCGGGCCGAAAAGCCCGCCAGCGTGGAGGTGAAGACGATCCCCACGGCCACCCAGTCGCCGTTGAAGAGTTTGCAGAACGAAGCGTTGGCCAGCCCCACGACCATGAGCACGAACATCGGGTCCATGCGCGGCTTTGCGGTCAGTTTGCGGAACTTCTCGCGGATCACATCGAGCGGCAGCCGCCGGTCGACGGCCTCCCAGCTCAGCGAACTGAGGTCGGAGTTGCGTTCGAAACTGATCGGCAGGTGCGGAATCTCGACCACCTGCGTCACCACCTGCGGGTTCCCCTCCTCGCGCACGGTCAGGATCGACGTGCGCTGGAAAGTGGTCAGCCGCACGTCGACCGACTGCGAGGCGCCGATACGGCGCGCATTGCGCACCACGCGCGAGGTATGCACGCCCGACCCCAGCAGGTAGGTGGCGTACTCGCCGATAAAATCGAGCAGCTCGGTCAGTTCCGCTTGTGTTTTCATGACGGCGCAAAGTTAATAAAAATTTTAAACAACCTCGCGCTCCGGACGAATTGACCCATCCGTCGGAAGAAAAAACCGAATCCTCCGTTTTTTCGGCGGGCAGTCCAATTTTTTCCGTTTTTTTTCGTTAGATTTGTTAGAATATTAAACGTCAAAATGGCCGGACTCTATCTCCATATCCCCTTCTGCAAGCGTGTCTGCGCCTACTGCGACTTCTACAAGTCGGCCGACCTGCGGCCGATGAAGGCCGTCGTGGAGGCGATGCACGACGAACTGCGCCGCGAAGCGGGATTCCTGCCTGCGGAGCAGTTGCGCACGATCTATTTCGGCGGCGGAACCCCCTCGCTGCTGCCGCCCGAGGAGTTGGAGGAGTTCATCGCCCACGCCGCCGAACTCTTCGACTGCACGGTCCTCGAAGAGTGCACCGTCGAGGCCAACCCCGACGACCTGACGCCCGACTACCTGCGGCGGCTGGCCCGCACGCGGGTCGACCGCCTCTCGATCGGCGTACAGTCGTTCGACGACGGGGAGCTGCGCCTGATGAACCGCCGCCATACGGCCGACGCGGCGCGCAAGGCCGTGCGACAGGCGCAGGAGGCGGGCTTCGGCAACGTGACCGTCGACCTGATCTTCGGCGTACCCGGATTCGGCGCCGCGACGCTCGCACGCAATCTGCGCGAAACGGTCGCGCTGGGCGTGCAGCACGTTTCGGCATACCATTTGACCGTAGAGCCGCAGACGGCCTTCGGCCGCCGCATGGCGCAGGGCAGGTTCTCCCCCGTGACGGAAGAGACGAGCGAAGAGGAGTTCCTCACGGTGCACCGCACGCTCCGCGACGCCGGATTCGAGCACTACGAAGTCTCGAACTACGCCCTGCCCGGCCGCCGGGCGATCCACAACAGCTCCTATTGGAGCGGAGACCCCTATCTGGGAATCGGCCCTGCGGCACATTCGTTCGACGGCGAATGCCGGCGCTGGGCCGTCGCCGACATCGGGCGCTACCTGGCCGGCGGCGACCGCTACGAATCGGAGCGCCTGACCGAACGCGACCGCTACAACGAGACCGTGATGACGGCGCTGCGCACGGCCGAAGGGCTCGATACGAAGGCGATCGGGCGGCGGTTCGGGCCGGCGCGGCTCGAAACCCTGCTCGACGCGGCGCGCCCGTGGCTCGACGCGGGCGACGCCACCCTGCGCGACGGACGGCTGGCGATCCCCGCCGAACGGTTTTTGCTGTCGGACGCCGTGATCGCCGCTCTGTTCTGGGAATGTTAAGGTTAAGTTATTATTAAATATTTTTATGAATTTGCAAATATAGATCATTCGGCAGTACCTTTGCAGGTGAAACACCTTCCTGTCGACCGCAGGTACGAACCGAATTATCAAAAATCCGACAAGATATGAACGAAAACGAACTGCTGACGCCCGACTACCTCTTCGAGGTGAGCTGGGAGGTCTGCAACAAAGTCGGCGGCATCCACACCGTCGTTTCGACCAAGGCCCGCACCGTCGAAAGCAAACTGGGCGACAACTATCTGCTCATCGGCCCCGACATCCAGCGCGAAGGCGACAATCCCGAATTCGAGGAGGACGACGAGCTGCTCAAAGCGTGGCGCCAGAGCGTCTACAACGACGGCATCCGCATCCGCATCGGCCGCTGGCGCGTCGTCGGCCGTCCGATCGCGGTGCTGGTCGACTATACGTCGCTCTTCCCGAAGAAGGACGACATCCTGAAATTCCTGTGGGAGACCTACCACGTCGACTCGATCTCAGGACAGTGGGACTACATCGAGCCGGTGCTCTTCGGCCACGCGGCCGGACAGGTCATCGCCTCCTACGTGGAGAACTTCTGCGCCTCGACGGACAAGGTGGTGGCCCACTTCCACGAGTGGATGACCGCCGCCGGCGGACTCTACCTGCGCAAGTACTCGCCCTACGTGGCCACGGTCTTCACGACCCACGCCACGGTGACGGGCCGCTGCGTGGCCGGCAACGGGCTGCCGCTCTACAAGGATCTGGGGCGGCTCAACGCCGGCGAACTGGCGCGCCAGTTCAACGTCGTGGCCAAACACTCGATCGAGAAGATCGCCTCGCAGGAACACGACGTGTTCTGCACCGTGAGCGAAATCACCGCCCGCGAATGCGAGAGCCTGCTGGGCAGCACGGTGGACGTCGTCACCCCCAACGGCTTCGAGGACGACTTCGTGTGGAACGGCAGGGAGTTCGACGAAAAACGGGCCGAGGCACGCCGCGCGATGATCCGCACGGCCGAGGCGACGCTGAGCTGCAAATTCGACGGCGAACCCCTGATCGTCGGCACGAGCGGCCGCTACGAATTCCGCAACAAAGGCATCGACATCTTCCTCGACGCCCTGAAACAGCTCGCCGAAACGGACGCCCTCGACCGCGAGGTGCTGGTCTACATCACCGTACCGTCCGCCACGACCGGCCCCCGCAAGGATTTGCAGGCGCATCTGGCCGACGAAAACAGCCCGATCGATCCCAAGCAGAACCGTTTCTGCACCCACTACCTCGAACATCCCGAATGGGATCAGATCCTCAACTCGATCGCCGGCAGCGTGCTGGCCAACCCGTCGTCGAAGGTGAAGGTGGTCTTCGTTCCCACCTACCTCAACGGCCGCGACGGCATCTTCGACAAGAGCTACTACGAACTGCTGGTGGGAATGGACATGACGCTCTTCCCCTCGTACTACGAGCCGTGGGGATACACGCCGCTCGAATCGACGGCCTTCTCGGTACCGACGCTCACCACCACGCTGGCCGGATTCGGACTCTGGGCCGGTTCTCAGGGCGAACACGAGGGCGTGACGCTCGTCGCACGCAACGACGACAACTACGCCGAAGCGGCTCGCGAAATCGCCAAGGCGCTGCTGCATTTCACCAAATATACCCCGCAGGAGGTCGAAATCGCCCGCAACGCCGCCGCCGAACTGTCGCGCACGGCCCTGTGGAGCGAACTCTACGCAGCCTACGAAAAAGCCTATTCCGAAGCGATCGAACGTTCGGTGACCCGTACCAACCGTGCGGTGCTCAACGACGGAGGCGGTACGACCGAACAGATCAATTTCGTGCGGCAGCAGCTCATCACCGAAAAACCGCACTGGAACCGCGTGATGGTCGAGAAGGTGCTTCCCAAGCGTCTCCACGCCCTCGAAGTGCTCTCGCACAACCTTTGGTGGAGCTGGACCAGCGGCGCCCGCGACCTGTTCGAGTACATCGACCAGAAGTTGTGGTCGGAGTGCGAGAAGAACCCGATCGTATTCCTC
>ERZ832522.2821-NODE-2821-length-20324-cov-7.388228_pt1 | contig 20324 bp, 38 predicted proteins | sample MGYA00519951_ERZ832522 | MGnify/ENA primary metagenome ERZ832522 (study PRJEB31850, sample SAMEA3708728) | human gut metagenome | biome: human gut; feature: human-associated habitat; material: faeces | place: China | collected 2014 ... | reverse complement strand
TCACAGAGATCATTGCCGTGATCCTGGCTTACGCCATCAAATCCCTGGTGGAGAACCTGAGCAAGAATAATAATTGGCCTGATAAGGCCAGAAAGGATGAAAAAGATGCCTGAATCTATTTTGAAGCGTTTAGCTGCCCTGATGTCTGTCAAGTCCGTGGTCACGCTGGTCTTGACCGGTGTGTTCGCCTATCTGGCCGTCACCGGACAGATTGCCCAGGACTTCATGACCGTCTATGCGGTGGTCATTGCCTTCTATTTCGGGACCCAGTCCCAGAAGGTGCAGGATGTGTTGACAGATGGAACAGAAGATGGCCCTACGACCATCACAAACTACTACCAGCTTCCCACTGAGGAGGGAGAAAATGTCGACAGCAAATGATATTCTGGAGATCGCCCGGTCGCAGATCGGGACCAAAGAATCCCCGGCCAAGAGTGATAATGTGAAATACAACACTGCCTACTATGGAAGAGCAGTCTCGGGCGGTGGATATCCCTGGTGTGCCGTGTTCGTCTGGTGGGTGTTCCGGGAGGCCGGGGCCTCTGACCTGTACTATGGCGGAGACAAGACCGCCTACTGCCCCACTCTGATGTCCTTCCACAAGAAGCAGGCGGTGACTGACTACCGGCCGGGAGACATCGTGTTCTTCAACTTCTCCGGAAGAAGCTCCGCCGGACATGTTGGCATCTGTGAGAGCTGGGACGGGACCTACATCACCACCATTGATGGCAACACCGGAAGCGCCAGTGAGGACAACGGCGGGGCGGTACTGCGCCGCCGGAGACACAAGAAATTCATTGTGGGCGCATATCGCCCCGAATATCAGGAGGATGATGATATGACTCAGGATCAGTTTAATACCTTTATGGAGAACTATTTGAAAGCGAAAGCAAAGGAACCGGCCAGCGATTGGGCAAAGCCGTTTATTGATACGGCAATCGATGTCGGAGCTATGACCGATGTGGGCGGGACGATCGAGCGGCCCAAGTCGTGGATGACCCGTGAGGAGTTAGCCGTGGTGGTTGCAGCGCTGGCAAGGAAGGGATAAAGAAAGGACGTGGAGCATGGGCGGAAAAGTGAAGCTTCCTCCAGAATTGGCTGACCTTTTACGCTCTGATCTGGAACGTGCAATTTACGAGGCGGCCCTGCACCGGGACGATGATTTGATTGCCAGACGCTGTATTATTGAAAAATCAGCACAAGTCGATGTTGCGGCTGAGCTGGGCTGGGATAGGTCAACAGTATCTCACCACCTTTCGTACATAATGGATGAAGTGAAGCGGTCCGCAAGTAGAATTGCACAAAAAGAAGGAGTCAGGTATTAACCTGGCTCCTTTTGTTTTGCCAATTTTATCAGATCTTCGTAGTCTTTTCCCATTGCTGTATAAATCTCGATGTTCCTAACGCTTCGCATCGAGCAAAAACCGCACACCAGAGCACAAATAATCCCGCCAACGATAGAAAACATCCGTCCGCATACAATACCCCACACAAAATTTCCTGAGCCGTATGCTACACCAAATAAACAGAAAAGAATAAATATCTTGCAATTTCGGATTTCCTTTTTATACACCTATCATCACCTCTGTCTATATATTATACACTAAAAACTAGAATTTGCAAAGAAAAACAAACGTCAGTTGGATACAGTAAAAAGTCACGCAAATTCCACATAGCCCCCACACAACTCCCGCATGGATACCACCCATGCGGGCTTATTTTATGCGACAATATATCCATGGAGGACGTGGGGATCAAGGGTTGGTACACGTCGCCGCCCTCCTCACGGACTCCTGATTTTTACGATAAAGGACGTGTGATATATGACCCCGGTAGAAAGGCTGGTGGCTGCCGGCATCCGACCGGACTGTGCCGCCGAGAGTGTGATGTGGTATCAGGCCCAGGGGGATGACTATGGGCTCCAAAAATACTTGGATGAAGTAGAAGCGAGGAAGGAGGCGCTGGACAATGGCCGGATTTCCTAATTATACATACCCCGCTTATGGCGGATACAACCCAGTAACTCCGTTTGCGCCCGCTCCACAGATCTACCAGCCTATGCAGCAGCCCTCTCCGCAACCCGTACAGGCCGCACAGACGGTTGGGAATACAAACACACAGCCTAACTTTTTCTGCCGTCCTGTGGCCTCCAGAGAGGAGGCGCTGGGGGTCCCAGTGGACTTTATGGGTGCTCCAATGTTCTTCCCGGACCTAGCCCATAATGTGGTCTACATGAAACGATTCAATACCAACAGCGGTGCAGCTGATGTGTTCGAGTTTAAGCTCGATGTACCCAGAGAAAAACAGGAACAAGCCCCTGCGCAGGTGGCGGCCTTTGCTCCACTGGACGAGTTTATAGACATGAAGGACACAGTGCAAAACCTAAAAGATGAGGTGGACAGACTGAAAAAGCCCGCTGGAAAGGCAGTGAAAAAGAATGATGCCTCCGATGAATAATCCCATGATGGCTATGCTCCAGATGGCACGGAACGGCGGAAATCCCATGCAAATGCTTCAGCAAATGGCTGGGCAAAACCCACAGGCCGCCCAGGCTATGCGGCTCATCCAGGGGAAAAACCCGCAGCAGCTCCGCCAAACTGCGGAGAACATGGCAAAGCAGAGAGGGACCTCAGTTGAGGAGATCGCAAGACAGCTTGGGCTTCCGATGAAATAAAATAGCGCACTCTTTATCAGTTTTCGGGTCTTGATAAAAACCGCTCTTTGGAAACATCCGGGGAGCGTACGGCCCCGATGTAATAACTGATAAAGGAGTATATACAATGGATAACGATTTTGCGACTGGCTATGCGCTGGGCAGCGATTCCAACGGCGGAAACTGTAACAACGGCGGCTTCTGGGGCGGTGACGGCTGGTGGGCTATCATCATCTTTGCCATGATCTTCGGCTGGGGCCGCGGTGGTTTCGGCGGCTTTGGTGGTGGCGGTGCCAGCACTGATCCCGGACTCCAGGGCCTTGCCACCCGCGCAGATGTAAACGAGGCCATTGCCTTCAACGGTGTGGAGCGCGGCATCTCTGCTATCCAGCAGGGCATTTGCGACAGCACTTATGCCCTGAACAACAGCATCACCAGCGGCTTCAACAACACCAATGTGGCTCTGCTTCAGGGCTTCAACGGCGTCCAGTCTCAGATGTGCAATATGGCCGCTCAGGCTCAGGATTGCTGCTGCCAGACCCAGCGGGCCATTGATGGTGTGAATTACAACATGGCGACCAATACCTGCGCCATCCAGAACACCATCCAGGGCAGCACCCGCGATATCCTGGAGAATAACAACTCCAACACCCGCGCCATTCTGGACTTCCTGACTCAGAGCAAGATCGATTCCCTCCAGGCGGAGAATCAGTCTCTGAAGCTGGCTGCCTCCCAGGCCAACCAGAACAGCTACCTGACCGCTACTCTGGATGCCCAGACCTCTGAGCTGATCCGCCGGATCAACCCCATGCCCGTGCCCGCCTATCAGGTGCCCGCCCCCTATCCCTACTGCGGGGCCTATAACAATGGATGCGGCTGTGGCTGCTAAATTGCATCAAAATCGAGGCAATTAACTTTCCGGCTCTGCCGTGACTATTTCGGGGCGGTGGGCTGAGTGTCTGCCGCCCCTGATTTCTTTAAAAAACACGTTTTATTATTTCTTTCCATTTGCTATAATAGAAACATAAAATTTCTATGGAGGTTCTATTATGGCATTTAAGCTTGACGATCTGACTGGAAAAAGATTTGGGAAATTGACTGTGCTTGAACGGTGTTATGATATGCCGAAAAGGGGAAGTACTGTATATTGGAAATGTATATGTGATTGTGGGAACGAGACAATTGCCACCAGCCTTCACTTGAAAAACGGCGATAAGAAGTCCTGCGGATGTATGCGAAAAAATGACCTAACCGGCAAAAAGTTTGGAAGACTTACTGTTCTAAAAAAAGATGGAAAAGAGAACGGAAACCAAATGTATTTGTGCCAATGTGAGTGCGGAAATACTGTAAGGGTATATCATTCCAATCTAACAAGGGGATTATCTAAATCGTGTGGATGTCTCCAAAAAGAAGAAACATCTAAAAGGTTTACCAAACACGGGATGCGAAATAGCAAACTTTATAACACATACACTAATATGATGAACCGCTGTAATGACCCGAAAAACAAACGGTATAGCAGTTACGGCGGTCGTGGAATAAAAGTGTGCGATGCATGGAGTCAGGGATTTGAACGGTTTATGGAGTGGGCTCTATCCAGTGGATATGTGGAAGGACTTACAATATACCGGATTGACGTGGATGGTGATTATTGCCCTAAAAATTGCCGGTGGGCTACAGTGAAACAACAGGCAAATAACCAAAGAAAAACTATTTTCATAGAAATTGAGAGTCAGAAAAAATCGCTTAAGGAATGGACAAGCTTTATGGGATGGAAGTATGGGACGTATGCGGCAAGGCATAGGAAAGGACAGTTCCCCTTTACAGAAGAAGAAATTGAGATGATAAAAATAAAAATTCAAAGGAGTGAACAATTATGCCATGCAAACCCGTGTGCAGACTTTGCAATCGACTAGTCTTCAGTCAATCCATTGAGTTTACAGGCGGAAACCTTGTAGTTAATTTACCCGCTGGCTCATACGAAAACGGAGAGAAATATTGTGTTGTGCTTAGTCAAACGATTCCAGAGACAACTACTATTGTAGCGCCGGTAGTGTTTACTATTGGGAGTGGGACGACCCAATATCCTATGACAAATAGATCGTGCTCCCAGGTCACCGCCTGCGGCATCCGTACCCGGACCAAATACTCTCTCTGTGTCGTGACCACCCCCACCGGCGGCTCGTTCCGTATGCTGGGCACTCCCTGCTGCTCCCCCAGCAACAACCTCACCAGCATTGATGGGGGCGCTGCTCCCGCCCCTACGGCGTAAGGAGGGATCAAGATGAAACGATCCACACGGATGATGCTCATGTCCAGTGGCAGCAATCGCCGCTACAACGACGGACGGAGCTATGATAATTATGATGTTGATGATAAATTCCGTGACCGCCGTGGCCGGGAGCATTATGACAACGGTCGATATGCGCCCCGCTCTGAGATGATGGAGCCGGAGGACCGGGGATATCGTCGATACTCTGATGGCCGTTTTGCTCCCCGTAATGATGGCGGGATGTGGGTAGAGAGTAACTATTGGGATGACCGTATGACCGGCCCTCAGTCCCACTACCCATACTATATGCCTCCGGCCTATACTAATAGACGGGAGATGACTAGGCCCATGAATAAGATCGGATTCGCCATTTCCGGTGAGGGTGAAATGAAGACCCCCAGGGAGTTTGAGCACGACTACCGCATGAACGAAATGGAATACCGGAGAGGTGGAGAGCGAATGAGTGGCTATGGAGCCGCTTCCGGGCACATGCCCTTCGACCGCCGCATGGCGGAGGAATGGACCGCCAATATGGAAAATGAGGACGGTACAAAGGGGCCTCATTGGTCGTTTGAGCAGGCCAAGCAGGTCATGGCCCAGCGCGGGATCGAGTGCGACCCTGCGGAGTTCTGGGCGGCCCTCAACATGATCTACAGCGATTACGTCAAGGTCGCCAAAAAGTTCAACGTGGGGAGCAATATCGACTTCTACGTGGACATGGCGAAAGCGTTCCTGGACGACAAGGACGCCGGACCGGACAAGCTCGCTAAGTATTATCAGTATGTCGTGAGATGACAGATCCGCCCTCAGAAATGGGGGCGGATTTTTCCACCACCTTTTCCACCACCTTATGGCTTGAAATAGTCTATTTTAGTCATTTGGAGCTTTGCTTTTAGAAATGTGAAAAGCCCCGAAAACCCTTTAAAATCAAGGCTTTCGGAGCTTTTTTCTTTGGTACGGCCGAAGGGACTCGAACCCCCAACATTCAGAACCGGAAGCAGTATATCATAAAACCATATAACCCTTGTGGCTCTAAGAGATTTCTTTATGCCATTTCTCGATTTCCACCACCATTTCCACCACTTGTTGATTTGGTCCCATCCAATAAGGCGATACCATTATGGAGTGTTGAACTGTCTCTGTGGGTGTAAATATTGGCGGTCATCTGAATGTCAGAGTGTCCCATGAGCTCTTTTGCCACATTGAGCGGGACACCAGCTTTTTGCAAATCGGTGCAAAAAGTGTGACGCAGACAATATGGGGTGAGATCTGGAGCTACCACAGATTCTACAATTCGATTCCGCTCGGTCTTTGCGCCTAAGTATAAGTCCAATTCTCTTTTGAAGCCAGTCCAAAGACGGCGCAGGCTGTTCTCATTCTGAAAGTTCCCGGCCCCGGTTGGGAATACAGGAGCGAAGGAATTTTTCTTGGCGTTCTGAAGCCTCCAAAGAAGGTCTGAATGGATCGGTATGTCCCGGACGCCGGAATCCGTCTTTGGACCTTTGATAGCCTGAGAGCCGCTTTCTTTTGCCGCGTGGACATGGATCTCATTATTTACAAAATCTACATCAGCCCAAGTAAGTGCTGCCGTCTCCCCAGGACGCATGCCGGTATAGAGTAGGGTAAGAACCCACAGTCCAGCCCGGTGATGCTCAGCTACAGCGAGAATAGCCGCTCTCTCTTCCTCCGTTATAGAGCGCCGCTGGTGCGTCTGAACATGGGGCAACTCTAGGAGCTCAGCTGGATCATATGGAATAAGGCGTGACTGTCTGGCCCTCTTAAACATTTCCTGCATGACCATTCGCAGCTTCTTTACATGGGATGCGGATCTCCCCGCCTGCCCATTTAAAATCCGCTGAAGGTGTACGTCCTTCACATCCTTGAGCTTCATGGAGCCGATGGCAGGCTTGATATAGCCATTGAATTTTTCATCGTACATACCAATGGATTTCTTGGTCAGCCCTTTTGGGTCCTTATAGGTCGCTTTCCACTGCTTATACCATGCAGTCACAGTCATCGACCCGCCAATGGCTTCTTCCCCACGTTTGGCTGCTGCCAGCTTTTCCGCCAGCTTGGTCATGGCCTCAAGCTCTGTTTTCCCTGTTGCCTCGTACTTCTTTCCATTGTACCGGGCGGTCTTTCTGATATATTCGCCCATTGACAACGCCTCCTATTCTGATAAAATAGAAGGGCAGATTGCCGACCATAGCTTCTGCCCCCTTCCCTGCCCGGTGTTGGTAGCGCCGGGTGGGGATTTTTATTCGTCCACGGATAATTTTCCTGATTTACCTATCAATTTCTTTTCATCAGCTTTGACTCTGCGCTCGACTTTCTTTATGTCTTCATCTGGGGGAAGCTCCTCTGGAGTAATTCCACGCTCCTGAAGCATAGATCGAACACTCTGATTATTTTGAACGTGCTCTTGAGTTATTGGCTCTTCTCCCTGTAAATCATTTTCCTCGATATTTAGATTGGTCATTTCTGTGGCAAGACCTTTAGCGGCAATCGTTACTGGAGGCAAACGGTCTGCCAGCGGTCCGTACTTAATACCATACTTTCTCTTCATATCATCAGTTGTATATCCACCAAATAATGCTTGATCTCCTTTTGAACGAATACGCCCAAAGCCTCGCTCGTCTACTCCACGTTCGTATATGTTTTGGGATAGTCGCTTCTCCGCTGTTTTTAACTGCTCCCGAAGTTGTAGCCGATTCAAGTCTGAAAGTCTCTGCTCTATGATTTCTTGCTTGCGGGTTTGGACCGCAAAATAGGTCTGCGCAAAAGCAATTTCATTTTTCCGGGGATCTCCGTTTTGTGCTATAAGATAGCAAGCATAGCGGGTCAGCATAATATCCCCGATTTCTCTTGCTCCACCATTGGGCATGGGAGATGTTTTGCCAACGTCGGCAAAATGTTCTGATATGGAAATACCACTGTTTTCGCAAGAGGTCTTAGCGCGATCAATAGTTTCTAAAAATCTTCTCCACTGTGAATATCCAAGAATAGACTGCAATTCTCTCGCATACCAGAACTCCACTCCATCTTCTGTTGTATGTACAATTTCATCAAAACTTAGCTTTAGTTTACTGATTTGATTTTTGTCCATCTTATCTGTCCTTTCATTTATATACCCCCTGCCGAAATAGAAGATTGATTTTATTCTATTTGTTTTATTTTCTTACATAATTTCAAATAATGCCATCGTAAGTTGAGGAAAAAGTTTGATTTGTGGCGGCCGAAAAGATTTTGTCAAAAGATATTTTTCTTTCCCGTTCAGTGTTTCGGCACCGGGCGGGGCTTTTATTTCCCCCAAAACCCCAAGAGCCCCTTCCGCCTCTTCTCTCTCCTGCCCAGCTCGGTGTTGATCTGCTCAGTCTGCTGGATGATATGCCTCAGCTCCTCCTCTGACAGTTCTCCCTTGCGGGATCGGGCGTAGGTAAGGAACGCACGAGCTTCAGCGCAGAACGAGTCATCGTCCAGGGACTTGATGCGCTCTACCGTCCATGAGGTGATATTTTCGGGGTTGAGATGGTTCATATTGATAAGACCTCGGTATTTTTATGTTTCTAGAAGTATAGCTCAGTAGCTAGATTTCCGTGAGTGTACCAACAAACGACCTTACGCATAAAATCTTCAGTCACACCAAAGTGTTCAGCTAATGAATAAATGTCTGTATAACCTTCTGCAACAGCATTATCCAGGTCTTCTTCGGATATATAATTTTTCACAGCCCACTTCCACGCCTTATGCTCATGCTTCTCTACCAGGTCGAAAGGACTACACACCTTATGTGTGGCTCCTGTAAAGGCGTGTCCGCCTTCATGCGCAACAATGACAGCTTCCTCACTTGAAGAAGCGACATTATCAAAATCTATAAAGATACCGTAAGATCCGTCAACTTCCATAGTAACAGCTTTATCACCTTGCAGGGACCACATATAAAATCTGGTTCCAGATTCTCTTAACTTCTGATAAAGTGATAAAAGCCGCTCCATATAATGTTACCCTTTCCCTTTTTCTATGTCCGATTTCATAAAACGGGCCATATCAAGAAGCATCTTTTTCTTTTCGTCTGGGAGGTCCCTGGACTCTTTGTAAAAAGCATAGGTAAAATCATCCATTGTAATCTCGCGCTCACCCTCCTGGGTGGGCGCTTTTTTTGTGTCAGTTCCTAAAAGGTACCCAACAGAAACAGCAAAATAGGCGGCCATCTTATCAGCGTTTTTGGCTGAAAGGCCATTTTGCCTACCCATTTTCAAATCTGTCAAAATACTTGGTTGTATCCCAATATCCTTACACATCCTGTATCCTGACACATTCTTTTCTTTGCACAGAGATATAATCCGATTATATAAATCCGACATATAAGGCCCTCCATATTTGTGCATAGTGACAAATATAGAGTTCCGTGCCAAACCATCTTGACTATTACCGAAATCCGTGGTAATATTTGAGCATGGCCATACGGAAATCTATAAATATCCTCTTCTTGACACCTAGAGTATATTACACTTTTCCGTAAATGTCAACAACACGATATGGGGAGGGTAGAGCAGTTAATTACTAAAAGTTGTGGAGAGGGGGTGAAGTCGAAATTAGCTGGAACGAAGTTAAAGAGTTCATATTGATTTTTTGCTATGCAGCAAATGTTGGCACGTTATTTTTTTTGAATATCAGATTCTTAAAAAAACTTGGCAACAAGAACTGTGGCAACAATCGCCAAGAGGCCGATGACGATAGAACTGATCGTGTTGATTTTCGACCACTTGAGGCTTTGGTGCTCAATGTCGCTCTTAGTTTTGGCTGCATGAATTTCATCTGGTTCGTTGCGTTTATCCTGCTCCGATAAAAAAGCCAATCCTTTTGGTGGGATAACATGGTTGATGATTTCAGGGTGCATTTTCCCATCAAGTGTACGAAGTTCCTGCTCATGTCCATTTCCATCAATATATGTCGTTCGTCCGCGAATATATCCCTCTTTAATGCAGTCGGATAATAGTTCAAGCTCTTCATCACTTGCGTTAAATGATGGCTCATATCCGCTTTGTACCTTACGGATCATTTCTTTCATGGCGTTTCTGTAATCTTGGTTAGAAGAAATCATAGTTTCACCTCAGCACAAGATTACCATAAGTAGTAATGCGCGTAAAGAGAGGAGGAAGATAATTTGGCAAAACTTAGTGAATTTGGAAAGGACATCAGCAAGCGGTTGATTGACCTGAGCAAACCACAGACCTGGTTGATTGAGGAAGTCCGAAACAAGACCGGCCTGTACTTTGACGATTCTTATATGTACAAGATTAAAACAGGTCAGCTCTCCACGCCTAAGATTGTCCAGGCCATCTGCGAGATTTTGGACATTCAGGATTGCAATCAGGATACCAGCGCAGAAGCACAATAAACCGGACTATTCCATAAAAATGGAAAAATAATCCGCCCCTGACGGGGCGGGGCACGAGAAAGGAGGAGCCATGCAAAGAAGAGAGACCCAGCAAACAGAAAGTGCGCTGGGCAAAGAGATAGCTGAAAAGCGTCGGCTACTGTATGAGAGACACGGCGGGATCATGTCCCCTGTAGACGTGGCTCGGGAGATGGGATATTATCCAAAGCCATCCAGCGGGGACCGATGGGCCCAAGAACACGATGTTCCAGCCGTCCGCCTTGGAGCAAGAAAGCGAGGCTATGAAACAGATCTTGTGGCTAAGGCAATCGTACAGAGCCGTGGGATGGTATAAGGATGCCCCCGCCGGTGCGGGAACACCGACGAGGGCTGGCAAACCTAACTGAGTAGGCAATTAGGCTTGATGGATATATGATACTAGAACATTCGTTCTCTGTCAAGCCGGAAAGGAAAAAATATGAAAAAAACGCTTGATGAGAACGACAGCATTAAGGACCTTGGGACGCAGAGTCGGAATTCTCGGCTGCACATGAACAATCTAGAACGGGATCATTACGGTGTTGATGTGCCGGAGCTGCTTAAAACGGTTCGGAATTTAGCGGATGTCATGGCGAGAATCCTAGACCGGGAGGCCCGAAATGAAAACTCCAAATGAGACAGTCCGCCGCATAACCCAGCAAGCTATGGAGCGGCACCGGCTCTCACAAAGGGGTCTTGCCCATGAGATCGGATGCGGCGAAGGCTCTATTGCAAAGATTCTGGACGAGCAGGAGGTTCGTCTCACTCAGGAGCAGTGGTTTTATTTGATGACGTTGGGAGGAAAACAGCTTGCGTGACTGGATGCTCGTGGGCGCATACGCCTGCATTATTGTAGCAATGGCGCTGATAATTTGGGACATATGGGATAGGAGAAGGAAGAAATGAGAACACGAGAAGAGCGCCGCCAGAGGGCCCGAGAGGTCCGGTGGATAGTTGGAATAGGAGCAATGCTCTGCCTGACCTTCTGGGGCGGTATGGCATTTGCCTTTTGGGTCATGGGGTGATGAAATGGAGAACATCGAACATCCAGACATCACCGCTGCCATGCGGACGGGGTATCCATCGTGGGACAATCCCTATTTGATGGCGAAGTGTGATGAACTGTTAGATTACATCGAAGATGAGAAGTGGGGAGACAGAATCCCTGGAGGTTGGAATGGATAAGAAAATTATTTTGACCGTTCACCGACCAGAGCCGTCTTTCTGTGGTGTGGTCAAGCTAGACAGACAGGCGGAAGCGCTGGTAAAACAGCTTCAACGTGAAACTGGAATGACAGCAAAATACATTGTTTCTCAAATTATAATCCAGGGGTTTGACTTGGTAGAAATCAAGGAGGATAAAGAGTAATGATCGTAAAACCTGAAAACATGGACTTTTCCAACAAGAACATCATCATGATTATCAGCGGTTTGCCTGGTGTTGGCAAAACCACGCTGTCCCTATCCGCACCGGATGTGGTTCTGGTAGATGCTGATGAAGGGATGGCTCGTGTCAAGCCAGAGCATCGAAAGGACAGTTCTATGGTCAAGACCTACGAGGAGTTGCTGGATGACATCAGGAGTTTTGAAGGGCACTACAAGACGGTAGTCATCGATACCTGTGGGGCACTCATCGACTTGATGAAAGACTGGGCCATGAGAAATGAACCCTCTGCCAGTAAGAAATCTGGAGGATTTTCCCAACAGGGTTATGGCTTTGTAAAGACTGAGTTCCTGCGTCTCTCCGCCGATCTTCGTAAAAAGTTCAATGTTATATTCCTCTTTCACGCCGCCAAGGATCGGCAAGGAGACGATATCTTCTATGACATCGTATGCGAAGGCTCTGCCAAGACATTGGTCTGGCAGCCCGCCGACCTGGGTGCTTACCTCCATATCGTCAACGGGGAGAGATATCTGGGGTTCACCCCCACCATGAACTATAACGCCAAGGCAGCCTATGGTATCAAGGGGCTTATCAAGGTCCCAGAGTTGAAGGATGGAGAGCCCAATGACTTCTTGACTCGTTTGTTCTTCCAGGTCAAAGCGAATATTGCAGCTGAAAAGGCGGCTCTTCAGCCCCAGCAGGAACAGTATGAGGAGACGATGGCGGCCGGCCGGCTCGCCATAGAGGCGATTGAAAAGCCGGAAGATGTGAGCGAAGCCATGAGTGCTATCAAGGGCTTGACCCATGCATTGACCAGCGAACGGGAACTAAAAGCGGCCCTTTTTGAGCGGCTGAAAGCACTTGGGATCGTTTACAGCAAGGAGAGCAAAACCTATGAGTGGGCAAAGCAATAAGTTCCTGCTGACGCAGAGCTTGTTGTCCTCATGGCAATATGCAATCAAGGGCGGGGGGATGGATGAATTTTTATCCACTCTCCGCCGGGAGAAAAAGCCCCAATCAAAGGCCATGCTGGACGGCATACGCTTTGAAAACATGGTCCACGCAGTTAGTGAAGGGGCTGAAATCGGACCGGAGCAGGAGTGGTACAAGCCGGTGCTGGAAATCTGCCAAATTATCGCCCAGGGTCAGTATCAAGTTAAGGCATCCCGCCCGCTGGTAGTGGACGGCGTAGAGTTTATCTGTTACGGAATCCTAGACTTTTTGAAGGCTGGGGTCATTTATGATACCAAGTTTAGCCGGACATACCATGTGGGGAAATATCTTGACAGTCCACAGCACCCTATGTATTTCTACCTCTGCCCGGAGGTCCAGCGCTTTGAGTACATTATCAGCGATGGGAACTATATATACCGGGAGGCGTACAGCCCGGAAGATACGGTCCCTATTGAAAACACTGTCCGGCAGTTTATGCGTTGGATGGATAAGACAAGTCTGGTGGACCTGTACTGCCAGAACTGGAGGAGCAGATATGCCTAAATTCATCATTCATTTCATCAAGAGCCGCAAAACATGTAAAGGGCTTTGTGTTATCTGTAAACATTATAAGAAGTGCAAGGAGGACTTGAGATATGAGTAACTGGGACAGCTATCAGCGTGAGGAGCGCACCCGTCTAACGCCCGGGGATTACCGGGTTGAGATCGTCAGCGTAGATGAAAAAGAGAGCAAAGCCGGAAACCCCATGCTGGTGATTGGGATTCGGCCCAATGGAAGCAGCATTACGATCAACCATTATATCGTGCAAGGGAATGAATGGACTAATAGGAATCTGACGGAGTTTTTTGACTCCTTTAATATCGATGATGGAGACTTCACCTTGCCTACCTGGATCGGGGCTGTTGGAGCTGCCCGGCTAAAAGAGGACGATAAGGGGTATCTGAAAGTTCAGTATTTCATCAGCAAAGACCGTGCAGAAAAGCTCCCTCCTTGGGACGGGAAACTGCCAGAGCGGCAAGAACTGACCAGACTGTCCGATCTTGAAGATGAATCCGAACTGCCGTGGAACTGAGGTGGTTCAATGCTGACCCACTACACAGACGCGGAGATCAAGCAAAAGCTGAAAGAGCTGGTAGTTATTACTGACAGCCGGGAACAGGTTCACCAGCACATTATTTCTTGGCTAGACAAGCACAACATCCAGCACAAGAGCCGGGCTTTGGAGACCGGAGACTACTCCGTTATGCTGGGTGACACTACTTTTGAGGACGAGGTTGTGGTGGAGCGCAAGGCTAACCTGGACGAGATTGCGGGGAACTTTACATCAGGCCGTGAGAGGTTCGAGCGGGAAATGATCCGGGCAAAGGCCGGAGGCATCAAGATCTTTCTGATCGTGGAGAACGCCTCCTGGACCGACATCTTCTTGCATAATTATCGGTCAGATCTAAAACCGCAGAGTTTCGCCGCTACGCTCCTGTCCTGGCAGGCCCGGTTCAACCTGACAATCACTTTCTGCAAGCCCTCTGAGACAGCTCAAATCCTTTACAGTACCCTCTATTACTGGGTCAGAGATCGTTTGAAGCGGGGGTGAGGGTATGGACATGGCCTCTGATATCCGCAGCATGCTTACCGCCCAGCAGGTGGCGGAGCACTATGGGTTTGAGGTCAACCGCTCTGGCTTTATGAAGTGCCCCTTCCACACAGGGGACCGCACCGCCAGTCTGAAACTGTACGATAGAGAGAGCGGATTTCATTGCTTTGGCTGCGGAGCACACGGCTCCATCATTGACTTCGTAATGCGCCTCTTTGACCTGAATTTCCGTCAGGCGGTGCTCCGGATCAACGCAGACTTTCACCTGGGCCTTACCTCCAGTAAGCCGGACCGTGCAGCCCGTTCAGCGGCCCTGGAGGCCCGGCGGGAGGAAAGGCGCAAAAAGGATCAGGCTGACGAGAACTTTCGCTACATGGCCTATGAACTGCACTACTGGAAGGATGTTCTGGAGATTTTCCCACCAGTCCGTCAAGGCGATGATGCTTACTATCATCCATTATATGTCGAGGCCGTCAAGCGCCTCCCGTATATCGAATACTGGCTTGACGACTTTATTGAGAAGGGAGGCAAGGAGCATTGGATGAAGTGCCCGCTTATACCCGCGATGACTATTTGACGACCACCAAGCCGTTTGAATATTTATACGCACACAAAGAAAATAAATTTGAGATGAAACAGCTCTTGGGCCGCATGTCCGCTCAGGCACAGACTGTTGGCATTCGCAATCTGGCCGCGCTGTTCAAGGCATACATGGAAACCGTCAGCGGTACAGTCACCCCAGGATACAACAAAACGGACTTTTCCGGTCAGGAAATGGAACTGGACTGCGGCGGGTGGTCAGCCTCGGACACCGGCATTTACGGCACCGACAAAATGGGCTTCGAGGTGGTGGCCTGCTATCACCCCATCATGCCGGTTCAGCGTCTTGTGAACATTGACACAGGTATCCACAAGGTTAAGCTAGCGTTCAGCCTGGGCCGCCGGTGGGGAAGTGTGATTGAAGATAGGAACGTGATTTCTGATAGCCGATCCATCATCGGCCTTTCTAAGTACGGAATTATGGTCAACAGCGAGACGAGTAAGCCGTTGGTTCGATATCTGGCCGACGTGGAACAGCTTAATTACGAACAAATCCCAGAGGTTTCCAGTGTTGGCCGGCTGGGATGGATCGATGACTATGGTTTTTCCCCTTACGTTGAAGACTTAGTTTTTGATGGAGAGGAGGAGTACCGGACCCGGTTTGAGAGCATCCAGGAGCACGGGAGACGTGACGTGTGGCTGGATATTGTCAAGGCGGTGCGTTCCGGAAAGACGCCGGGAAACGTGATTGCTCGGATCGTACTGGCTGCCTCTTTCGCCTCCGTTTTAGTAAAGCCTTGCAACTGCCTCCCATTTTTTGTCCACCTATGGGGCGGTACGGAAACGGGCAAGACCGTTGGTTTGTTATTGGCGGCCAGTGTATGGGCAGACCCGGAAGTCGGAAAGTACATCCAGACATTCAACGCAACAGAGGTTGGCAAAGAACTTGGGGCCGCTTTCTGCAACTCCATCCCGCTTATCATCGATGAACTGCAACTAATCAAGGACAACCGAAAAGACTTCGACCGGATGATTTACCAGTTGTCTGAAGGCGTGGGACGTGCCAGGGGACGGAAACAGGGTGGACTTCAGAAAACCCCGACTTGGCGCAACTGCATCATCACAACAGGTGAGTTCCCTATCATATCTCCCAACAGTGGAGCAGGGGCGGTGAACCGGACCATTGAGATCGATTGCCATGCAGAGCACTTGTTTGATGATCCTAAGCTGGTTGCGACCACACTTTACAGCAACTATGGATTTGCTGGAAAAGAGTTTGTGTCGTGGCTTATGGAGGATGGAGCTTTTGAGCGTGTACAAGCCCTTCAAAACGATATGCAGGAGCATCTTAAAACTGGAGACACGATGGACAAGCAGACGGCCTCCGCAGCTCTCATTTTGGCGGCTGACAGACTTACCGAGGAATTGATTTTCCAGGATGGCATTCTGCTCCGTCCAGAGGATATACAACCATATCTCGTTTCCAAAGAGACAGTCAACCAGAATGGGAGAGCCCTTCAATACCTCTATGATTTTATCAATATCAATCAATCCCGGTTCAGCCAGGACGCAGACCGGCAGGGCGAGGTATGGGGCAGCATTGATGATGATTATGTCTATATTATTCGGTCTAAATTCGATCAGATTATGTCTGAAGAAGGATACAATGCCTCCGCATTTCTAGGATGGGCGAGAAACACGGGTAACATCAAAGTCGGGAAGGACGGAAAGCCAACCATCGTAAAAAAGATAAATGGACACTCATGTCGCCTTGTTGCTATCAAATTGAATGAAAATGACAACATTTTTGAAGAATATAGCGATGAACTGCTTCCTTGAAAGGTTACCCGGTTACCCAAGTTACCCTATTTTTGATATGTTTTCTAAAAAAAATATTTTGCGAAAACAAAAAATATTTTTTCTAAGTGTAAATTTTTCGGGTAACCGGGTAACCGAACCTTGAAACAGTTGGGAGAGTAAGCGTTGAGCGGTTACCCTATGTTGGTAACCTTAGGTAACATGGGTAACGAGGAGGAGAAATGATGGTTTTCCCATATGAGACAGAAGCGGCTAACGGAGAGCCGATGCCTGATGGATTATCATTGGTGGATCAATGCGCATTTTATTTTCTCCAGACAATGTATCGAGGATTACGTACAGGATCAAAGGATAGAGATCAGGCTATCAAAGAGAAGGGACAAATGACTTATCAATATAACAAGGAAAAATGCATTATGGAAAGTTGGAGGAAGATGGGCGATTTCTGGGCAGAGACATACAGACAGGTTGAAGCCGCCCAAACTGCTTACCGAAAAAACCGTACATTAGCGAATGCTGACAGATTGATTGCAGCGCTGGATGGAGTACGGGTATGACCTGGAGGCAGATCAACGGCTATCAATACCCTTACCGCATTAACGAGGAGGCCCAGGTCCAGAAGTGGGACGGAAAACAGTGGATCGATATCAGGGCAAGAATCAGCGGAAACCGGGCGGTGGTCTACCTGCGGACAGTGGAAGGGAAACAGTACAAGGCGGCTCTTGTGCGGCTAATGGATGATGCCTTTTGGGAAGGCCGGGCAAAGCGGGATGGACTACATATCACACACCGAAACGGCGTCAAGCTGGACTGTGAGCTGAGAAATCTTGTTGCGGTCAAACCAGGACAGGCTGGGCGAAAATATCATGGACGGCCCCATAAAAGGCCCGTTATTCGCCTGGACCTGCACGGGAGTGAAGTGATATATCCAAGCGTCACCGATGCGGCCAGGAAGAACAGCTTGTCTATATCCGCTATGGACAGGAGGCTATACCATGGTGTGCTAGACCCCAGAGGATATCGGTTCGAGCTTTTGAATCAGCGTAGAAAACGAAAGGAGAAAACAGCATGATCGAGGACGTTCGGGCTGCCCTCCTGGGCAACCACGAGGCGGCGAAGCTATGAGAGTTCTGGTTGCTTGCGAAGAGTCTCAGGAGGTCTGCAAAGCATTCCGGGCGCTTGGGCATGAGGCGTACAGCTGTGACATAGAGCCGTGTTCCGGAGGGCACCCGGAGTGGCATTTGCAGTGTGACGCACTGGAATTGCTTAAAATGCAGTGGGATATGATACTGGCATTCCCGCCCTGTACAGACCTGGCCGTCAGTGGAGCAAAATGGTTCGCAGAAAAACGGGCGGATGGCAGGCAGCAGAAATCAATAGAGTTTTTTATGAGATTTGCAAACGCAAGCTGCCCACGAATCGCCATCGAAAACCCGGTTGGAATCATGTCTACGGTTTGGCGAAAACCGGACCAGATTATTCAGCCATGGATGTTTGGGCACGGAGAAATAAAAGCAACCTGTCTGTGGCTGAAGGGCTTGCCTTTGCTTACCCCTTCCAACATCGTAACAGGAAGAGAGCAGCGGGTGTGGCGTATGCCTCCGGGGCCTGACAGGGCGAGGCTGCGCAGCAAAACCTATACCGGAGTGGCACAGGCAATGGCCGAACAATGGGGAGGTATCTGCAATGGATGACATCAAATTAGCTTTGCTCGGCAACAAAGAGGTAGCCCAGCGGCTGACGGATGCGGGGATGCTGCTGCCGTGTCCAGGTTGTGGAAGTGAAGACACAAAGCACAGGGCTGTAATGGCATGCGTAATGATTGAATGCCCGTGTGGGTTTATGGCGGCGGGGTACGACTTGGAAGAAGCACGGCAGATATGGAACACCCGCGCGCCGATCCTGAGCGCGGAGGAGATGGAGATGCTGGAGGGGATGGAATGACGCGGGAAGAAGCGAACGAAATTTTAGAGGATTGGAACCTTTGCCATTATACTCCCAGCAGAGAGGCCGCAGAAGCGGTCATATCGGCCTTAGACCCGTTAGAGATTATTTCCGCCCTCCGCCCCGTCAGCCGGGAGCAGCTATCTGAGTTTAAAACTTGCGATCTGGTAGACGAACTAAGAAAGCGTGAGGGCGTAGAAACACACATCGCAGAGCCGTACCAAGATGTGACAGTCTCAGTAAACGGCCCTGCGGTGGTGCTGGTAGTTATAGATTAGACCTTGGAATATCCATACCTACCCTTGATAAATGCGTGGAAGTATTTTCCGTGGGACCCTGCAGACATGAGCCCAGCATATACAGACTGCGGGACACCGAAATAGGCGTAGGTGCCACCCTTATGAAATGAGATGTAGAGAGTCCCATTTTCATATCCGATACTGGCTATGTCCGTTGAGGAAACTGGATGCATGACCATGAAATCACCTCACTTTCCACGCAGTTAAATAATACTACACAGAATGGAGGATTTGTAGATATATGGGGAAAATCAGCCGGGAGAAGGTGGAGAAGGTCTGGAGGGGTGTGTGGAAACACTATTTACCGCCTTTGGGAGCTGGAAATATACAGTGCCGATGTACAAAATGCGGGAGAACCCCTGATGTAGAAACACCTTTCTGCGCATGGTGCGGCGCTCCCATGACGGACGAGGCCGTGGAGATGGTGTTGGAGAGATTGGAGGCGCTGAAAGATGGCAAGGGCGATTGATGTTGTGCAGGTCAAGGCAGAGATAGCAGCTGAAAAACTGGCTGTCATTATTGAAAATGGGAGCGTTTTGCTAAAAGATATGCAGAGCGGCGAGGCGGTTAAAATTGCCACCCTCACCACGCCGAACGAGCCGCTGACGAGAAAAGGAGATGAAAATAGTGAACGGTGAGATTTGGAAGCCAATCGTGGGATATGAAGGGCTGTATGAGGTCAGCAATAAAGGAAGAGTTCACTCTCTTCCAAGAATGGTTCACTATAATTCTGGATATGAAAAACGAAATAACGGGAAAATATTAACTCCTTCAAAGGCTTCTAAGTATAAGAACTGTGACTATTATCGGGTATCGCTTTCAAAAGATAACAAGGCAAAAGCGATCCCAGTACATAGGTTAGTCGCAGAACACTTTATCCAAAGAAAAGAAGGGTGCAATTTTGTCAATCACATTGACGGAAACAAGCACAACAACAGTGCAGACAATCTTGAATGGGTGACCTCAAAGGGCAATAAACTTCATGCGGTTTATACGGGTCTTGATATTCCGTATTTTGGGATTAAAAAAGTATACTGCATAACAAACGGAGAGGTTTATCCGTCAGCATCGTTTGCCGCAAGAAAATTGGGATTACTTGACACCTCAATCGCAAAAGTGTGCAGAGGAAGATATAAACATACTGGAGGGATGGTGTTTCGATATGTCTGATAATAGAGCATTAACGCTGGAGCAGCTGCGGGAGATGGATGGGGAGCCAGTTTACATGACTTTCCCCTCAGACACTGGGAATCAATGCGGTCATTGGGCATTAGTTGGGACGCAAAGATGGGGTGCTGTATCGCTGATTTATGGTTGCGGATGGTCAAGTTATGAATCCGCCGTAGAAACTTTAGGGGCAAAATTTTACCGCCGCCCGCCGGAGGGGGAGGAGGACACCTGATGGACTACGAAAAGCTTGTGGCTGACTTAAGAGATTGGTTGCCACCG
>ERZ832522.2816-NODE-2816-length-20359-cov-4.721483_pt1 | contig 20359 bp, 20 predicted proteins | sample MGYA00519951_ERZ832522 | MGnify/ENA primary metagenome ERZ832522 (study PRJEB31850, sample SAMEA3708728) | human gut metagenome | biome: human gut; feature: human-associated habitat; material: faeces | place: China | collected 2014 ... | reverse complement strand
TGTACGATTGCTTTTGCAACTGACAGTCCAATACCAGATCCACCTGTACCTGAATTTCTTTTTTATCTGTAATATTGTCTGCCGTCCAGTCCAACAAGAATGAGCTCCACTCCCTCAATGATCATGAAGCCTCCTACAAGCACACCCATGGAAAGGATCGTGATCATCGGCCGGAAGATCAGAAGGATTCCAACGAGCAGACCAAGGATATTCAGAATCAGTGAAATCGTATAATAAGTCATTCCGTAATGCATCTTCATATACTGCAGATGAGAAAGTCTGGAAATACAATGCGCAATAATCCAGATTGGAAGAATCATTGCAAGCGCCCAGTTTCCTGCTTCCGGATGTGCCGCGAGCATAAATCCGGCCATCACACTCAGGATTCCTGTGACAAGTGAAACGATCGGTCCAAACCCGGTAAAGTGTTCCATTTTGACATACAGAACAATATCCCCAATTCCGCTTAAGATTGCAAGCACACCACACAGAATCACGATCCAGGTAAGTACCCCTACCGGCTGACGCATGATCACAACACCAAATATGATCAGAATGATACCCACGATTAATTCAAACCATCCAATATCAGATCGTCTGTTCATCTGCATCCGCCTCCTTCTTCTCAGCTCCTGATTCTATTTTCGTTTCTGTATTTGTCTCTTTTTTTGCCTCGCCATTCAGGATTGCCATAAATTCATCTCCTGTGATCGTCTCTTTTTCATAGAGATAATTGGATAACTCATCCAGTTTCTGACGGTTATCAAGAAGAATTTTTTTCGCTTTCTCATGCTCTCTCTTAACCAGTTCCACAACCTTACGATCAATCTCATTCTGCGTATCCGCAGAGCATGCCAGGGATGCATCACCGCCAAGATACTGATTTGTCACGGTTTCCATAGCCACCATATCAAAGTCATCACTCATACCATAGCGGGTGATCATGGCTCGGGCAATCTTGGTTGCCTGTTCAATATCATTGGATGCGCCGGTTGTTATCTCACCAAATACCACTTCCTCCGCAGCACGGCCACCGGTAAATGTTGCAATCTTATTTTCCAGTTCCTGCTTTGTCAGAAGATATTTGTCTCCCTGCTCTACCTGCATGGTATAACCAAGCGCACCGGAAGTTCTTGGAATGATCGTAATCTTCTGAACCGGTGCAGAATGTGTCTGCATTGCTGCTACAAGAGCGTGTCCAATCTCATGATATGCGACTACCTTTTTCTCCTGATCTGAAAGTACCGCATTTTTCTTCTGATATCCTGCAATAACAACTTCAATACTTTCTTCCAGATCTGCTTCTGTGACTACTTCACGATTATCACGAACAGCACGAAGAGCTGCCTCATTTACAATATTGGCAAGCTCTGCACCGGAAGCTCCTGAGGCCATTCTTGCGATCGTATGGAAATCCACATCGTCAGAAAGCTGAACTTTTTTTGCATGTACTTTAAGGATTGCTTCACGACCTTCAAGATCCGGAAGTTCTACAGGTACACGGCGGTCAAAACGGCCCGGACGGGTCAGTGCCGGGTCAAGAGATTCCGGACGGTTGGTTGCTGCCAGAATAATAACACCGTTATTTCCCTCAAAACCATCCATCTCCGTAAGCAGCTGGTTCAGGGTCTGCTCACGTTCATCGTTTCCACCTGCCATCTGTCCGTCACGTTTCTTACCAATGGCATCGATCTCATCAATGAATACGATACAAGGTGCTTTTTCCTTTGCCTGTTTAAAGAGGTCACGAACTTTGGATGCGCCCATACCAACAAACATTTCCACGAATTCAGAACCGGAAATGGAGAAGAACGGTACATTGGATTCACCGGCTACTGCTTTTGCCAGCATGGTTTTACCGGTACCCGGAGGGCCGACAAGCAGAACGCCTTTCGGCATGGAAGCTCCAACCCTGGTGTATTTCTCCGGATTATGCAGATAATCAACGATTTCCTGCAGATTTTCTTTTGCTTCTTCTTCACCGGCTACATCACTGAAGCGGATACCTTCGGTTGACGGTACATAAACTTTGGCATTGCTTTTTCCCATTCCAAATGCCATGGAATTCTTACCGCCCATCTGATTCATCATCTTGCGGCTCATATACTGACCAAGCGCAATAAAGAGCACAAGCGGAAGAACTCCTGTCAGCAGAAAACTTGCTACAGGTGACATCTGCTGGTCGATTTCTTTGGAAAATTTTGCTCCCGCTTTATAAAGACGTTCTGTCAAAGTCGGGTCTTCCATCACGCCTGTTTTATAGATGGTATTTTTATCATCTTTATCTGTAAAAAGGATCTGATTATCCTCAATCTGGACATCATCAATCTTTTTATCTTCGATCTTCGACATAAAAGTTCCATAATCGACTTCTTTGACCATTGTTTTTGTGAGCATCGGGGTTACAAGCACATTAAAAACAATTATGATCAGAAGCACGATTCCATAATAATAAAGTAACGGCTTCTTTGGCGATTTTACTTCTTTCATTCGTGTCTCCTCCGATTTTTCTTCTTTTTATATATTATAATTCCAGTTTCTGTCCTTTTGTATAGACAAAAAAAGAAAAGTGTTCGGTTTTTCCACACTTTTCCTTTTCTGTCCCAGATATTTTTCTTTTCCTGCGCGCCTTTTTCTATATAATGTAGGAAAAGTGAAAGAAGTGAGTCGCGTGATATTTCAATTCAGAACTTACGAAAACGGGCGTATCTTGTTTCGAGGAGTTCTTCCTCGGAAAGAGATGTATATTTTTGAAGGAAAGTACAGATTTTATCGTTCAGGCGTTCAGCCACCTGCCACATACTTTCCGGTGTCAGATTCTCCGGTTCAGGAATCACCTGCTCAATGATTCCTTTCTCATACAGATCCGATGCTGTCAGTTTCATGACCGCGGCAGCTTCTTTTGCCTTAGTACTGTCCTTCCAGAGAATACTTGCAAACCCCTCAGGAGAAAGCACCGCATACATACCGTTTTCAAGCATCCAGACTTCGTCTCCGACAGCAAGTGCCAATGCACCTCCACTGCCGCCTTCGCCGATAAATATACTGATTATGGGCGTTTTAAGCTCCGCCATTTCAAACAGGTTTCTTGCAATCGCCTCTCCCTGTCCCCGCTCCTCTGCCTCAATACCGCAGAAAGCTCCTGGAGTATCCACAAAGCAGATAATCGGACGGCCAAAGGTTTCTGCCTGCTGCATCAGCCGCAGAGCCTTCCGGTACCCATCCGGAGACGGCATACCAAAATTCCTTCTGATATTTTCCTTTGTGGTTTTTCCCTTCTGCTGGCCGATTACCGTAACCGGAATCCCCTTAAAGGTAGCAATGCCGCCCACAATAGCGCCGTCATCCTTAAAATACCGATCGCCATGGAATTCCATAAAGTCATCAAAAATTGCATCAATATAGTCGGTTGCCACCGGTCTTGCTCCATCTCTGGATAAAAGAACCGTATCCCAGGCACTCTTCCCGGAACGGTTAAAAGAAAACTTTCCAGAAGCCTCAGCCTGTCCGTCTCTTCCGATTCCCGCATTTTTCAGAGTCAGTGCATCTGGCTTTCTGTGCATTCTCAGAATATCTGCAATCACCCGCTTCTGCTCATCACGGGGCACAATCTTATCTACAAATCCATGCTCCAGAAGAAATTCTGCTCTCTGGAAGCCCTCCGGAAGCTTCTGACCAATAGTCTGCTGAATGACACGGGGTCCTGCAAATCCAATCAAAGCTCCTGGCTCCGCCAGAATAATATCTCCCAGCATGGCAAAGCTTGCCGTTACTCCTCCAGTTGTGGGATCTGTCAGAACACTGATAAACAGCTGTCCTGCCTCATGATGGCGTTTCAGAGCTGCTGAGGTTTTCGCCATCTGCATCAGAGATACAATTCCCTCCTGCATTCTGGCACCTCCGGAGCATGCAAAAATAATCACAGGCAGCTTCTCCTCTGTTGCCCGCTCCACCATCTGTGTAACCTTTTCTCCTACAACATGGCCCATGCTGCTCATAATAAACCGAGCATCACATACGCCCACAGCAGCCGGAAGGCCGTGAATCATTCCCTTTCCGGTTACAATGGCCTCATTCAGCCTCGTTTTTTCTCTGGTTGCCTGAACCTTCTTTTCATATCCCGGGAAATCCAGAGGATTGGAAAACTCCATTTCCTGGTTCCATTCCTCAAAGGTTCCTTCATCAATCAGCATTTCGATCCGACGATAGGCATGAACCCGGAAATATCCGCCGCATTTGGGGCAGACATAATAATTGTTTGTTACATCTTCCACGTAAATGGGCTGTCCGCATTTATTGCATTTTCTCCACAGTCCCTGAGGAATACTCGGTTCTTCCGTTTTCTCCCGTTTCCCAGTCTTTACACGACTGTCAATTACAGTATATGTTTTTTTAAACATATCTCTCAGCATAATACTTCTCCTTGCCCTCTGGGCGAATCTCTGAGAACTTCAACAGTTTTTTCCTTCTACTTGCAGTATTCAGGAAAATAATTCGGAATAAAATCCGTATCAATCTCATGGCCATCCTGGTAAACCGGATTGCTCAGAATCTCATACTGGAAATCCAGGTTTGTATCAATTCCCTCTATGATCAGCTCGCCCAAAGCGCTTCTCATTTTTGCAATAGCTTCTTCCCGGTCCTTTCCATGGACAATCAGCTTCATCAGCATAGAATCATAGTTGGCCGGAACCCGGTAATCATTATAAATATGAGTATCTACGCGAACACCGTTTCCGCCTGGAAAATGAACGTTGCTGATCAGTCCCGGACAGGGCATAAAATTCCTGGACGGATTTTCTGCATTAATACGGCATTCAATCGCATGTCCCTGAATATGGATATCCTCCTGGCTGACGCTTAAATGCTCTCCCGCAGCCACACGGATCTGCTCTTTAATCAGATCAATACCACTGACAAATTCCGTTACCGGATGCTCTACCTGAATTCTGGTATTCATTTCCATGAAATAAAAATTCTTGTTCTTATCCAGTAAAAACTCAATAGTTCCCGCATTCTCATAGCCTACCGCCTTTGCGGCACGCACTGCAGTCTCTCCCATTTCCCGGCGAAGCTCCTCTGAAATTGCTACAGACGGAGACTCCTCCAGCACCTTCTGATGGCGGCGCTGAATCGAACAGTCACGCTCGCCTAAATGAACCACATTGCCGTATTTATCTGCCATAATCTGGAATTCAATATGTCTCGGCTTCTCCACATACCGCTCCAGATACATGGTATCATCAGAAAAGCCTTTGATCGATTCCATCTGAGCATTCTGGAAGTTGGAAGTAAAATCCGCCTCACTCCAGGACACCCGCATTCCTTTTCCGCCGCCGCCGGAGGATGCCTTGATCATCACCGGAAAACCAATGGCTTTTGCCATTTCCAGAGCCGCCTCTGCGGTGTAAACCGGCTCCTTGCTGCCGGGAACCACCGGAACTCCGGCCTCAATCATCGTTTTTCTTGCCTCGGATTTATTGCCCATTCTGCTGATAATTTCTGCAGAGGGGCCGATAAATGCAATGCTGCACTTTTCGCACAGCTCTGCAAATCTGGCATTCTCAGACAGGAAGCCAAATCCCGGATGGATTGCCTCCGCCTTCATAGCTACGGTTGCCGCCAGAATTCTCTCAATATTCAGGTAGCTCTGGCCGGACGCAGCCGGACCGATGCAGATAGCCTCGTCCGCCAGAAGCGTATGCAGACTGTCCCGATCTGCTTCTGAATAAACCGCTACAGTCTTAATTCCCATTTCACGGCATGCTCTTATAATTCTCACTGCAATTTCGCCCCGGTTGGCGATTAAGATTTTTTCAAACATGGCTGCGCTTCCCCTCTGCTTCTTAGTCACCTACAACAAAGGTCAGCTCTGCAGAAACAGCAACCTTGCCCTCTGCATTGGTAGCCACGGCCTTGCCTACGCCTACCTTGCCTTTGCTTTTGATAATTTCACATTCCAGCTTCAGCCGATCGCCCGGCAGAACCATCTGTTTAAACTTGGCATTGTTGATAGCTCCGAAAAACGCGGTTTTTCCCTTGTTTTCCTCCAGGCTTAAAATTGCCACTGCACCAACCTGAGCCAGTGCCTCAATCATCAGCACACCCGGCATAACCGGCTGCCCTGGAAAATGGCCGTTAAACTGCGGCTCATTAAATGTAATGGATTTATAACCAACCGCCCGTTTTCCCGGCTCCAGCTCATCGATAAAATCAATCAGCAGGAAAGGATGACGATGCGGAATAATCTCCTGAATTTCTTTAATTCCCAATCTCATATCTTTTCTCCTTACCGGATACGGAACAGGGGCTGTCCGTATTCCACAACATCCTCGTTATTTACCAGAATAGCTTCCACCACTCCGTCATACTCACTCTCAATCTCATTCATCAGCTTCATTGCCTCAATGATTCCGAGAATCTGTCCCTTCTTGACAGTGTCCCCTTCCTTTACAAAGGGCTCTGCCTCCGGAGAGGAAGAACTGTAGAAGGTTCCAACCAGAGGAGAAACCACTACCTTATCGGAATCAATTCCGCCCTTATTTCCGGAACCTGCCTTATCAGCAGCGCTTTCCGGAGCCGCCGGAGCGGTTTCAGCTGCTGCAGGAGCCGGAGCTGCTGCAACAGGCATGGGAACAGGACTCATCATAGGAGCTGCCGGCTGGGAAATCACAACAGGAGCCACCGGAGCCTGGGCAATATTTTTCTTCTTTTTCTTTTTCAGAACCAGCTTCTGGTCCCCTTCCTCATATTCAAAACTGGTCAGTCCATTATCAGAAACTGCCTGAATCAGAGTTACAATCTCATCAATCGTCATGGTCTTATATCCTCCCGGCTTCTCCATCAGCCTTCAAACTTCTTTACCAGCAGAGTTGCATTATGTCCGCCAAAGCCCAGAGAATTGGAAAGCGCACAGTTCACATTCATAGAAACGCCTTCGCCCTTGGTATAATCCAGATCACACTCCGGATCCTCTTCCTGAAGACCTGCGGTTGCGTGTACAAAGCCCTCTTCAATAGACTTGACACAGGTAATAAATTCAACGCCGCCTGCTGCTCCCAGCAGATGTCCTATCATAGACTTGGTAGAGTTGATTTTTACATTTCCAGCATGATCGCCCAGAGCCAGCTTAATTGCCTTTGTCTCAAATAAATCGTTGTGATGGGTGCTGGTTCCGTGAGCATTGATATAGTCAACATCCTCTGGCTTCAGCCCTGCATCTGCAATCGCCATCTCCATAGCCTTTGCAGCGCCGCTTCCGTCCTCTGCCGGAGAAGTAATATGATAAGCGTCGCCAGTTGCTCCATAGCCTGCCAGCTCTGCATAAATCTTTGCGCCTCTTGCCTGAGCATGCTCCAGAGACTCCAGGACCACAATGCCTGCGCCCTCACCCATAACGAAACCGTTTCTGTCCTTATCAAAAGGAATGGATGCGCGCATGGGATCCTCGCTGGTGCTCAGCGCTGTCAGAGCTGCAAATCCGGCTACGCCAATAGGAGTAATGCTTGCCTCAGTACCGCCTGCAATCATAACATCTGCATCTCCGTACTGAATGGTACGGAAAGCCTCACCAATACTGTGAGTACCGGTTGCACATGCAGTAACTACGTTAATGCATTTTCCTCTCATGCCAAACTGAATCGAAACATTTCCTGCTGCCATATTGCTGATCATCAGGGGAACTAACAGAGGATTGACGCGGTTTGGTCCCTTCTGAAGCATCTTGCTGTATTCTCTCTCTACAGACTGCAGGCTTCCGATACCAGAGCCTACACTTACGCCTACGCGAAAAGGATCCTCCTGCTCCATATTCAGTCCTGCATCCTCAATGGCCTCTTTTGCAGCACACACTGCAAACTGACAGAATTTCTCCATACGCTTTGCAGCCTTGGGATCCATATACTGCTTCGGATCAAAATCCTTAACCTCACCAGCCAGCTTTGCTTTATAATCTGCTGTATCAAAATAAGTAATAGGGCCGATTCCGACCTTTTTCTCCTTCAGGCCATTCCAGAACGCTTCTACATTATTGCCAATCGGAGTAATTGCTCCAAGACCTGTCACTACAACCCGTCTGCTCATATGTCTCTTTCTCCTTCTCTTTCCTTTACATGGCCATTCCGCCGTCTACACCCACTACCTGTCCAGTTATGTAACCAGCCTCCTCAGAAGCAAGGAATGCAACCAGATTTGCTACATCCTTTGTCTGTCCAAATCTTCTCATAGGAATCTGATTGGTAATATTTTCCTTGATGGTATCAGAAAGAACATCCGTCATCTCTGTTACAATAAAGCCCGGAGCTACTGCATTGCAGGTAATTCCTCTAGTTGCCATCTCTCTGGCAACTGCCTTGGTCATACCGATAACACCGGCTTTTGATGCGCTGTAGTTTACCTGTCCTGCATTTCCCATTACGCCGGATACAGAAGAGATATTGATGATTCTTCCAGACTTCTGCTTTAACATCTGGCGGGAAATATTTTTAATGCAGTTAAAGGCGCCCTTTAAGTTGGTGTCAATCACTGCGTCAAAATCCTCTTCACTCATCTTCATCAGAAGATGGTCTCTGGTAATTCCTGCATTGTTTACAAGAATATCCACGCGGCCGTATTTTTTCACTACATAATCCATCAGCTCTGCTGATTTTGCAAACTCAGATACGTTGCACTGAACAGCCTCGGCCTTTCCGCCGGCCTCTTCAATTTCCTTTACCACTTCTTCTGCTCTTGCTGCAGAACCATTGTAATTGACAATCACCACAGCGCCCTTTGATGCCAGAGTAACTGCGATCTCACGGCCAATTCCGCGGCTTGCACCGGTTACTACTGCAATTTTATCTGTTAACATCTTAATTCCTCCACAACCTTGTCTACATCTTCTAGCTTCTCTATATTAAGAACCTTTACCGTTCTGTCTATCTTCTTCATAAAACCGGCCAGAGTTTTTCCCGGTCCGATTTCAATAAAGGTGTCCACTCCGTCAGCCAGCATTGCTCTCACACTCTGCTCCCATCTTACGGAGGAGGATACCTGCTTCATCAGCAGAGGCTTTACATCAGCTGCATCAGTCACATACTCAGCCGTTACATTTGCCACATACGGAATGCTGAGCGGATGAATCTCCACCTGCTCTAAAACCTCTCCCAGCTTCTCGCCTGCTCCTGTGAGCATTCTGGAATGGAAGGGGCCGCTTACATTCAGCATAATCGCGCGCTTTGCGCCTGCTTCCTTTAACTTCTCACAAGCAGTTTCTACTGCTTCTTTCTTTCCGGAAATTACAATCTGTCCCGGACAGTTGTAATTGGCAATCTGAACTCCGTCTATTCCGGAAATCACCTCTTCAATAGCAGAGGCATCCATAGCCAGAATTGCAGCCATGGCGCCCTGCCCTACAGGAACCGCCTCCTGCATGAGAATTCCTCTCTGTCTTACAGTAGCAATGGCATCCTTTTCTGTCATTGCACCGGCAGCATAGAGTGCGCAATATTCACCCAGGCTCAGTCCTGCTGCCACATCCGGCTTCACACCCTTCTCTTCCAGCACCTTTGTCATAGCAATGCTGGTGGTTACCATAGCCGCCTGTGTATACTCGGTGATATCCAGTCTGTCATTTTTCGTAAAACACAGCTCCGGAACGGAAAAGCCCAGAATCTCTGTTGCCAGGTCAAATACCTGTTTTCCGATCTCCGTCTGCTCATAGAAATCCTGTCCCATACCGCAGACCTGTGCTCCCTGGCCCGGGTAAATAAATGCGATCTTACTCATTCACTCCTGCTCCTTTACATCTTACTTGCGTCCAAGCAGCTTCTCTGCCTGTTCCATCATTTCTTCAATCATTTCCTGACAGGTCTGTTCCTTAGAAACCATACCTGCAATCTGTCCTGCCATTACAGTACCGCCGTTTACATCGCCTTCCTGAACAGCCTTCCGAAGGGTTCCCAGAGTCAGATACTCCAGCTCTTCAAAAGACTTTCCTTCGTTCTCCAGTTTAATGTATTCCCGAGTCATCTGGTTGCGCAGACAGCGAACCGGATGGCCGTGAGTTCTTCCTGTTACTGTGGAATCAATATCCTTTGCTTTCAGAACTCTGTCCTTGTAATTCTGATGCACCACACATTCCTTTGCTACCAGGAAGCGGGTTCCCATCTGAACTGCCTCTGCTCCCAGCATAAATGCAGCTGCGATTCCTCTTCCGTCACCGATTCCGCCTGCTGCGATAACCGGAATGGAAACTGCGTCTGCAACCTGAGGAACAAGAGTCATGGTTGTAGCCTCACCAATATGTCCGCCGGACTCAGTGCCTTCGGCAATAATGGCATCAGCGCCATAACGCTCCATTCTTCTTGCCAGAGCTACGGAAGCCACAACCGGAATCACCTTAATTCCTGCCGCCTTCCACATCTCCATATATTTTTCAGGATTTCCGGCGCCTGTAGTAACTACCTTTACGCCCTCTTCCACAACAACCTTTGCAACCTCATCAGCGTGAGGACTCATCAGCATAACATTCACGCCAAAGGGCTTATCGGTAACTTCTTTAACCTTCTTTATGTAGTCGCGGATTACCTCTGCCGGCGCATTGGCTCCGCCAATCAGACCCAGTCCGCCTGCTGCAGATACTGCAGCTGCCAGATGATTCTCAGCCACCCAGGCCATTCCGCCCTGGATAATCGGATACTGGATTCCCAGCAGTTCTGTAATTCTTGTTTTCATTTCCGTTCCTCCAACAGCCTGAATTCCTTTTTTAAAAGGTGCAGGGCATTAAGCCTCTACACCTTTCTCCTTCAGATAATTCATAACATCACCAACAGTCATCATGTTCTGCAGGTCATCAGAGGGAATCTCAACGGAGTACTCGTCCTCCAGAGCCATAACCAGCTCGAACAGGTCCAGGGAATCAGCGCCCAGGTCATCCTTAAAGGAAGATGCCTCTGTAATGGAATCTGCGTCTACGCTTAACTGATCTGCAATAATCTCTTTCATTTTTTCTAACATGGTTCTTTCTCCTTTTTCATTTAAAATGTTTTATATTTTTATAAAGAGAATGCGCTCCGGGCACATTGCTCCATATTACCCATCATACCATACTTCCTTTTTATCAGAAAGTACTTCTTTTCCGTAATCTTCCTGTTTTACCACTCTACCAGGGCTGCTCCCCAGGTAAGACCTCCGCCGAAGCCTGCTAAAACCAGCTTATCGCCCCTCTGCAGCCTTCCCTGGCGGTTTAATTCGTCCAGAAGAATCGGAACTGTTGCGCCGGAAGTATTTCCATAGGAACCGATATTCATGGGAACCTTATCCAGAGGCTGCTTTAAACGCTTTGCCACTGCCTCGCAGATTCGGTAATTGGCCTGATGCAGCACGAAATATTTTACCTCTTCAATATCTGTTTTACTCTCCTCCAGCACCTGACGGATACATTCCGGAACCTTCTTTACTGCAAATTTGAAAACCTCCTGGCCGTCCATATATATGTATCCCAGCTCCGGCTTCCTTTCGTTCAGGAAATTCCCCTCGCTTCTGGCTACACAGGAAAGCACAGGTCCTTTTCCTCCGTCTGATCCCATAACACTGTGAATTACGCCTGTTTTCTCTGCACGAATCACTGCTGCTCCTGCACCGTCTCCAAACAGAACGCAGGTGCCCCGGTCTGACCAGTCTGTCAGCTTGCTCAGACAGTCTGCGCCGATAATAAGAGCTGTTTTATAAATTCCTGCCCGGATAAAAGCCTGTACAGTACTCAGCGCAAACTCAAATCCTGAACATGCTGCGCTGATATCATAGGCCACTGCATTTACTGCACCAATGGCTGCCTGTACTTCACATGCCCCATTCGGAAAACAGTGATCCGGGGATGAGGTTGCCATTAAAATAATGTCCAGCTCCTCAGCCTTTATTCCTGCATTCTCCAGAGCCCGCTCTGCTGCCCTGGACGCCATGGCGCTGGTTCCCTCCTCCACAGCAATTCTCCGCTCATGAATTCCGGTGCGGGTAACAATCCACTCATCACTGGTTTCCACCAGTTTTGCCAAATCTTCATTTGTCACGATCCGTTCCGGCACATAAGAGCCGGTTCCAATGATCCTGCCTGTCACTGTCATTTTCTTTCCCCGTTCCCAATTGAGATTCATTCTAATATTAGTTTTGTTATCAAATGTTTTGAAATTCAAAGTATTTTCATCTTTTTTATCTTATTCGATCATGAAACGTTTGTCAAGGAAATTTTTGCGACAAAATTCTCTGCTTTTATTCGTCCCTTTCCATCAGCCCCTGATACACATCTCGCTTGGAAATCCCGCGATCTTTCGCCACTTTTTTCATAGCTTCCTTTCGATCCATTCCCTGTGTCAGATACACCTCCATGTGATCTTCCAGGCTCATTTCCTCCCAGGATTTCTGCTGCTCCCGTTTCAGATCCTCTATGCTTCTTCCCTCGATCACAATCACACATTCACCCTTCGGCTCCTCTGTCTCAAATCTTTGAAGAGCCTCTGCAAAGGTGGCCTGATACGCCTCCTCGTACCGCTTAGTCAGCTCCCGGCACAGTGTCAGTCTTCTCTCCATTCCAAGAGCAGCCCCCAGCTCCTCCAGAGTGCGCACCAGATGGTGAGGAGCCTCATAAACAATCATTGTTCTTGTTTCCTGCTTCAGCTCCTCCAGGATCCACTGGCGTTCCTTTTTATCCGTTGGCAGAAATGCCTCAAAACAAAATCGCCTTGTAGGAAGCCCAGAAAGAGTCAGAGCTGTAATGCAGGCCGCCGGACCAGGCAGAGAGGTAACTAAAATTCCCGCTTCATAACACTGCCGCACCAGCTCTTCACCAGGATCTGAAATTCCAGGCGTTCCTGCATCTGTTACCAGAGCAATATTCACGCCCTGCTGCATCTGTCCTACCAGATATCTTGCCTTATCCACCTTGTTATATTCATGATAACTGGTCATAGGCGTTTTAATATCAAAATGATTCAGCAGCTTGATCGTATGGCGCGTATCCTCCGCAGCAATCAGATCTGCTGTTTTCAATGTTTCCAAAACCCGCAGCGTAATATCATCCAGATTTCCAATGGGGGTCGCACATAAATACAGCTTTCCGCTCATGTTCTTCCTGCCTCCTCTCTCATATTCCAGCTTTAATATCCGTATATGGTATAAATCTCATCCGTATAAACTCCTGGTTTTTGATATACAATCACAGGTGCTTCCACCTTCATCATAGAGCGGCCGCCCCGTACTGATTCGATCAAAACCATATTGGCATCCCGATCCACAAAAGGATGAACCAGCTTCATCCTTTTAGGCTCCAGCTTATATTCCTTCAGAACCGTAATAATTTCAGCCAGCCGATGAGGCCGGTGTACCATGTAAAAACGACCGCCCGGTTTTAAAAGCAGTGCTGCTTCTCTCGCCACATCCTCCAGAGTACAAAGCACCTCATGGCGGGCAATCGCCTTGGGCAAATCCGGATTTTTCAGTCCGTGGCTGTCATTCATATAAGGAGGATTGGACGTAACCACATCAAAAGAAGCCTTGCCGAAAAGACGGCTGGCTTCCCTGATATCGCCCTGTACAATCCTTACTCTATCCTCCAGGCTGTTAAGGCCGACGCTTCTCCTGGCCATATCTGCCATTTCCTGCTGAATCTCCAGTCCCGTAAAATCCTTTCCCTCTGTTTTTGCTTCAAGAAGAATAGGAATAATTCCGGTTCCTGTTCCCAGATCAATAGCCCGCTCGCCTTCCTTCACAGCTGCAAAGCCAGACAGAAGGACTGCATCCATGCCAAAACAAAAGCCCTTCTTTTTCTGAATGATCCGGTAGCCATTTCTCTGCAGATCATCAATCCGCTCGTCCTCCAGGCACATACCTGATACTTCCTCGTTCCGATTCATTTTTTCTGCAGTATTCTCTCTATTCATTCAGCTTTGACTTACCCTCTTTTTTCTCCAGAGCCTCCAGCTTCTTCAGCTCAGAATCCTCAACCTCAACTCTTCCCTTTTTCCGTCTCGGTTTAAATTTGAGCTGCTCTACCTTGTACTCCCGAATCTCCTTCTCATCCTTTTCCACAACCACGATCACCTTAACCAGCTGGCGCAGAACATTCACACTCTGAACCTCGCCTTTCAAACCGTCATCGGTTGTTACATAATCTCCGATACCTGGAAGTTTGCTGTTTAAATATTCATACGTTTCTTCTTCGTTTTTCAGACAGCACATCAATCTTCCGCAGACACCGGAAATCTTGGTCGGATTCAGAGAAAGATTCTGTTCCTTTGCCATCTTGATCGATACAGGAATAAACTCAGTCAGATAGGAATGGCAGCATAAAGCCCTTCCGCAAATGCCTACGCCTCCTACAATCTTTGTTTCGTCCCGAACGCCTACCTGACGCAGTTCAATTCTGGTCTTAAACACAGAAGCCAGATCCTTTACCAGCTCACGGAAATCAATCCGGCCATCTGCTGTAAAATAAAACAGAATTTTATTATTATCAAAGGTATATTCCACATCGATCAGCTTCATTTCCAGATTGTGCTTGCGGATCTTTTCCTGACAGATCTTAAATGCATCCTTTTCCTTGGCCCGGTTCAGCTGCTCTTTATTTTTGTCGTCCTTCGTTGCCATACGAATTACAGATTTTAACGGCTGGATCACCTTGCTTTCCTCTACGTCGCGGCTGCCCAGAACCACATATCCATATTCAATTCCGCGGGCTGTCTCCACGATCACATGATCACCCGTCTTAATCTCCATATTTCCGGGAGAAAAATAATAAATCTTTCCTGCATTCCGGAACCGGACTCCTATTACCTTTATCATCTATATTACCTCTTTCTAATTCTCCTTCATTACCAGAAGCATCAGCTCCATTGCCAGATCCATATTGACATTGGCATCCAGGCGCACTCTTGCCTTGTCTATGGCATCCAAAATCTGCTCCAGCCCGTCATAGCCGCTTACCTGGCTGATTTCATTGATCGACCGGTACTCATCCTTAAAGACCAGCAGATTGATATCCTTCGTCACTTTGTAAAGCAGAACGTCCCGATACCACAGCTGCATAAAATCAAGACATTCATAAATATCCAGATTATCCTCCTTCAGTTTTCGGATATAATCCAGAAGCTCGGAAATATCTGCATCCTTCACATGCTTCAGCAGATGAAGAACCTCCTGCCGCATCAAATTAAAATCCTCAGAAGATGCCAGCGCAATAGCCCGTCCCAGATTTCCCCTGGCGAACGCCGCATAAATATCTGCATCTGCTTCCGCAATCTGCATATGCTCTGTCAGATAACTTTTCACTACAAAATCCTTCAGAGGCTTCAGCTTCAGCTGAACACACCGGGAAAGAATTGTCGGCAAAAACGCATCCTGATTGGTTGTCAGAAGAATAATAACCGCATAGGACGGCGGCTCTTCTATGGTCTTCAGCAGGGCATTCTGCGCCTGCTGAGTCATCTTCTCTGCCTCGTCTACAATATAAATCTTATAATAGCTGCTGTAAGGCCGTACCATAATCGTGTCATTGATCTGCTTTCTGATATCATCCACACCAATGCTGCCCGGTTTCTCATGCTCTACATAGATCAAATCCGGGTGATTTCCGCTTAATACCTGTTTGCATGCATGACATTCCATACAGGGCTCGCTTTTCCCTTTTTCACAAAGAAGCGTCAGCGCAAATGCATTTGCCAGAGACTTCCGTCCCATCCCTGCTTCTCCTGTCAGGATATAGGCGTGAGACACTTTATTATTCGCAATGGCCTTTTGAAAATGATCTTTTATCTGTTCATGTCCAATAATATCATGGAAGCTTAACATGGCCTGCACCTCACAATCTGTTCTGAATTTCTATCTTATGTGAAAGTATATCACAGATTCAGGGTTCTGTATAGGAAATTGTATAACTGTTCAGGACGGCATCTTCTTGTCCGGCAAAGCCGAACAAGAAGCATCGGAGATTCCTCCGATGTGAGATCTGAATAGTTACACAATTGTGTTTTTCAGCTGGAGGACACACTCCTCAAAATCCTCGTTTTCATAGGCTTTTTCAATTCCCAGCCGCTGTAAATTCTCCCTGGAAAAGTCCGCTTCATCTGCCAGAAATCTCCGGCACAGCTCCGCATAATTTGGTTTTTTCTGCTGCCGTTCCCTCCTGAGGGCCCGTTCCAGACGAACGCCGTCATCCACAGCAATATAAAGCGGAATAACATGATCCTCTCCATAATAATTTCTCATATTTTCATAAGAAATCAAAGTCCCAATCGCAAGGTAATCCTCATTTTCCAGATCCACCTGTCCGTCATCTACTGTAGCATAGCTCCAGGGACCGCTTACTGTCTCATAGGTGCGCAGCTCAATCATTTTCCCCTCTTCAGAAAATCTCTGAAGGACTTCCGGCGTTGTAAAATAATATTCTACTCCATCCGTCTCTCCGTCCCGCATCGGTCTGGTTGTATACAGTATAATGGTTTTAAGCTTTGGGCAAACTTCCAAAAGCCTCTTATAAAGGGTATCCTTTCCAGAGGCGCTTTTTCCCATTAGATAAAAAATCTTTCCCATATTATTTCCTTTCCGTCCCAGGACTTTCTTTTAAAACGCGAAGCTTCATGCAGCTTTTATCTGCCATTCCCTGCACTGGAAGTCCCAATCCTTTATAATAAAAAATCTGGTTCAAAATCATTTCTGTTATACACTCTCCCGGCGTCACAATCGGAATTCCCGGCGGATATAAATAAATAAATTCCGCTGAAATTCTTCCTTCGCACTGTTCCAGCAAAAGTGACTCCGACGGCAGATTCGCCGCCTCTGACGGCTTCTTCCGGATATCAGGCTGTTCCCAAATCCAGCAGTTATTTTCCTCTGGCTTCCCGATTGTCACAAAAGCCTTCTCCCTTACCATTTCGACAGATGATTCTGAAGCTTCTTCTGCCAACCTGTTTTTTTCCAGACTTTCGTCAATTTCCAGCAAAGCATCTGCCAGACGATCAAGATTCTCCTGACTGTCCATATAAGTCAGGATCGCCACTGCATAATCTGCTCCGCACATCTCCATCTCAATTCCATAATCCCGGCGAAGCCAGTCTCCTAACTGTTCTCCAGATAGATTTTTTCTGCATCCTCTGCACGAAATCACCAGCTTTGACAAATCAATTCCGTACACTCCATTTTTTAAATTTTCGGACACAGAATATTCATTCAAACCACTGTTTATTTCTCCCAGAATCCGAAGCACCCTCAGATTTTCCAGACGTTTCCGAAGCAACATCAGTCTTTTCCAAAACTGAGCCATCGCGTCCTTTCCATTCTGGCTCATTTCATAAATACACTGTTCTATTCCCGCCATAAATATATAAGATGGACTGCTGGTCTGAAACATCTGCAGATACCGCTCCACCCGGTCTATATCAATTCGTCCCTTTTGTCCATGAAGAAGCGCTGTCTGCGTAAAAGAAGGAAGGGTCTTATGAACACTCTGAATCACCAAATCTGCACCGCACTGAATGGCAGATTTTGGAAATACTCCATTTCCAAAGGAAAAATGAGCTCCATGAGCTTCATCTACAATCAGAGGAATTCCATGGGCATGAACTATTTTTGCTATTTTTTCAACATCGGATACAATTCCATCATAGGTTGGGGAAACGATCAAAACTGCTTCTGTATCGGGATAACGATCCAGACTATTTTCCACATCCTCCGGAAGAATTCCTCCCTGTATCCCCATATCTTCAATTATTTGTGGATAAATATAACTCACTTTCGCATCCATGAGGATAACTCCGTGATAAGCAGATTTATGACAGTTCCGGCTCATAAGAATCCGCCCTCCCGGCCGTACTGTTCCGCAAATACTGCTGAGAATGCCGCAGGTGCTTCCATTAACCAGATACCATGTTTTATCACAACCATATACTTCTGATGCCCACTCCATAGATTCCTTCAAAATACCTTCCGGATGATGGAGATTGTCAAATCCATCTATTTCTGTAATGTCGATCGAAAAAGGATTTGGAAAATCAAATGTCAGCCAGCTTTCCTGATTTCGTTTGTGACCAGGCATATGACACGGTACCTGATCCGATTTTCCGTAATTCCTTAGTCTCGTAACGAGCAAATCCTCTTTTTTCACATGAATACCCTCTCTTTTTCACCGTTGAATCATAGCTGCTACAAATCATATGAATTGTAGCACAGAACGCCTTTACATTCCACATTCTTTTCTCTATAATAAATGTGCGAAGGAGATGATTTTTTATGCGTCAGATGGAATTTAAAATGGAACGCCAGGGACTTGTACAGGTTGGAGATAAAGTAGAAGTAGTTGAACGGGAAGGTGTTAATTACAGTTATATTATTGAGCCGGCTGTAGCCATGTCCGGCTGTTACAAATCCCGTGATCGTCTGAAATCAAGAGAAGGTATTATCCGGGATATCCGGGAAAATGACCGAGGCTTTTATATTATCGCAGAATTTGATGAATAACAGAAAAACAGGATTATGACAGCTCTTATTTCACTGTCATAATCCTGTTATGATCCGGAATAATCAACGTTTTTCTCCACTTTACAATAGGTGTTTCATTTTTCTCCCAATAACAATCATTCCAATAGCAATACACATCACCATCCTGTATCAGAACAAATTCCAGATAATCATCGCCTGTGGTTTCCGTACCGCTGCGAAGCTCTCTGTCATCAAGAAAGCTCATCTGACCATTCATGGAAATCACTGCAATCACACCATATCCGCTTTTCCAGCTTTTTGGCGCATAATCTCCATACATTTGATCCGCTTCCTTTGAGTAATACAATTCGTAAATACGTCCCTTAAATCGCTCTCCTATCTTCTCTGCCTCTTCCTTTCGGTTCAGCGGTTTTTTATAAAGCTGGCTGTAATGGGCTCCGGAATTCCCCTTCTTTTCACATGCACTGTAGTACAGATTATTTCCTGCAATGCAGAAGCTGTCAATGGTTTTTCCCTGCTGTTCAAATAAAGATTCATGCCCGTTTACCATTTCAAATACAGCCATTTCCCCTTTATTTTCCGTTTCCTTCAAAGAATAAGTATGATTTCCGTACACAGAAACGTCAGGCCTTACATTCACCACTCTGTTGCAGGACATTTCAAAAATGCGATCCCCGTAATGCACGCTTCCGTCTGCATCCGTACAAAGAGTCCGTCCCAGGGTATCATAAATATAAATATCCTCGCCCTCTTTTTCCGCATAATACCCAGGCTCAAACTCTTCAAATTCCTTATCAATATCAAATCTCTGAATCCGGCCATCCCACTCTGCATAAATACCATCCTGCCATACCCGATAATTACTTACATCCTGGGTAATGATCTCCGTCCTTGTGCCATCATTGCTGACCCGATACAAAGTATGATACAGGGTAGGACGCACTTGGGAAAGCTTGGTATCCTTCCGTTCCGGACAAGGCAGATAATATGTCCATCCGTCCTTTTTCTGAATTTCCGGATTGATTTCTTCCTCTCCGGACAGCTCCGTTGCAGATAAGGGCATAGAATATAGAACTTGTCCAATTTCTGAAAGGAATACAGCCTTATCTCCAACCTGAATCACGATATCTTTTTTTTCTGTCTCTGCCGGCAATGTTACCCCTTCACCTGAATTGTCAAAAAAACGCCGCTCAAAGGGTTCACTTATATGCTGCAGCCTCTGTCTGACCTTATAAAATCCAATTACCACTACTGCCGCCGCCAGAAAAACCAGCACAATAGAAATCACACTTTTGACCACCGGACGAGAAGGCTCCTTCTCTGCAGGTGTTTCTGCCTCATCTACCAGTCCAAGTCTATCCTCAATTTCTAAAAGGACAGATGTTTCATCCAGGTTCGAACGATTTTCTTTCTTTGCTTCTTTAGACTGCATCTTTTCTTCCGCATAGGAAGATTCCAGCATTTCTCTGGTAGCTTCCAGCTTTGTTTCTGCCCAGAAATCTGCACGCTTCATCAGCCATTCCAAAGGAGATTTTTCTTTCTGAAGCTGAGACGATCTCTGATATGCCTCCATATAGGTAAGGATCAGCAGCTCCCGGACTTTTTCTTCCTGATTAAAAATCAATTTTCCATGGCGGTACAAAGTTTGATAAGTTGTAATGTAAAGGGTTTCAAATTCATCAATCCAGACAGGTTTAACAGATGTATTTTTTTTATTCATCTTCCTTAACCTCATCCTCTTCCTGCTTCTCATATTAACAAATAATCAGATATTTGACAAGGTTTTTCCTATAACACAAAAAAAGCCGTTTTCCTTATAAATATTAGGAAAACGACCTCACTGAGCGTGCGGGGATTCGAACCCCGGACAACTTGATTAAAAGTCAAGTGCTCT
>ERZ832522.2809-NODE-2809-length-20403-cov-9.627482_pt1 | contig 20403 bp, 15 predicted proteins | sample MGYA00519951_ERZ832522 | MGnify/ENA primary metagenome ERZ832522 (study PRJEB31850, sample SAMEA3708728) | human gut metagenome | biome: human gut; feature: human-associated habitat; material: faeces | place: China | collected 2014 ... | reverse complement strand
GAAGCAGCGGAGAGCGTCGAAGACGCGGTTTTGCGAATGGCGCGTGTGAACAGTAGCAATAAAACAAAAGCGCTGAAAGAACCTCTGTTTTGATCTTGTTTCAAAATGGTAATAATGATACAATAAAACAGAATATACACTGTTGTAAAAGATGCGATTTTGGGGAAAGGATACTTTGCCCCGGGACACAGGATTGGGAACGGAACAGACAGAGAGGGAAATACATGCAGGATTTGGAAGCAAAGCGTTTGAGAGAATCGCTTGTAGAATACGAAAATTACTTAAATGAGATCCGTCAGGTTACACGAAAAAATGTGGAAGCTCTGGATGTGATTCAGAAATATACGGATCAGAGCGCTGCCGGAATGCAGAATCTGGCGGAGCAGAGCATTGAAGGAATCCAGCGTGTGACGACGGAGAGCGCCGGCGGACTGCGTAAAATTATTGAAACCGGCACGAGCAATTTAAGCCGGATGGCAGAGGGAAGCCAGGACAGCATCAACCGCACCGCACAGGAATGTATGGTTAGACTGCAGAACTATACAAAAGAAGGACTGCTGCGCCTCGACGAAGCACAGCAGAAAAATCAGGAAACTGCAGAGCAGGTCAGTCAGATTGAACAGGCGATCCTGGAACATATGGATGAGATCAAGCAGCTCTTAAAGCAGTCCGATGATTTTACCCATAAGGAAAACGTAAAGGTATACCGCAACGTACAGGCGGTTGTCGTAGATGAAGTAAAGAAGCAGACCGAAGCGATAGCGGCACAGAATGACGAACTTGTCCGCCGCAATGAGCATTTGCAAAAGCAGGGCAGAGGACTCAGACCTCTGATGATTATTACTCTCGTGACCGCGCTGGCGAATATTGTTCTGGCAGCGGCGCAGATTGCAGGGCTGTTTTAATGGGACGCGTAAACTGGCGGCCGGGCAATATGCTTTACCCGCTTCCGGCGGTCATGGTTTCGGTTGCGGACAAAGACGGAAAGCCGAATATTTTCACCGTTGCATGGACAGGTACGGTCTGTTCCAATCCGCCGATGGTGTCGATTTCGGTGCGCCCGGAAAGATATTCCTATCATTGTATTGAAGAGACAGGAGAATTTGTCATTAACCTGACGACGAAGGAATTGACGAAAGCAGCAGATTTCTGCGGCGTCAGAAGCGGTCGGGACGTGGACAAATTTGCAGAAATGAATCTGACACCGTGGCCGGGACAGAAAGTGTCGGTACCGCAGATCGCGGAAAGCCCGGTCAGCCTGGAATGCCGCGTGACGCAGAAGATAGAGCTCGGCAGCCACACGATGTTTGTGGCAGAGGTCGTTTCGGTCAGTGTGGACGAGAAGTGGATGGATGAAACGGGACGGTTTCATCTGGAAAAAGCGGACCCGATCGTGTACTCCCACGGCACATATTACGGACTTGGGGAAGCAATTGGGACGTTCGGCTACAGCGTAGCCAAAAAGAAAAAGAAGAAAAGATGAACAGATTGAAGAAATATAGAGGACTGATCAAAAAGACCTGGTTTGCGACGACGGGAATCACATTGCTGGTACTCCTTTTTGGTGTGCCGTCTTTTCCACGATTTCAGAAAACAGGCGATAATTTTTATAAAGTCAGCATCAACGGAACGGAAATTGGCAACAGCAGCGACCCGGAGGAGGTAGAAAGGCTTGTCGCCGAGGCGCGCCGCGAAATCACTGAAACAGAAGGTACGATGGTATATATCCCGGTTAAAATCACTTCCGAGGGGCAGGAGCTGCTTTTTGGAAATACAGACAGCCGGCACAACTTATATAAAGCGATTTATGATGTTTTAAAAAGCAGCATTTCCACAACGCTGCAGCATGCTTATACGGTAAAAATCAACGAATATACGGTAAACCTGGGCAGCAGCAGTGACGTTCGGGCACTTTTACAGGCTGCACTTGACCGGTACGATACAGAACATGCCTATCGTGCAGATATTGTGATTGACCCGGACAGACAGTTGAACGTCCTGACGACTTCGGTTTCCAAAAAAGACGACAGCACCGGACAGCTGCAGCACGCAGCGGGGGAAGGTGCCGGGGCGGAACGCTTTTTTGACGAGCTGTTTGAAGAGATTGAGCCGGATCAGGGAACGGTGGATTTTTCCCAGATGGAATACGGCACGGTTTCCGTCGATTTCGGTGATACGGTCGAGATCGTGGATGCCTATTTGATGGAAAACGAGATCACGCCGCTGGAAACCGCGATTTCCGAGGTGACGGCGGATCAGCAGAAAGAGCAGATTTATGAAGTAAAAGCGGGAGATACGCTTTCCCAGATCGCAGAGGATAACGGCTTGGCGATTGCAAATCTCGTTGCGATCAATCCGACTCTGGACAATGAAAATTCTGTCATCCGTACCGGTGATGAGCTGATCATCACCGTACCGGAGCCGGAGCTTTCTGTTGTGCATACGGAACAGATTTATATGGAAGATACCTACGAAGCAGATGTGGTATATATCGACAATGACGAATGGTATACGACAAAGACAGAGCTGCGTCAGCAGCCCTCTGCAGGCTTCCGAAAAGCAGCGGCACTTGTGACTTATCGAAATGATGCTGTGGAATCACAGGAGATTTTGAAGGAAGAGGTTATCGTAGAGGCTATTCCGAAGATCGTGGAGCGCGGAACTAAGGTTCCACCGACCTATATCAAGCCGATTTCCGGCGGACGGCTTTCCTCTGGCTTTGGCGGCAGAAAAGCACCCAAGAAGGGAGCGTCCACGAATCATAAGGGAATTGACTGGGCAACCCCCATCGGTACGGCGGTCATGGCATCCAGCGGCGGTACGGTTACAAGGGCAGGCTGGGGCAGCGGCTATGGCTACGTCGTTTACATTCAGCATGCGGATGGCAGAGAAACCCGCTATGGACACTTGAGCAAGGTTTTGGTCAGCGTCGGACAGAAGGTCAGCCAGGGGCAGAAAATTGCCCTGAGCGGAAACACGGGCCGAAGCACCGGACCGCACCTGCATTTTGAAATCCGGATTAACGGACAGGCAGTGAACCCGCTGAATTACCTGAACTGAAAGTTTTAGTTTACAAATGAAGTGGAATATGCTATAACCACAAGGACGGTAAAGGATTCTTTTTGCCGTTTTTGACGTGCATAAACGACGAAAAACAGAAGAAGATTATAATAAATAGATGCTGCATGCAGATGCTGCATGCGCAGCAAAACAGATTTGAAAATAAAATTCAGGGATTTCTTTTTTCAGGCGCTGAAAGAGGAAATTGATGCGATGGACAGGCTGCCTGTGCAGCAGAAATAAGAGGAAATATGGAACAGTATGCAATCAATGGCGGAAATCCGCTGGTCGGCGAGGTTGAAATCGGGGGCGCAAAAAACGCGGCGCTGCCGATTCTGGCTGCTTCCCTGATGACGGATGAGACCGTACTGATCGAAAATATGCCGGATGTACGGGATACGAACATCCTTTTGGACGCGATGGCGGGGATTGGCACTCACGTGGAGCGGGTTGACCGTCACACCGTTAAAATTAACGGTTCTCTGATTCATGACTTAACGGTTAATGGTGATTCTGTCAAGAAAATCAGGGCATCCTATTACTTTTTGGGAGCCCTTCTTGGAAAATATAAAAAGGCTACAGTTGTACTGCCGGGCGGCTGCGATATCGGCTGCCGTGCAATCGACCAGCATATCAAAGGGTTCAAGGCACTGGGCGCGACGGTTGAGATTGCGCATGGCATGATTACGGCGGAAGCGTCCCATCTGTGCGGTGCGCACATTTATCTGGACGTTGTCAGCGTCGGGGCGACAATCAATATCATGATGGCTGCAGCGCTGGCAGAGGGCAGAACAACGATCGAAAATGCGGCAAAAGAACCTCATGTTGTGGATTTGGCGAACTTTTTAAACAGCATGGGAGCCAATATCAAGGGCGCAGGTACGGATGTGATTCGGATCCGTGGTGTAGAGCGACTGCATAAGACGGAATATCCGATCATCCCGGATCAGATCGAAGCCGGCACGTTTATGTTTGCTGCCGCTGCGACGCACGGCGATGTGACGGTCAAAAACGTGATTCCGAAGCATCTGGAATCCATTTCTGCAAAGCTGTCGGAAATCGGCTGTGAAGTAACAGAGTCGGATGATGCTGTCCGGGTAGTGGCTTCCAGACCGCTCAAACATACACAGGTAAAGACTCTGCCGTATCCGGGCTTTCCGACGGATATGCAGCCCCAGATCGCGGTGACGCTGGGTCTGTGCTGCGGCACGAGCATTGTAACAGAGAGTATTTTTGAAAATCGTTTCCGCTATGTGGACGAGCTGATCCGCATGGGCGCAAGCATTAAGGTGGAAGGGAATACTGCGATCATCGACGGCGTTTCCCGATATACCGGAGCGAGCATCAATGCGCCGGATCTGCGTGCCGGAGCAGCACTTGTTATCGCAGCGCTGGCAGCGGAAGGAATGTCTGTCATTGACGATATCCGTTATATCGAACGCGGATATGAGGATTTTCCGGCAAAACTGCAGAGCCTCGGCGCTCAGATCGAAAAGGTGGAATCCGAACGGGAATTGCAGAAATTCCGCTTGAAGATTGGCTGAGACACTTTTCAGAAATTGTCCTGTTGACAAATACAGGGCGCTATAGTATTTTAAATGAGTACCTGATAAGAAAATTCAATATTGTGCCTTCTCTTATTCAGAGTGGTGGAGATACATAGGATCTGTGAAGCCACGGCAACCCCGTTTTTTCGGAAGGTGCCAGCCTGAGCGAATAGAAGTCCCGTTTCCGGGATGGAAGCAATCGAACAATAAGAGGATTTGATTATCAAACTATCGGATCCGCTTTTTAGCGGATCTTTTTGTTTCATAGGAAAATGCGTCCTATGAAATAAAAACGCTCTACAGAATCGCACTGAGGCGGAATGGAAAGATGTCGCGAATGCGATCCGCCACAGGGAAAGAATCCTGTAGAGCAGGATCCTATTTTTCACAGCAAACATCTAAGGAGGAACAGATGGAAAAACGTTTATTTACTTCTGAGTCTGTAACAGAAGGACATCCCGACAAAATGTGCGATGCCATTTCCGACGCAATTCTGGACGCACTGATGGAAAAAGACCCGATGAGCCGTGTAGCCTGCGAGACAGCAAGCTGTACCGGTTTCGTACTGGTAACCGGTGAGATCACCACCAACGCATATGTAGATATTCCGAAGATCGTTCGTGAGACGGTTAAGGAGATCGGCTATGACAAGTCTGAGTATGGCTTTGACGGTAACACCTGCGCTGTTATGGTTTCGATCGACGAGCAGTCTTCCGATATCGCAATGGGCGTTGACAAGGCTCTGGAAGCAAAAGAAAACCAGATGTCTGAGGAAGAGCTGGAAGCAATCGGCGCTGGTGACCAGGGTATGATGTTCGGCTATGCAACCAACGAGACAGAGGAATATATGCCTTACCCGATCTCTCTGGCGCACAAGCTGGCACAGCAGCTGACCAAAGTAAGAAAAGACGGCACACTGACCTATTTAAGACCCGACGGCAAGAGCCAGGTTTCTGTAGAATATGATGAAAACAACAAGCCGGTTCGCCTGGAGGCGGTTGTATTATCCACACAGCATGACCCGGATGTCACGCAGGAACAGATTCACGAAGATATTAAGAAATATGTTTTTGATCCGATCCTGCCTGCAGAGCTGATCGACGAGAACACCAAGTTCTTTATCAATCCGACCGGACGTTTCGTAATCGGCGGACCTCACGGTGACGCTGGTCTGACCGGCCGTAAGATCATTGTAGATACCTACGGCGGATATGCACGTCACGGCGGCGGCGCTTTTTCCGGTAAGGACTGCACCAAGGTTGACAGAAGCGCAGCTTACGCAGCACGTTATGTTGCAAAGAACATTGTTGCAGCAGGACTGGCTGACAAGTGCGAAATCCAGCTGTCTTACGCAATCGGTGTAGCACAGCCTACCTCTATCATGGCAGACACCTTCGGCACCGGCAAGATTTCCGATGAGAAGCTGGTTGAGATCATCCGTGAGAACTTCGACCTGCGTCCGGCAGGCATCATCAAGATGCTGAACCTGCGTCGTCCGATCTACAAACAGACCGCTGCATACGGTCACTTCGGCCGTAACGATCTGGATCTGCCTTGGGAGAAGCTGGATAAGGCAGAAGATCTGAAGAAGTATCTGTAAGATCCACCCTTTTGTAAAATAAGGGTAACTGTTCAGTTCCCTCACAGTTACGATGCAAAATCCATTCCAAATCGGCTTCGCCGAAGGAATTTTGCATGACTCAATCATATTCTTACGGTCTCAGCAGTAAGTGCTTCGACCTGTTCTGAACAGTTACAAATAAGGTACCTTATAAAATCCCATGTTCCTGCCGCGGCAGCGTTATGCTGCTTCGGCGGTGGATGTGGGATTTTTTATCGTATAGGAAACTTCGTTTCCATACGATAAAAACGCTCCGCGAGAATGTGCCAAGGCACATTCTCTTTTATGTGACAGAGCGGGACAAAGCGTTCTGGTATGGGCTGGCGAAACATTTATCGGAGGATGCCAGTCTGATAAGGATGGAATTTTCCAAACAGGCATGGTATACTCAACTCAACAAAATAAAGTGAGAAACAGAATCGGAACCGGTGGTGTAAAAATCAGCAGGAATCATAACCGGGCAGGAATTTTGGAATCCTGTATAAAATGAGGTCGGGGTCAAAAGCCCCCGACCTTAATGCCTACGGATTGTTCCGTGCTGCGCACTCCCACAATCCTGTCCGATAGTCGCATATCGTGGGATTATCATCCCACTTTTATGCTCCTATCGGGGCGGGTCACAAGGCCTTTCACCCACCTATGAGCAAGCTCATGTGGGCTTAGACCTTTTGACTCTGGCATCATAAAATATAAGGGGATCGATACGAATGAAAAGAAAACAGGTGACAGCAGCATGTCTGATGGCGGCAGCGATGCTGCTTTCAGGCTGCACGCCGAATATCAGTGAATATGCAGCGCGAGCGCAGCAAGCCGGAAAGAACTTTTTTGAAGGGGAAACCATAGACGCTATGGCACAGGACAGCGATGCTGCGGCAACAGCAGAGGGCGAGACGTCTGTAGCAGGTGAAACACGGAATGTCAGTACAGGAACCGGCACCGCTGCAGCGAACGATGATGAGGTGCAGGATAGCACCGCTGCGACCGATGGTGGGACACAGGACGGCATAACAGCGACCGGCGGAAAAGCGCAGCACGGCGATACCGCGGCAACAGCAGACAGCGAGATGCCTGCGACCGGCGAAACGCAGATCGACACTGCTACAGAATCTGCGGCAGCAACAGCTCCTCAAATTCCGGCCCTGATGACAGAAGTGACCGACTCCGTTTATGAAGCATACGCGCAGAAATCGGATGCGTTTACCGGTAAGCTGGCGGGACACGACCGCTTAAGCCGCGCAGAAAACGCAGCGCTGACGGCAGTTCTTTCGCAGAAGGAGTACGGTGACAAGACGCTTTGCCTGCAGAACATGGCGAAGTATGACAGCAACGCAAATGAAAGCTTTCTGCTGATGTTTGAGAGCACACCGTTGACAGCGCGCGGGCGGATTTCCGGAGATCTCTGGTATTATGACGGCGAGTCGGCAAGACTTCTGGAAAAAGGAATCGTCGTGACCGGACTGCAGCAAGTGACGGGAATCGGGAATCCGTTTGTTATTCTGGAAACGGAAGTCTCCGGCAAAAAACAGGCGGCTGTCTGGACGGTAAAAGATCAAAAGTGCGAAAAGCTTCTGGAGGATGCCGAGACGATCGAAGCGACAAAGGACGGCGTTTGTACGTTTTATCCTGCGGAGAAGACTGTGTACGATCCGCTTGTTTCGGAATGGGACAGTGCAGAAGAGACGGTTCCTGTTTATTATGAAAGAACAGCGGACGGATTTGCAGAGCGTTCGTATCGGGAGCTGACAGCGTCGGAATATTTGGCGTATGTGTCTGCAGAGGATTCGGATGAAGAGGCACAGGCGTGGAAGGAAGCGTTGGAAGAGCAGTTCTACACGCAGACGGATGAAAATACAGAATATACCTATTGGTTTTATGCAATCGGAGAGGACAAAATCGCCTATCGCTGCAGAGAAGTCGGACAGAAAAACGGAATTGATCATGCGATTGCGAAGTACAGCTGGTGCATCAGCAGCCTGGATCAGGGAAGGCTGACCAAAGCGTCGGAGACGATCAGCGGGGATGGATTCTTCTTCCCGTCGAGATTGGAGCAGGAAGAAGCCCTGGACAGCCTGGAGGATATTCCAAACGAATTTACGAAAAACCGGTTGAATAAAGTGCAGAAAATAGCCCGCGCGGCGGTCGGTCAGGCGGTTGCACAGATTCTGGAGGTACAGGAGTACCCGGACGATGCGCTGTGTTTTGCAGAGACGGCGGATTACGATGGGAACGGCAAAAAAGAAACATTTGCGGCGATCGGCAGGTACGACGGAGCGTTCGGCGCGCCGGTATGCGACCTGTGGTTTGTCGGCGCGGACGGCGCAGTTTTGGAAGAAGAGAATTTTGCCTTTAAGGAGCTGGAAAAGCTGGGAAGCGCCTTTGTGCTGTATCGTGGCTACGAAGTGTCCGGCGTCAGCGACATGCTGTTTGGTGTGCAGGAGCAAGGAGCAGTGCGCCTGTTAAAACAGATGGGGCACTTTGAGCTGGACGATGACGGCGATCTGATGGCATGGACTGCCGGGACAGAAGCCGCGCCGGGATATTATGACATCAGCCTGCGCACACTGACAGAGTATCGATTAGAAGAAATTCGTGAAAAAGAGCTGTTACAGTATAAAAACGGCAAAGCAGTGTTAAAGAGTATCCTGCGGCAGGTTGGATCAGATTCCGGGAAAATACAGATTTTATCCGGGGAAAACGATAGGATTCATGTCAACCTTTCGGACGCGGAAGGAAGCTGGTACGAGACATGGAAAGTGGAAAACGACAGACTTGTACTGACAGACAGCGGAGAAGGCAGTGTAAAAGAGGTTCATGAAAGCGGTGATGTGTCCGGACAAAACGCAGTCAGTCAAAACAGCGCTGTATCTGACCGGGAAGCAGACAGCATCAGTGAAAACAATGCGGCAGCATCCGACCGGACAGGCAGCATCGGCACGAGGTTTGTGACAAAGAGCGGGCAAAAGTCAGAAAACGGGACAGAAAGCCCTGCCTTCGACTTCTCTGCGCCCGATGGGACAGCAAAGGAAACTCAGACAGAACAAGAATAGGAAATTACAAAAATATGGCATTTGCACATTTGCACGTCCATACAGAGTACAGCCTGCTGGACGGTTCCAATAAAATCAAAGAATATGTAAAACGAGTCAAGGAGCTGGGCATGACGGCTGCGGCGATTACCGACCATGGCGCAATGTACGGTGTGATCGATTTTTACCGTGCGGCGCGGGCAGAGGGTATCAATCCGATTTTGGGCTGTGAGGTCTATGTTGCGCCCAATTCCCGTTTTGACCGGGAGATTACCGGCGGGGATGACCGGTATTACCATCTGGTGCTTCTGGCGGAAAATAATACTGGTTACGCGAATTTGAGCAAAATCGTCAGCCGCGGTTTTACGGAGGGGTACTATTACAAGCCGCGTGTCGATATGGAGGTTCTGGAGGAATTTCACGAGGGAATTATTGCGCTGTCTGCGTGTCTGGCAGGTGAAGTGCCGCGCTATATCCAGAAAGGACTGCCGGAGGAAGCAAAAAAATGCGCATTAAAGTATCAGTCGATTTTTGGGAAGGATAATTATTTTCTGGAACTGCAGGATCATGGGATCCCGGAGCAGCAGACCGTAAACATGGCGCTTTTACAGATGTCGCGGGAACTGGACATTCCGTTAGTATGCACGAACGACGTGCACTACACCTATGCGGAGGACGCAAAGCCCCACGATATCCTTCTGTGTATCCAGACCGGCAAAAAGCTTTCCGACGAAAACCGGATGCGTTACGAGGGCGGTCAGTATTTCGTCAAAAGCGAAGAAGAGATGAAGGGACTGTTTCCCTATGCGTGGGAGGCAGTGGAAAATACACAGCGAATTGCAGACCGCTGTCATGTGGAAATCGAGTTTGGTAAGACGAAGCTGCCGCATTTTGATGTGCCGGAGGGCTATGATTCCTGGGGATATTTGAATAAGCTGTGCACTGACGGCATGAAAGAGCGCTATCCGGAGGACGACGGCACGCTGCAGAAGCGTCTGGAATACGAGCTGGGTATTATCAAGCGCATGGGATATGTGGACTATTTCCTGATCGTGTGGGATTTTATCAACTATGCCAGAGAAAACGGTATTCCGGTAGGACCTGGACGTGGAAGCGCAGCTGGAAGCATCGTTTCCTACTGCCTGCATATCACGAATATTGATCCGATCCGTTATAGCCTGCTGTTTGAGCGTTTCCTGAACCCGGAACGAGTTTCCATGCCGGATATCGATATCGACTTCTGTTATGAACGCAGACAGGAGGTCATCGATTATGTCGGACGCAAATATGGAAAAGAAAAGGTTGTGCAGATTGTCACATTCGGTACGCTGGCGGCAAAGGGTGTCATCCGCGACGTCGGGCGCGTCATGGATCTGCCGTATTCCTTTGTGGATTCGATTGCAAAAATGATTCCGAACGAGCTGAACATGACGATTGATAAGGCACTGTCAATGAACGCAGAGCTGCGCAAGCTCTACGAGAGCGATGAACAGGTGCACGTGCTGATTGATATGAGTAAACGGCTGGAGGGATTGCCGCGCCACACCTCGATGCACGCAGCAGGGGTTGTGATCTGTCCGGAGGCGGCAGATCATTTTGTACCGCTTTCACGGGGGTCGGATGGTTCGATCACAACGCAGTTTACGATGACGACGCTGGAAGAGCTCGGACTGTTAAAAATGGACTTTCTGGGGCTTCGAACCCTGACAGTAATCGACCACGCGGTCAAGATGATTGAGCATGACACCGGTGTGAAGCTCGATATGGAGCATCTGGATTATAACGATAAAAAAGTGCTGGATTCGCTCTGCACCGGCAGGACGGACGGCGTGTTCCAGCTGGAAAGCGGCGGGATGAAAAGCTTCATGAAGGAGCTAAAGCCCCAGAACCTGGAGGATATCATCGCGGGTATTTCCCTGTACCGTCCCGGACCGATGGACTTTATTCCAAAATATATTAAAGGAAAAAACAATCACGACGAGATCACCTATTCCTGTCCGGAGCTGGAACCGATCCTGTCTCCGACCTACGGCTGTATCGTGTATCAGGAGCAGGTTATGCAGATTGTGCGCGACCTCGGCGGCTACACGATGGGACGAAGCGACCTGGTTCGTCGTGCGATGAGCAAGAAAAAGCAGTCTGTCATGGAAAAAGAACGGGCGAATTTCGTTTACGGCAATCCCGAGGAGGGCGTGCCCGGCTGTGTGGCCCGGGGCATTCCGGAAAAGGTCGGTCTGGAAATTTACGCGGAAATGATGGATTTTGCAAAATACGCGTTCAACAAGTCCCATGCCGCATGCTACGCGGTTGTCGCTTACCAGACGGCTTACCTGAAATATTATTATCCGGTGGAATTTATGGCGTCCCTGATGACTTCTGTAATCGATAACCCCGGAAAAGTGGCGGAATACATTCTGGTCTGCCGCCAGATGGGAATCGCGATTCTGCCGCCGGATATCAACGAGGGAGAGCCGGGATTTTCGGTATCGGGAAAATCAATCCGGTACGGGCTGACTGCGATCAAGGGTGTAGGACATCCGGTTGCGGACGCGGTGATCGCAGAGCGGAAGCTGCGGGGCGTGTTCAAAAACCTGCAGGATTTTCTTTCCAGAATGTCCGATACGGAAGTCAATAAGCGCAACGTGGAAAACTTCATCAAAGCGGGTGCATTCGATAGCCTTGAGGGAACACGCAAGCAGTTTATGAGCGTATTTGTGCAGCTGATGGATCAGAATCAGCAGAATCGGAAAAATAATATGGCGGGACAGCTTTCCTTATTCGATCTGGTGGACGAGTCGGAAAAGAAAAACTATGAAATCCGCTTCCCGGATGTCGGGGAATATTCGAAGGAAATTCTTCTGACCTTTGAAAAAGAAGTGCTCGGTGTGTATGTCAGCGGGCATCCGCTGCAGGAATACGAGCAGCTCTGGCGCAGGAATATTTCTAATACAACGGCAGATTTTATGCTGGATGAGGAGACAAACAGCGTCCATATTCAGGACGGAGCAAAGGCGGTTATCGGCGGAATTATTGAGGAAAAGAAGATCAAATATACCAAAAACGATAAGGTGATGGCGTTTTTACAGGTGGAGGATCTGGTTGGAACGATTGAAGTTATCGTCTTCCCGAAAACCTATGAGCAGTACGGCAGCAAGCTGATGGAGGATGAAAAGGTTCTCCTGCGGGGGCGCGTTTCCGCAGAGGAGGACAAAGACGCGAAGCTGATCTGTGAATCCGTGCAGACCTTTGACGAAATCCCCAAAAAGCTCTGGATTAAATTTCCGACGATGGAAGCCTATCAGCAGCAGGAAAAAAAGCTGCTTTCGGCAATCGCAGCTTCCGACGGCAGGGATACCGTGGTGATTTATGTGGAAAATCCGCGCGCGATGAAGCAGCTTGGGGCGAATCAGACCGTTCATGGGGACGAGGAACTTTTAAAACAGCTGGAAGAGCTGTTTGGAGAAGAAAACGTAAAGCTGATGTAAGTTTCACAAAACCATTGAAAAGAAAGCCCGTTTCGATTAAAATAAAAAATGGTTTTACGGATTTTGAAATCTTAAGATTGAAGTCCAGCCCGCAGCGGCAGACAGGAGGAACAATGGCAGCTAAGATAAAGACAATTGGAGTTCTTACAAGCGGCGGAGATGCGCCGGGTATGAATGCGGCAATCCGTGCGGTTGTTCGGAAAGCGATTTGCAACGGCGTCAAAGTAAAAGGCATTAAAAAAGGCTATCAGGGCCTGTTAAATGAAGAAATCATAGATATGGATGCCCGCAGTGTTTCGGATACCATCCAGAAGGGCGGTACGATTCTGGGAACTGCGCGTTGTCTGGAATTTAAGACCGAAGCCGGACAGAAAAAGGGCGCGGAGATCTGCCGCAGACACGGCATCGACGGTCTGGTTGTTATCGGCGGCGACGGCTCTTACAGAGGTGCGCAGGCGATGTCCAGACTTGGGATCAATACGATCGGTCTGCCGGGCACGATCGATCTGGATATTGCATGTACCGAATATACGATCGGTTTCGACACGGCAGTCAATACCGCGATGCAGGCAATCGATAAGGTAAGGGATACTTCATCTTCACATGAACGTTGCAGTATTATCGAAGTAATGGGCAGAAATGCCGGTTATATCGCACTGTGGTGCGGCGTCGGCACCGGCGCGGAGGATATCCTTCTTCCTGAAAAGTACGACTATGACGAGCAGCAGCTGATTAACAATATTATCAACAACCGTAAAAAGGGCAAAACTCACCATCTGATCATCAATGCAGAAGGTATCGGTCATTCTACTTCCATGGCGAAGAGAATTGAAGCGGCAACGGGTGTGGAAACCAGAGCAACCATCCTGGGGTACATGCAGCGAGGCGGCAGCCCGACCTGTCTGGATCGTTATTATGCTTCTATCATGGGCGCTTATGCGGCAGACATCCTCTGCGCAGGCAGCTCGAACCGTGTTGTGGCTTACAAACACGGCGAATTTGTAGACTATGATATCGAGGAAGCGCTTGCGATGCAGAAAGAGATTCCCGAATATCATTATCAGGTCAGCAAAGCGCTGGCCACCTGACGATACAGGACGCAAAGGGGCGGCTGCACACGAAACGTGTGTGGCCGTTGTGCGTTTTCATAAAGATCAACGGAGGAACCTGCATGATTACTGCAGCATCCAACAGCCGGATCAAAAGGCTGGTACAATTGAATCAAAAGTCGAAGCTGCGCAGAACGGAGGACGTTTTTCTGGCAGAGGGTGTGAAGATGTTTCTGGAAGCACCGAGAGAGCAGCTGCAGGAGGTCTATGTTTCGGAATCCTTTCTGGAAAAGTGCAGCTGCAGGGAGCATATGGAAGAGGTTGGCTACGAAGTTGTTTCCGACAGCGTTTTTTCTAAAATATCGGATACCTGCACGCCACAGGGCGTTTTATGCGTGCTGAAACAGTTTCACTATAATATAGAAGAAATGCTGCGGGACAAAGCACCGCTGTTTCTGCTTCTGGAAAATATACAGGATCCCGGCAACCTCGGTACGATGCTGCGAACCGGTGAGGGCGCAGGCGTTTCCGGGATTATCATGAGCCGGGATACAGTCGATTTGTACAACCCGAAGGTTATCCGTTCGACGATGGGCAGCATCTACCGCGTTCCGTTTTATTATGCGGACGATTTTGCGGCGGCGGTTCATCAGGTACAGCAGGCGGGTGTCAGCGTATACGCGGCGCATCTGCGCGGGAAAAATTCCTATGCCTGTCAGGATTACACAAAGGGGACGGCATTTCTGATCGGTAACGAGGGCAACGGCCTGCGGGAAGAGACTGCAGAGCTTGCGGACTGTTATATCCGAATTCCGATGGAGGGCAAAGTGGAGTCGTTAAATGCAGCGGTGGCGTCTTCGATTCTGATGTATGAAGCGCATCGGCAGAGGGCGATTTGAAAGAAGGTCGAAGCTTGAAAAATAACATTTTTCAAGCTCGAGATTTGTGTCTGCGCGCACTTGACACAAACTCGACATGCGCAAAAAGTGTGCGCAGAAATGAGAGGCACAGATGAAAATCGGTTTTATCGGACTTGGAAATATGGCGCAGGCGATGATTGGAGGAGTTTTGAGAAATCACCTGGCTGTGCCGGAGGAAATTTACGGTTCTGCAAAAACGGCGGAGACTGAAAGCAAAGTACATGAAATGTTTGGCATCACGGTGACAGGCGATAACTTGGAAACCGCGCGGCAGGCAGAGCTTTTGATTCTTGCCGTAAAGCCGCAGTTTCTGGAGAAAGTGATCGGACAGATTAGCGACATTGATCTGACCGGCAAGACGATTCTGAGCATTGCGGCAGGCAAAAGCCTTGCGTGGCTGGAAGAGCAGTTCTGTGCGCCGCTTCCGTTTGTGCGTGCGATGCCCAATACGCCGGCACTGGTCGGGGAAGGCTGTACCGGAGTCTGCTATGGCAGCAGGGTAACTCCTGAGATGAAAGAAAAAACGGCGGCTGTCCTGGACAGTTTCGGCAAGACGGTTGAGCTTCCGGAACGTCTGATGGATGTGCTGACCGGCGTCAGTGGCTGTGCGCCTGCCTGGATTTTTATGCTGATCGAGGCGATGGCGGACGGTGCAGTTGCGGAAGGCATGCCGCGAAGCCAGGCATATGAATGCGCTGCACAGGCTGTGCTCGGCAGCGCGAGGCTGATGCTTGAGACCGGAAAGCATCCGGGAGAGTTAAAGGATATGGTCTGCTCCCCGGCAGGCTCCACGATTCAGGCAGTACGCGTTTTAGAGGAAAAAGGCTTCCGCGGCGCAGTGACCGATGCGGTCATCACTGCGGTGGAAAAGTCCAGAAGCCTGTAAAATAGTTTGTTACAAAAATGTTAAAAACAGGAATAAAGGAAGATCTGATGGAAAAAATAATCCCGTCAGGTCTTCTTTTTTTATAAAAAATCGAAAAAACCGCAGAAAATGGCTGTCCTTTTTATGAAAAGAGAATTTACTATGTTAAAGCGGCATTTGTTGAAAACTTTGAAAAATAGTAAGAAAAAGGCGATGATTTCGGAGGTTTGTTGTAAAAATATCACAATAGAAGAAAAACTTTTGTGGGGAACTAACGGAAATTTGTGGTTCCGGGTGAACGGCTTGACATTTGATTGTAATATTGCTATCATATCATGCGTAACAATTGTTAATAAGTTTGTAACAATTGAAACAGCTCTGTAACAGGGAGCGTCCCACAAAAAGCTCCTGAATTTCACCGGCAGAATGGCTGGGGAAGCAGAGTAAGATTTATGGAGGTAAGAATGAACGGAAAAGGCAGAAAGTTGTTTCGTAGTGCAGTCGGCATTTTAACATCTGTTATGATGATGGGTGCATATACGACAACCGCTATGGCAAGTGGTATCGGTGTCATTGATGCGAAAGACATGCTGGACATTCATGCAGAAGCAAATACAGCGTCTGCGGTGATTGGTCAGGTCATGGAGGACGGTCATGTGGCGATCCTTGCAAAGTACAACGACTGGGTGCAGATCCAGGCGGGAGAAATTGCAGGATGGGTACCGGCTGAAAATCTGGTCGAGACAGAGATTTCCAACGAAGAGGCTGTTGCAGCCAATGAGCAGGTGATCGCTGAACGGACAGGAGAAACAGCATCCGAAGATGAATTCTTTGCAGAGGAAGAAGTACAGCAGGATGAAACAGCAGCTTTACAGGCAGAGGCGAGTGAAGCAGCACAGAATGAGATAGAAGAAGTACAGGCAGCCGAGGAAGCAGCACGCATCGAAGCGGAAGCGCAGGCAAAGGCAGCAGCCGAGGAAGCAGCGCAGCTCGCAGCGCAGGCGCAGGCAAAGGCAGCCGAGGAAGCAGCCCGCATCGAAGCGGAGGCGCAGGCAAAGGCAGCCGAGGAAGCAGCGCAGCTCGCAGCGGAGGCGCAGGCAAAGGCAGCAGCCGAGGAAGCAGCACGTATCGCAGCGGAAGCGCAGGCAAAGGCAGCAGCCGAGGAAGCAGCCCGCATCGCAGCCGAATCCCAGCAGGCAGCTTTGGCTGCCCAGGCGGCGCAGACCGCAGCGATATCCTCAGAGGAATTAAAACTGCTTGCAAATATTATTTACTGTGAAGCAGGCAGTGAATCCTACGTTGGTAAGGTTGCGGTAGGCAATGTCATCATGAACCGCGTCAAGAGTGCATCGCAGCCCAATACGATCACCGAGGTCGTTTACGCAAAAGGACAGTTTTCCCCTGTCAGAAACGGTTCGCTGCAGAGGGCACTGAGCAGTGACAAGGCAGATGCAGCCTGCTATCAGGCAGCAATCGAAGCATTAGCCGGTGCACAGCCGGTCGGCGGCAAGCTGTTTTTCAGAAGAAATAACGGTCGTTCCGGACAGGTAATCGGACATCACGTTTTTTACTAAAACAGTATCATAGCCGGGGCATTTGGCCCAATAGCATTATAAGGGAATCGTCAGAAGAGGATAAGGAAAAACTGTTGTTTCTGACAGAAAAAGAACGAAAAAAGGCATGTGGAAAAGGATTGTTTTTCACACGCCTTTTTTGTAGTCGTGACAATAGAATCCTCACAGGGCGCACACTTGACAGTAATTGACGGATTTGATATGATGACGCTAATCATGTAATATAATTGTAACATTTGATGAGCCGATTTTGGGAGCGCCAAAGGCGCGGAAAATCAATGGAGGTTCAGCTATCGTTACTGTCTGCGGATATGAGGGGATAGAAAGGATCATCGATTTATGGGCTGGAGCAGAAAATGTGAGAAAAGGGGGAAGCACTGGCTGCGGGCTGCAGCGCTGGGAGTTGTCTTTTTGTGGACGGCCGGAAGCAGTCTGCAGGCAGAGGCGGAATCGAGCAAAAGCGCGCACTGGCACAAGGGCGTTGGCGTGGAGGCGTGGCTGACAGGAGCGGATAAGGAACAGGTCAGTCCGAACGCAGCATCCAAAAATGGGGCGGCAGATGCAGCGACCGGTGCAGCCGGCGGGCAGGAAACGGATGCAGCGTCCGACAGTGCGGACAGCAAAACCAAAGCTTCGTCCGGTGATGGAATGAAAATGGACGACCTGACCGGCACAATCGTGATGACGAGCGTTCAGAATGTATTGAATGTCAGGACGGAACCGGACAGCGAGGCAGAGCTTGCAGGGTATTTGTATGCAGACTGTGGCGGTACAGTGCTGGAACAAAAGGACGGCTGGACAAAGCTTGAGTCCGGCGAACTGACCGGCTGGGCAAATAACGGTTATCTGCTGTTTGGGGAAGAAGCTCGGAAAGAGGCAAAAGACGCGGGACGGATTGTGGCAACGACCAAAACAGGCGCTTTGAGAATCCGGAAAGAACCTTCAGCAGATGCTGCGATTTATGATCTGCTGGAAGAAGGTGCAAAGTATGAGGTCGTGGATGAAGAGCAGATCCGTTTCAGCGAGGATCAGGAAATCACGGCAGACTGGGTTGCGGTCAATTACGGCGGAAAGACCGGATATGTGTCTTCGGAATATGTCCAGGTTGATTTTGAAATCGATTACGGAGAGACGGTTGAGCAGGTAAAAGCGCGCGAGGAAGCGGAAACGGCGAGACTGCAGGCGGAAAAAGAAGCTGCCGCACAGAAACAGAAGCAGGAAAAGGCAGCGCAGGCGGAAAAGGAAGCGAACAAGGCTGCTGCACTGGCAGCGGACGACAGCGTGCTTTTGGCGGCGCTCATTCAGTGTGAAGCAGGAGAAGAGCCCTACGAAGGACAGGTGGCTGTCGGCGCAGTCGTGATGAATCGGGTCAGAAGCGGCGCTTATCCGAATACGGTCAAGGGAGTTATCTATGCTTCGGGACAGTTTACACCGGCGGGAAGCGGACAGGTTGGACGCGTTGTCGCAAGTGGAAAGATCAAGGCAAGCTGCCTGCAGGCGGCACAGGAAGCGATGGCGGGAAGCACCCCGGTTGGAATAGCGACGCATTTTAGACGGGCAGGAAGCAGGGAAGGTATTGTGATCGGACATCATGTATTTTGGTAGACGGGGCATGATTTTTGTAGTATGATAGTCATAAGTCACAGGAAAGGAGGAGTTACATGACGGAAGTATTTGCCTGGCTGGCTCTGTTGATTTTACTTGTGCTGATTGAGCTTGCGACGATGGGGCTGACGACAATCTGGTTTGCAGCCGGAGCTCTTGTTGCGACGATAGCAGCTGCCTGTGGTGCGCCGGTTCTGGTGCAGGTCATCCTGTTTTTGGTAGTGTCCGTGCTGATGCTTGTTTTTACAAGACCGGTTGCCATGCGCTATTTCAATGTTGGAAGGGCGAAGACCAATGTGGACAGCATGCTTGGGGAACGCGGTATCGTGACCGGCAGGATTGATAACCTGCACAGCTGCGGACAGGTTACGCTCAAAGGCATGGAGTGGTCAGCGAGATCTCAGGAAACTGAGGGGACGATTGAAGAGGGTACCGTCGTCATTGTAAAAAAGATCGACGGCGTGAAACTGATCGTTGTCCCGGACGAGATCGAAACAGAAGAACCTGTAACAAACAGCAGCGAGGCTGCTGACAACATGCGGTAAGACCGCGGAAATGAGGGTAATTATGATAGGTGGACTGGTAATACTCATTATTTTAATTCTTGCAATTGCAATTGTAGCGTCCTGCATCAAGATCGTACCGCAGGCGCAGGCTTATGTCGTAGAACGTCTCGGCGCATACCAGGATACCTGGAGCGTTGGCCTTCACTTTAAAGTGCCGATTGTCGATAAGGTTGCAAAGCGTGTACTGTTAAAGGAACAGGTAGCGGATTTCCCGCCTCAGCCCGTTATCACAAAGGATAACGTTACGATGCGGATCGATACCGTTGTCTTTTTCCAGATCACAGATCCCAAGCTGTTTACCTACGGAGTTGAAAATCCGATCATGGCGATTGAAAACCTGACCGCGACAACCCTGCGTAACATCATCGGAGATCTGGAACTGGACCAGACCCTGACCTCCCGTGAAACGATCAATGCCAAGATGCGTGCATCCCTGGATATCGCAACCGATCCCTGGGGCATTAAGGTAAACCGTGTCGAATTAAAGAACATCATTCCTCCCGCAGCAATTCAGGATGCGATGGAGAAGCAGATGAAGGCAGAGCGTGAACGCCGTGAAGCGATCCTGCGTGCCGAAGGTGAAAAGAAATCTACCATTCTGGTAGCAGAAGGTAAAAAGGAATCCGCAATTCTGGAAGCAGAGGCAGAAAAGCAGTCTGCAATCCTGCGCGCAGAAGCAGAGAAAGAAAAGATGATCCGTGAGGCAGAAGGTGAAGCGGAAGCAATCCTGAAAGTCCAGCAGGCGACTGCAAACGGTCTGCGTTTCATCAAGGATGCAGGAGCGGATGATTCTGTACTTCGTTTAAAGAGTCTGGAGGCTCTGGAAAAGGTTGCGGACGGCAAGTCTACAAAGATCATCATTCCGTCCGAAATTCAGAACATGGCGGGACTGCTGACCAGTGCAAAGGAGCTTTTAAGCGACAAATAAGCTCACATGTACCATCTTCGATGCTATCCGCTGCCTGACAGCGTATTTCATCTTTACAAAAAAGGACCGTACATTCTATAATGGATGTACGGTTTTTTATTTTATGATGCCAGGGTCAAAAGGTCTAAGCCCACATGAGCTTGCTCATAGGTGGGTG
>ERZ832522.2795-NODE-2795-length-20514-cov-4.383108_pt1 | contig 20514 bp, 16 predicted proteins | sample MGYA00519951_ERZ832522 | MGnify/ENA primary metagenome ERZ832522 (study PRJEB31850, sample SAMEA3708728) | human gut metagenome | biome: human gut; feature: human-associated habitat; material: faeces | place: China | collected 2014 ... | reverse complement strand
TTATGAAGACCTTGGAGAGGGTCTATAAAAACTACTACTTTATAATACGAGGTGACTTTGTTAAGATTACTACAGACAGCAATGGAACCGCAGTACAGATATCTTTAGCTGATATGCCAGGCGGTCCGGATGGTCCTCAGGGTGGCCTTGGAAATGGGGCACCGGGAGCTGGCGGTCCTGGAGGCGGGGCACAGTCCGCACCCACATCTTATTCCTCTGTAAAGGAATTTACCAGTGATACAGAAGAGTCCGGACAGAGCTATACCTCAGAAGGCACAGATGAAAGCGCAGTTCTTGTATCTAACGGAGCTAATGTTACTCTAAAAGATTTTACCGTAAACAGAACATCCGAAGACAGCAAAGGCGGCGACAGCTCCAGCTTTTACGGCGTAGGTGCATCAATCCTTGTAACAGACGGAACTGTTGATCTAAAGGGTGGAACGATTACTTCTGATGCAGATGGCGCTGCAGGTGCGTTTGCCTATGACAAAGGCACTGTAAATATCTCTGATACTGCCATTACCACAACTGGAAATACAGCAGGCGGTATCCACGCAGCAGGCGGCGGTACAGTCAATGCAGAAAATCTGACGGTACATACTTCCGGTGAGTCTTCCGCGGCGATCCGAAGCGACAGAGGCGGCGGCACCATGCGTGTAAAGGGCGGCAGTTATACTTCTTCAGGAACTGGCTCACCGGCGGTTTACTGTACAGCAGATATTGAGGTGGAAGATGCCAAATTGACGGCGGAAAATTCCGAAGCAGTGTGCATTGAAGGCTTAAATTCCCTGTCACTGACAAACTGCGACCTGTCCGGCCATATCCAGGAAAATGAGCAGAATGATTGCGACTGGACCGTGATCTTATACCAGAGCATGTCCGGTGACTCTGAGGTGGGAAATGCTGTATTAAATATGACCGGCGGCAGCCTGACTTCTGAAAATGGCGGTCTGTTTTACACTACAAATACAGAAAGCACTTTTTATTTAAACAATGTAAATATTACCCCGTCTTCTAATAATGAATTTTTCTTAAAATGTACGGGAAATGCCAATAAGAGAGGCTGGGGACAGAGTGGTGCAAACGGAGCGGATTGTTCCTTTACAGCAGAAAACCAGAAAATGGAAGGAGATGTGGTTTGGGACAGTATCAGCAACCTGAAATTTAAGATGACAGAGGGAAGCATCCTTACAGGCGGCTTCATCCAGGATGAGTCCTGCGCCGGAAATGGAGGCAGCGGAACGGCAGATCTGTCCATTGATGCCACTTCCACATGGATCGTCACAAAAGACAGTCAGTTATCTTCACTGACCAATAAGGGAACCATTAAAGACACAGAGGGCAAAACTGTGACTATTAAGGGAAGCGACGGCACTGTTTATGTGCAGGGCGACAGCACTTATACAGTAACGGTAGAGTCTTATACTGCATAGTAAATGGATGCGTTTACAATGGTAGTACTATGAATTGAATAGGAAATAAAAAACAGGCACTGCGAGGAAAATAAGATCTTCGCAGTGCCTGTTCTATGTACTTAGTGATGCTGTATTTTTTCATCCAGTTCCTGAATGATATGCTGTTCTTCTTTCAGTTCAGCTTTTTCTTTCTGAAGCTCTTTCTGCTCTTCTTTTAATTCTTTCTGTTCCATTTTCAGCTCTTTGCGTTCCTTTTTTTCCACGGCTTCCAGATCGTCCTCTTCTTCGATCAGCATCAGTAAAAAGCAGAGGATCAGAAGTCCGCAGGAGATCCAGATGGTGCGGTAGGAGAAATGATTGGTAAGATGACCACCGCAGGCGGCACCAATGGTAAAGGAACCGATCGCAGTAAGATAAATGGCAGCTGTTTTCAGCTCATCTTTTCGTTTCTCGGTAATAGCTTTATAAAAATGGTCCATGCCGCTTCGCAGATTTCCGATACACATGGTGCTGGCATAAGCACTGCCGCGTACAGTACGGAAGGACTGAACCTGCATAGCGCAGGCAAAGGAAGTAAGTCCATTTGCAAGCCAGTTTAACTGTCCCGGGATAAAACCGACGATAAACAGTAGGATAATCTCCAGAGTCAGGACCAGATGGCGCCAGTGGATCTTTCCTGTGTGACGGAACCGGGAGTGGATCAGGCAGGCCATTAATACACCCAGTGCGAAAAAAGCAACGGGAAGGAAATAACGGATGGAATTTCGTAGATCCTCGGAGATCAGGTAGCATCCCATTAAAACAATATTTCCTGTCTGTGCATTGGCAAAGACGTGATCACGTAAAAAATAGGAACAGGCATCCTGCGTTCCGCCGGACAGATTTAAAAGTATCATAACAGGCAGCGAACTGGACATTTGCAGGCCGGTTTTTTGTTTCATGTATATCCCTTCTTTCATTCCCTGTTTTATCATTTTTTTCAAATAAAATCAATTTGCGTTTTTCACACTTCTGACTTTATATATTCCTGCTTTTTCTACGAAAAAAGCAGCTGTTGGAAAAAACCAGTCAGCTGCTTCTTTTATGTCTGTTCAATGAAGTGGATTTTCACGATTTTTTACTCGTCATCCTCATTAGCCCCATCATTATACTCATTTACATAGATCAGATGGCTTCTGGACTCTTCTACAATAGTCCGGATGGTCTCTGCAGTAAGAGGCATATCCTGAGGCTGTAATACCAGGCTTAAGGCACATGGAAGATTAATACCGCAGATCAGGTGACGATGATCGTTTACATATGGGCAGAACTGCTGGTTTACACTGCCACCTAACATATCAGTCATCATGACTACTTCATCCTCCGGGTCAAAGGAATCAAATAATTCTTTGATCTGGGTAGGAAGATCGGTGTCATCCATATAGGCACTGATATCAATGATGCCGTCCATGGAAGTAAGAAAATTTAATGTGTCTTTCAGGCCGTGGGCCAGTAAATGATGGGAGGCGATAATATATCTTCTCATAACGCTTCTCCTTATAGTTTTATAGTTATAGTTATATTTATAATAGTGTGGCGGGGATCAGATACTACAGGGATTTGATCAGATGATCTACGTAAAGTTCTGCTTCTCCCTGGAGGAAAGGAGTCTGCATGCTTTCATAGCCTTTTCCGAATTCATCTTTCTCTACGATATAGCCTGCGCTGTAGTTTGCATAGCCCCATACGATGCGCATAGGAGCATTAAAGTTCTTTTTGATCTCCATTCCGAAGGTGGAGAACAGTTCTCCGGGGATGGTGATCATCTCCAGGTCACCTAAATGGAAGATAACAGAGCGGAGAGTAACATTGATGCCGCCTGACTGGATCTTTCTTCTCATATGGCGGACACCGGACCAGAGAAGCTTTTTATCATCCTCTGTAACAGCAGCAGCCAGCTTCTTTTCATCTTCAGCTAACTGTGCCTTCATAGCATCCAGATCATAAGTCTGGTGGATGGTGTATTCTGCAGTTTTTACAGAGCCAGCTTTTAACTCCATAGGAGTTTCTGCTTCTGCGAAAACATTTACCTGCTTCATTACTTCATCACGTACGCGCCACAGCTCGTTTTCGTCATTTCCCTGACGGTACTGGCGGTTGCCCATATCACCGCAGGCTCCCTGCATGGTAATGAAAATGGTATTGTATTTTTCATCCAGGGCCTTTCCCACATTTCCTAAAAGATCAGAGCTGATCTTCATGTTGTGGATGCCAAGGACAGTTGGATGGCAGGTAAACTGGAACATACCTGCAACTACATGGTTTTCATTGCGGAACAGGATCATGTTGATATCTTTATCGCTTGGTTTGTCAATATAATTGCGGTTTCCGTATACACCTTCTATGGTTCCCTTTACCATATAAGGTGTTACTTCTAAGAAACCACGGTCAAAGCATTCGTCTACAGCGTCAAAAAGCTGTTTCATTACCAGCTCCCTGTAAACTGCCTTGCGATGATTTCTGTCTTCCCCTTCATCTTCAAAGCTGATATCAGGGCCAGAGTGTGTATGAATGGTTCCGATAATGATATTTTCCTTTGGAACAGAATATTTTCCGGCAAGGACTGTGCGGGCATAATCAGAGATCGGTTCTTCTAACCGGCACAGATCCAGGGTGGACCATATAAAAATCTCCCCGTCAATGCGCAGGACTAAAGTCCTGCAGTAAAGTTCATCTAAAACACCAATAGATTTTCCTGTTCTCATGGCATAACCGCGCATGTACATAGGAAATGGAGGTGTGATATTACGTTTTGCTGCGCTTACTTCAACCATATGATAATCTCCCCTTAGTTGAATAAAAAAGGGCTCTGCCTGCCAAATAAGACAGGCAGAACCGTCATTATGGTGATGTCACCATCAGGCGACATGTCCGTTTACTTATGTTAGTTATAAATGATCAAGCCAGGATTCCCAGTGCAGAGCAGATCATGGAGAAGATGATAACAATGAGGATCAGGGTAGTGATCTTCATGCCCTTCTTTCCAAGGAGCTTATACAGAACCAGGACAGTAGCTACAGAGATCATAGAAGGCATGATCTTGTCTAACAGATCTGCAACTGCCAGATTAACTTCACCCATCTGGAATGCCAGAGGTGTTTTTGCAGTTACAACAGTTGCGGACAGAGCACCTACAACAGTAAGGCCCAGAACAGAAGCAGCATCTGTGATGCGGGCAAGTTTACTGCCCACTTTGGTGATCAGTTTGGTACCTTCACGGTATCCGATCCACATTAACTGGGTACGGATGCAGATGAAGATAAGGTTTACAATGAGCCACAGGATAACACCGATGGGGTTGCCTTCCAGAGCCATATATCCTGCGATGGAGCCCATGATAGTAGGAAGCAGTGTCCAGAATAAGGTATCACCGATACCAGCTAAAGGTCCCATTAAGCTGACCTTGATATTCTGTACAGCATCCAGGGAAGAGATTCCCTCTTTGTCTTCCAGAGCCAGAGTAGCACCAAGAACGATATTTGCCAGCCATGGCATGGTGTTGAAGTATTTATAATGGTTGTTTAATGCTTCAACGTATTCGTCATCATCTTTATAGATCTTACGCAGCAGAGGTCCAATACCGAAAACAACGGCTGGAGCAAGCTGGGTATCGTAGTTAAAGGTTGTTACTGCCATTAAGGACCAGCGGATGGCACCTTTCACACAGTCTTTTTTTGTTAAAACGGGAGCTTTTTCCATTACTTCATTCTCATTATTCATCTTCAAGACCTCCTGCAAATCCTACATTTTCCTTTGCTTCTTCATCCATATAGAACTTGTAAGCTAAAGCTACACCAAGGAATGCGATACCAAGGATCGGTACGCCCATGTATGCGCTGAGTACAAAGCCGATCAGAATGTAGTTGAAGTACTTCTTTGCCGGCATGTAGTGGAGCAGCATGGCAATACCAAGACCAGGAAGGAGCTTTCCTGCTACAGACAGACCGCCTGTTACCCAGGAAGGAAGCACATCCAGGATAGCCTGAACTAAAGGAGCGCCTGCTGTTAATGCAACAGCGGTTGGGAATGCCATGAATACAGCTACCATAACAGGGCAAAGGTAAAGGATAGCATACATTTTGCCAAACTGTTTTTCATTGGCATATTTCTGGGATTTCTGGGCAATGAAGGAGTTGCAGATCTTGTATAAAACGTCCATCTGTACGCCCAGCATACCAACAGGAAGACCGATGGTCATACCAACTTCCGGTCCTTGTCCGGTTGTTTTTGCAAATCTAAGATCAGTCCGCACAGGAAACCTACGATAACAGGTCTTGCATGTGTCAGTGATAATCCGCGGCGGTCAACGTTGATCTCAGCAGCCACCAGGACAAGCAGTACAATTTGTAAAGCACTTAATTGCATAACAATTTCCCCCTTTGTTATTTCAGAAATTCGTCAATAGAAACTTCTGCGTCTGCAGGTACATACTGTGCATAGAGTTTGGTTCCCGCAGCCTTTAATTTCTTGTAAGCCTCAATGTCATCCGGCTTTGCGTAAGCTCTCTGGGAAAGCTTTACAGCTTCTTCGCCTTCAGCAGGCTTTACAGTTCCGCCAATGACCAGTTCCGGGATCTTTACGCCGATATCAGACAGCTTAACCAGTGTTTCCGGCTTCTTAACCAGGACAAATACAGTGTGGTCATTGTATTTTCCGGCTTTGAAGTTATTTAAAGCTGTTTCCTCGGTAATGATGGAAATAGCCATTCCGGTAGGTCTGGCAAGCTTCATGCTGGCTTTGGTCAGTTCATTATTGGCAACAGTGTCATCAATGATCATGATACGCTGTGCACCGGAACGTCCGGCCCACTGTGTAGCCACGATACCATGAAGAAGACGGTTATCAATTCTTGCAAGTACAATACCCATATTTACCTCCTATTCGTCCTCACGGACGGCCGGGCTTTCTGCCTGCCCGGAAAGCTTATTTTTTGAATTCAAATGCATGTAATCATAAATGTAAGCAATCTCACTTACAGGCAGAGCCACCCGGTAATGCCGGGAGATATCCTGAAAGCTGTCCCTTACCTGCCTGATAAAGTCGGCATGTTTTTGTTCAAATTCTTCCAGATCCTGATAATTATCAATAGGTGTTTTTGTGACCAGTCGTTCCACCAGACAACACAGGTGGACATAAAGCCCGATCATGATACGTCCTGCGATCTTTCTTCCTGTGATCTTCTGAAGCCGTCCCACTGCCTGTTCTACTTCATCTAAAAGCTTGTCAGGATTTAAAATGGTAATAGATTCAACTACATTCTGCAGGGAGAAATTCTTTACCAGGTTCTGGTTAAATATTTCCATTTGTTCTTCATCCAGATACTCTGAGAAAATGTTTGTCAGCTTTTCTGCGGAATTCATGGAAATAATGTCCTCCAGTGAGATAAAAGGAATTCCCTCGATCTCCGGATTGAAAAGTCCGATGATGCATTTTACATGGTATTGCTGGAAAATCTCATCATGGCTGCCGTTTTTCATCAGCCGGTAATAATCGTAAGCCACAAATTTTACAGGAATGGAAGTGGCGGAAGTCTTTAAGATCAGCTCTTTTAGCTTTTCCGTTGTGTCAATGCCGTTTTCTCCGCTGAAGATCACGGCGTCTTCCTTCTGTACATTGTGGATGATACGGTAGGTGCAGACATTGCTTTCGCTGGCCCGTTTCAGGATGTCTTCCAGCTTCTGGTTCCCACAGATGCCAAGGCCGATATCAACAGCTAAGGCAGTGGAAATATTGTTGATGATGCCGATGTTTAAGTTTCGCAGGCCGCCCATCTGGCTGTGGATCTGCTCTAAAGAACCCATATCCACCAGAAGTACTACGTCCTGACAGGTGATAAATCGTTCAATGTGTTTTTCCAGCAGCCCGGTGATGTCGCTCATCTGCATGTCAAGAGGCATATCAATGGCATCAAATACCTTTCGCCCGATGATCTGGTTTGCGGCATCTGCAATACTGGAAGCTGTTGCATAGCCGTGGCTTAAGATAATACCGGCTGCGGAAAGTCCCTGGATCTTCTGGTTCTGGTTTTTTATATCTAAAAGCAAAAACAGCTGGTTTAAACTGTCTGCTTCAATGTCCAGATTCAGTTTGATCAGGTTTACGATCCTAGAACAGATGACTGATTCTTTTTCAAGAACAGCGCTTACAGCCTGAAACATTTCTTCAATCTCGTCATGGTTTTGTTTCATCCAGTTGTCGATCAGATGGTCGCCCTGAAGCTGTATATATAAGCGGCGGGCAAGTAAGTGGCTGTATTTTTTGGAAAGGCTGATGCCATACATTTCACCTACATTTTCAAAAATCTGATTGATCAGCTGTTCGTAAGTGGAGATCTTGATGTTTACAAGCTTCTGTCCGTAGATCAGATAGTCGTAATAATCATTTAATTGTTTCCGGAATTCCATCATCAGGCCGTCAAAACTGAGCATATCCTGACGGTAATCTTCAAAGACATCTAACATGATCTGGAAATACTGTACCGTCTGCCCCAAAGAGGTGTCACGGCTGTAACTGTTTAAGTGGATCATCCGTTTGTCTTTGTCCTCAACCTCCAGTTTTAAGGAGGAGAGCATATATTCCGGAAGGTGATAACTGTGGATAGCGATACCATCGCTGGTTTTTTCCAGATAAGCTCCGGCACAGCTGCTGGTAACGCAGGTTTTTAATTCGTCGATGTTGTTTTCGTAGGAAAATTCCAGCATACAGTGGAAGGCATTCTGACTGATGCTTACATCTACGCCCATGCGCCGTCCTTCTGCTTTTAAGAAGGAGACTAACATTTCCTCTTTTTCATCGGCTGTGCGTTCATGTAATGTTGGGACCGGGATCACAATGGGAATCATCCTTGCAAGTGGCTTATAAAGTGTTTCCGCCGGTACTTTTGTGGTGGAAAATATCAGTCTTGCATTGGACTCAAAAACATGTTCGTCATCATGATATCCTTTGTATTGTCCCGAAATTAAGTAGGAATAGATCAGTTCCTGTCCTGAAAATGGAAGCCTGTCAATTTCATCAAAGAAAAGGATGCCGCCGTTTGCCTTTGCAAGCCAGCCTTTTCCGTCTTCGCTGCCGCAAAGGGAAATAGCAAATTTTTCTTCATTCTGGGCATATTCGGAGCAGTCTACTGTGATGTAAGGCGGGAGAGAAGCTGCGCCTGCAGTTCCAATTACCCGTTCATTTACAGCATATTCATACATCAGCCTGGAAAGAAAAGACTTTCCTGTTCCGCCGGCTCCGTTAAACAAGGCCGGAAGACCATTTGGCGGGTATTTAACAGCTGCCTTACACTGCTCAATGCAGGAACTTAAACTCAGGTAATAACCGATAGCTTTCTGAAAATCTCTTTTATTTTCATCGCTTCGGCATTTCCGCTGAAAATCGTCCATACCGGAGAATACGCAGGTTTCCAGGGCGACCTGGGCTTCGCGTTCAACATTTTTTTTATGGAAGAAATAAACGGGACGGGAGTTGACCTTAATGGCCCGCTCTTCTTTTACCAGCTCATTCAGATACTGACTGGCCAGATTACGGGAAATATTCAGTGATTCGCTGATATGGTTCGCCGTAAAATATTTCAGATCTTTCAGGGCATAGCCCCGGCTTATTTTTTCCAGGTAAAGATAGAGTTCTTCTTTTGTGCTGAGCATGTACATGATTCTCCTGTTTGTTGATTTAACTTGAATTCTTTTCGCGCGTGTTTTATGTCTACCTGATAACAAGTGTAATTATACAAAAAATAGTCTGAAAAGAAAGATGTTTTGAATGATTTCGCCAGTTTGAAAAGGGTTTCGGCAGTAGCGGGGAGAAAAATGGGGAGATGTCCAGAGCGGGGGAATAGGGTTCGACACTAGGATTGACACTTTTATGGGGGAAATATGTGCTATACTTAAAATCAGATGTCAGGATCAAGATCAGGCACAGGAAGATTTATTACAGGAGGGAATCAATATGCACAGTGAAAAAACAACTATCCGGCTGGTAGCAGTAGATATGGACGGAACTCTTCTTCATGATGACAAGAGCATATCAGATTATACATTAGATGTTTTAAGAAGGATCGTAAAAAAAGGTGTGATCCTGGTACCTGCCTCAGGAAGACCCATCGGAGGAATGAAAGAAGCAGTATTAAATAATGTAGACGGCATTCAGTATGCTATCTGCTCCAATGGTGCCATGCTTATGGATGTACCGGAGGAAAAAAGTATCTGTGAAACAGGGATCCCCACAGAAAAAGCAGTGGAAGCCATTGCGTATCTGGAACAATTCCCAGTGGCTGTATATGCCCATACAGACAAAGGTACTTTCCGGGCAGAGGGCTGGGAGAAAACAGGGCTTTCTGAGAAATATCCTTATATCAGGTTCAGCGAAGGAAATGTAAAAGATCTGGGAGCGTTTTTAAGGACCAGCGGAGTAAAAGTGATGAAAATGGGTGCTTTTGTCTTAAAAGATGGACTGGCACAGGAACTTCTGGAAAAAGGAAGCCCTATACCGGGTATCGTATTTTTGCGCACCGGAGATGGGATCATAGAATTAAACTCTGTGGATGCCTCAAAGGGAAATGCACTGTGTACACTTTGTAAAAAATTGGGGATAAGTATGGAAAATGTTCTGGCTATTGGGGATAACGAAAACGATATTTCCATGCTTCAGGCTGCAGGCATCTCCGTAGCAATGGAAAACGCAGAAGATGATGTAAAACAGGCTGCGAAATTTGTGGCCGGGCATAATGAAGAGGACGGGGCAGCTCATTTCCTGGAGGAATGGGTGCTGTAAAATAAAACAGAGAACAAAAAATGGACGCGCCGGCTGACGCGTCCGTTTGCTTTGTAAACTTGTGATCCACTGCCTGCTGACGCAGGCGGTTGTCAGAGTATTCCTGTAGACTGTAAAAACAGTACAAACATCATAACCGGGACCACATAGCGGATCATGACGCGGTACAGCTTTTTACGGCGGAAAGTATCGCCGGTGCTTTCCATTTCTTCGATCACATAGTCCGGTGTTTTGATCCAGCCGATCAGAAAGGCAGAGAGCAGTGCGATAAACGGCATCATAACGCTGTTGCTGATATAGTCCATGATGTCTAATAACTGTCCCACAGAGCCGTTTGGCAGTTTTACTTCAATATAGAAGATACTGTAGCCAAGGGCAATAACAGCAGAGGCAGCCAGGTAGATTACAGTCAGCACAAGGACTGTTTTCTTGCGGCCTGTGTGGAAGATCTCCATGCAGTTGGCAGTGATAGATTCCAGCACAGAGATACAGGACGTAAGAGTAGCGAAAATAGTTGTTACAAAGAACAAAAGACCAACAAAGGTACCTGCTTTTCCCATGGCGGCAAATACCTTAGGAAGGGAAATGAACATTAAACTTGGACCTGCGCTCATTCCGTCGGTGCCGGAGAAAACAAAAACTGCCGGGATGATCATGGCGCCTGCTAAAAGGGCAACGCCTGTGTCGAAGATCTCAATCTGATTAACAGCTTTATTTAAGTTAACTTCCGGTTTCACATAAGAGCCATAGGTGATCATGATACCCATGGAAACACTTAAGGAAAAGAACAGCTGGCTCATGGCATCAAGTAAGATCTGAAGGAAGCGGCTAAAGGTCAGTCCCTCAAAATGAGGGGTTATATAATAAAGAAGGCCGTCCATACCGGTACGCATCTGTCCGCTTTCGTCAACATGGTGCAGTGTCAGGGAATAGCCTGCGATCACAACCACCAGAACCAGAAGTATGGGCATCATGCAACGGGAAACACGTTCAATACCGCCTTCCACACCATTGTATACAATAAACGCTGTTACGCCCATAAATAAAAGGGCAAACAGGACAGGTGATACAGGTGAAGTGATAAATGAGGTAAAATAATTGTCCTGGGCTGCAGCGGCAGTCTGTCCGGTGAGATAGACAACTGCGTATTTTGTGACCCAGCCGCCGATAACAGCATAGTAGGTCATGATCAGGACTGGAACAAGAAAGGTTAAAATTCCTAGAAATTTCCATTTAGGCGACATCTGGGTATAAGCCCCGATAGCGCTTTCTTTTGTTCTGCGGCCAATGGCAATGTCAGATGCCAGCAGTGTGAATCCAAATGTTAAGACCAGTGCCAGATAGATGACTAAGAACAGTCCTCCGCCGTCCTTTGCCGCCAGATACGGAAAACGCCACAGGTTTCCCACGCCTACGGCACTGCCGGCAGCAGCTAAAACAAAACCTAACTGGCCGGAAAAATTACTTTTCATCTTATTCATGAAAAAGAATCCCCCTAAAATTATCTATAGCTGAACTTGCTTGTCATACCAGAATAGCACATGTTATAATATCAGTAAAACAAATGTTTTTATGACTATATATAATTTTTTGTAATGGATATGGGGCTATAGATAAATTTATGAAAGAACAGAAAGACAGATATGAGATATTTTTAAAGGTGTGCGAGACCGGCAGCTTTTCCGGGGCGGCAGAGGCATTAAATTACACACAGTCCGGCATCAGCCAGATGATGGCTGGACTGGAAGAAGAACTGGAAGTCCGGCTGTTTGCCAGAGTAAAAAAGGGAGTCATACTTACAGACAACGGAGCCAGACTGATTCCTTATATTCAGGAAATGGTAAACCAGAAGGCAAAGCTGCGCCAGGCGGCCTTTAATATTAATCATAAGATCGAAGGAAAGCTGCGGGTAGGAAGCTTTTCCAGTATTACAGCGTTGTGGATGCCGGGAGTGATCCATTTCTTCAAAGAACATTATCCAAAGGTGCAGGTAGAGATCTTTGACGGCAATTACGATGAGATCCGTGACTGGATCATCCACGGACAGGTGGACTGCGGTTTCCTGTCATCTATTGTGGCAGACGACCTGAAATTTTATCCACTGATGGATGACCCGCTGTGTGCAGTGATGCCTAAGGGGCATCCACTTACAGAAAAAGAACGGGTCACAGTGTCAGAACTGTTTTCGTATCCCTTAATTATAGAAACACCTGGCTGCGACAATGATATCCAGCATTTATTAGCAAAATGTTCCGTAAAGCCGAAGATCACCTACAGCTTCCGGGACGATACACTGATCATGGCCTTTGTAAAAAGCGGATTAGGCGTCACCATTTCCCAGAAAATGGTACTAAAAGCCTTTGCCAGAGACGATGTAGAATCCAGGCCCTTAGAACCAGCTTCACACCGGACCCTGGGACTGGCATTTTCAAAGACAGCCAATTCTGTGGTGTCGGGGATAATGTTGGAGTATTTAAAGAAAATGACGGGATAAATCATAAGCCAGATTGAAAATTCAGCCAATTAAAACCGATGAAAACTTGCCTAACTTCTCTAAAGTTGCTATAATTCTTGTAACCGAAGGCGTGATAATCTTTCTCAAAAGCGGGGAAGATGCAAGTATATGTACACGGCGTAGGTGTGCATATAGCAAGTAAGGAGAAGTCGTGCGTACTTTAAAGAAATCCATATGGAGTTATATGTATAAGGTCACATTTGCGTTGGTAAGTGTGATCCTTATTAGCATTACGGCATTGAATATAGCAAATGAGCAGAGCCGGGCGCAGGGGACGGCGGATAAGATCTTTGAGCAGATGGATAAGATGCTGGAGGAGAATCAGAAGGAACTTACCAGGCTGCGCCAGGAATATGCTGCGAAATGTCTTCATAATACAGAGGCCATTGCCTATATTCTGGAGAAGAACACCGGGGCAAGAAATGATCTGTATGAACTGCGTAAGATCGCGGAATTTATGGAAGTAGATGAGATCCACATTATTGATGCTGCAGGCGAGATCGTTTCCGGAACCCATCCCCAGTATTATGGTTATAGCTTTGACTCCGGGGAGCAGATGAATTATTTTAAGCCTATGCTTAAGGACAAATCCCTGAAAATGGTTCAGGATATAGAGCCGAATACAGCAGAGCATAAGCTGATGCAGTATTCAGCTATGTGGAACAGCACCGGGGAATTTATCGTGGAAGCGGGAATTGAACCGGTAAATGTATCCAAAGTAACAGAAAAAAATGAACTGCCTTATATTTTTTCCCAGCTTTGTGTCAACCCGGATACCAGCTACTTTGCGGTAAATGCAGAAACAGAAAAGATCGTAGGTGCTACGGACACAGAATTAGTGGGAATGGACATGAAGGAAATTGGTTTAAATACGGAAAAGATCCATAGTACAAAAGGTTTTTCCGGTATGATCAATGGAAAACGTTCCTATATCGTATTTAAGAAGGTAGCAGATAATTATATCGGTGTGGCAGTGACCAGTAAGGCACTTTATGAACGCATACCGTTAAATATGCTGTATCTGGCGGTATGTCTTGTACTCATTGCGCTGGCATTGTTTAAGGCAGTGACCCGGTATCTGGACCGGGAGGTAGTCCAGAAGATCGGGGAAGTAAACGGAAAGTTGCATAAGATAACCATGGGTGACTTAAACGTCAAGATTGATGTCCACAGCAGCAGGGAATTTTTTGAACTGAGCCGTTATATTAATGAAATGCTCCAGAGCCTGTTAGTCAATGACAGGAAAATGACATATGTGCTTGGAAAGACGGATATGCACATTGGTGTATATGAGTACAACCGGCAAATGAAGAGAGTCCGTTTTACAGGTGATATTCTTCAGATCTTAAAGACCGGCACAGAAGCTGCCTGGAAGCTGCCTTCTGACTGGGAAGATTTCAAGAAATATATTAGAACCATGCAAAAAGAGCCGGTTGCAGGTGAAAATGAGATATTTGCTGTAGGAAATGGTAAATATTTAAAAATTGAAGAGATCCAGGAGGGCGAAGAGATCTTCGGTGTTATTACGGACGTTACAGAGGAGATCCGCAAGCGCAGGGAGATCGAATACCAGAGAGATCATGACCAGCTGACGGGGCTGTTTAACCGGACTGGCAGAGATACCAGGCTTTCCAAAATACTGGAAGAATGCAGGGAACCATATTACTGCGCTGCTGTTATGGTAGATGCTGACGGTCTGAAAATGGTTAATGACACTTACGGACATGAAAATGGTGATGAGTACCTTAAAAGGATTGCAGAAATGCTGAAACAGGAAGCAGGTGAAAACAGCATTCTCTGCCGTCAGGGCGGTGATGAATTTACATTGTTCTATTATAAGTATGGGAAAGAAGCGCTTGTGCAGAAAATAGAAGCCCTGAAGGCGCTTCAGAGCGGACAGAAGGTCCGGCTGCGGGACGGACTTACCGTTGATCTGAGGTTCTCTATGGGAAGCAGCATGGCTTACGGCGCAGTAGATTATGATAAAATGTACCGTGAAGCAGATGAAAAAATGTATGAAGATAAAAGAATGCGGAAAAAGCTGGCAGAAGAGACAAATACAATAGAATCTTAGGAAAATTCAGAAAAAATGAAAGAATTATCCCATCATGGTAACCCTGAAAACCATGATGGGATAATTTTATTAAGAAAAAGAGGGAATAATTGACATCAGGAATCTGTCTGTTTATAATGTAGGTCAGTTTACAGGTCATAGGATTTACAAGGGAGTGAATCGCTGAAAGACATGTTCTTTCAGCATGTTCATTTCCTTTTTTTATTTATAAGCATTGAAATTGAAAAGGAGGGGGATGAATATGGCGGAGCTTTTAAGAATGGAAGGGATCACCAAGCAGTTTGGTGCAGTCTATGCCAATAAGGATATCAATCTGTCTATTGAAGAAGGCGAAATCCATACACTTCTGGGTGAAAATGGTGCAGGAAAAAGTACCCTGATGAATATTCTCATCGGGCTGTATCAGCCTACTTCCGGTACGATCTGGTTAAAAGGCAAAAAGGTAAAGATCGATTCACCAAAAACAGCAGTAAAACTGGGGATCGGAATGGTGCATCAGCATTTTATGCTGGTGGATGCCATGACAGTATTTGAAAATATTATCCTTGGAACGAAAAAGGACAGTTCCATTTTCATTAAAAAAGAAGAACGGAAAAAGGAAATCCTGGAGCTTTCACAAAAATACGGACTGGAAGTAGATCTGGATAAGCAGGTAAATGAGATTTCTGTAGGCGAACAGCAGCGTGTAGAGATTTTAAAGGCTCTTTACCGGGGAGCGGAGCTTCTGATCTTAGATGAGCCAACGGCAGCGCTGACAGACCAGGAAGTAGAAGGTCTTTTCTCTATTATGGGAAGACTGACGGCAGAAAACAAGTCTGTTATTTTTATCTCCCACAAAATGCGTGAGGTAATGGCAGTCAGTGACCGGGTGACGATCCTGCGGGCTGGTCAGACTATTACTACAGTGGATAAAAAGGATACAGATGGGGCACAGCTTGCAAATCTGATGATCGGCCATGAGATGACAGTCAGTGCTTATAAAAAAGTGACAGAACCGGGAGAAGATGTGCTGCGTCTGCTCCATGTGGATTATCAGAAGGATCATAAACACAGCGGTTTAAATAACGTAAGCTTCTCCATAGGAAAGGGAGAAATCCTGGGAGTGGCCGGAGTAGACGGCAACGGACAGTCACAGCTTGCGCAGCTGGTAACGGGAGTTATTTCACCAGACAGCGGAGAAGTGGAATTAAATTCCCACAAAGTTGCCCAGTTTGCGCCTAATGGCTTCATTCTTTCCAATGTATCCCATGTCCCGGAAGACCGAAACAAAATGGGTCTGGTAGGAAATATGACAGTAGAAGAAAATCTGGTTTTAAAGGCCACGGAAGAACCTCGTTTTTCCTATGCACACGGCGCTTTATTAAAGAAAAAAGCGATCCGGAAGTTTGCCCTGGAACTTCAGAAAAAGAATGATATCCGCTGTGCTTCTATTGAGCAGGAAGCAAGAAACTTATCCGGCGGCAATCAGCAGAAGATCATCTTAGCCAGGGAAATGGAAAATCACCCGGAACTTTTAGTAGCAGTCCATCCAACCAGAGGTCTGGACATCGGGGCTTCCCAGTATGTACACGATACCATGATCGAAGCAAGGGACAAGGGCTGTGGGATCTTATTGATCAGTGCGGATTTTGATGAAGTCCTAAAACTTTCAGACCGGATCCTGGTTATGTTTGAAGGCCAGGTCATGGGAATTTATTCTGGTGAAAATCCGCCGGTAGAAGAAATATCCCTGGCAATGGCAGGAAAGGAGGAATAGGGAAATGAAATTAAAAGATAATCTGGCAAAGATCCTGATCCCCATTCTGTCGATCCTGATCGCATTTATAGCAGGAGGGATCATCATCCTGTGTCTGGGGAAAAATCCGGTGGAAGCTTATGGATACCTGTTTTCCGGTGCATTTGGAAGCGGACGTAAGATGGGGCAGACTTTAGTAATTGCATGTCCGCTGATCTTTACCGGACTTGCAGCAGCCTTTGCCTATAAGTGCGGCGTTTTTAACCTGGGCGGTGAAGGGCAGTTTATTATGGGTGCAGTTACCAGTATCTTTGTCTCTGCAAAACTGGGTGACGCAGGAATGGGCGGACTTCTTGTAAGCCTTCTTGCAGGAACCGTTGCAGGGGGCATCTGGGGCGCTATTCCTGGTATTTTAAAGATCACCAGAGGCTTAAATGAAATGATCGTCAGCATCATGCTCAACTATGTGGCAACGCTGTTTATGGGATATGTGTATACAACCCTTTTGCGTGACGGCAGTGTTCCACAGACGGTTGCAGTGGCAGACAGTATGAAGATTGCCGGTATTTCAAAAGGATTTCCAGCCCATTGGGGTGTTCTGGCGGCGTTTTTGCTTGCAGCGGTTTTATACTATTTCATTTTTTATACGTCCAAAGGATTTAAGCTGCGGGCAGTGGGAATGAACGCAACAGCGGCATTTTTCAATGGTTTTCCCGTTAATAAATACATCCTGTTTTCTTTTATCACTTCAGGCGCTATTGCAGGACTTGGAGGAAGCATAGAACTTCATGGAAAACAGTTCCGGCTTATGAGCGGTTTTGGCTCCGGCTTTGGTTTCGATGGCGTGGCAATTGCACTGATCGCCCAGCTAAATCCATTGGGAACGGCTATTGTGGCCTGCATTTTCGCAGTGCTGCGAAAGGGCGCAAGTACCTTGCAGACAGCCACGCAGGTACCAAGCTCTGTGGTGGATATCATTCAGGCTCTGGTCATTATCTTTGCAGTAGCCGGAACCGCATTATTAAAACTTCCGACGATCAAGCAGTTCCTTATAAACCATGGAAAGAGAAAGGAGGCGCAGGGCTGATGGCATCATTTTTTACAATGAATTTTCTCACAGAGCTTCTGCTCTCAACGGTGCGCATGGCAACGCCCATCCTCTTGGTGGCTCTTGCGGAAACCTATTCAGAGCGTGCCGGAATGGTCAATATCGGTCTGGACGGCATTATGGCCATTGGTGCTTTGGTGGGCTTTCTGGTGGGATATGAAACAGGAAGTCCCTGGGCGGGAGTTTTAGCAGGCGCTCTTTCCGGTATTGCTACCAATATGATCTACGCTTTCTGCACCATTACCCTTTGCGCGGAACAGACCGTTTATGGTATGGCGATCAATATTTTTGCTCCGGCGCTGGCATCTTTTATTTACCGGCTTTCCTTTTCTGATACGTCTACACTGATCCAGGGCGTGTCTATGGGGATCATGCCCATCCCGGTACTCAGCAAGATCCCGGTGATCGGAAGTATCTTCTTCCAGCAGAGTCCTCTTGTGTATGGGGCATATCTTCTGGTTGCCGTGACAGCGGTATTTTTAAACCGTACAAAGGCGGGACTGAATTTCAAGGCTGTAGGTGAGTTCCCAAAGGCAGCGGAAACACTGGGAATTAATGTAGTTCTCCAGAAATACATTGCCTGCATCATATGCGGTGCCCTGGCCGGTATCGGCGGTGCATATCTGACCATCTGTTATACAAGTACCTATTCAGAAGGCATTGTGGCAGGCCGCGGATTTATTGCCTTATCAGCAGTTATCTTTGGACGGTGGATGCCAACAGGAGTTATGTTTGCATGTCTGCTTTTTGGCTTCTGTGATGCGCTGCAGATCCGCTTACAGCTGTTAAGCCCGTCCACTCCTTATCAGATCCTTCAGATGATCCCGTATCTGTGTACCCTGTTTGTACTTGCATTTTTCGGCATTAAAAAGAGCGGTCCGAAGGCAAATGGACAGCCGTATTACAGGGAAGAACGATAAGAAAAACGATGAAAAAGTAAAAATTATTTTATAGGAGGAATAGATTATGAAAAAACGCAACATGAAAATGACATCTGTAGTTTTGACGGCAGCTCTTGCTGCAGTAAGCCTTGCAGGCTGTGGCGGTTCTGGAAAAACAGAGACAACAGTAGTTGCAGGATCCGCAGACACAACAGCGGCAGAAACTGGTTCTGAAGCTGAAAGCAGCGAAGCAGCAGGCGGGGAAGCAAAGGAAGGTGGTTACAAGGTAGCCATGATCTCTGACACCTCTGTATCAGATGGTGGATGGGGCGCAAGCTGCTATCAGGCAATGGTAGATGCAGCAGCTGAAAAAGGCTGGGAAACCGTTTATACAGACAATGTGGCAACCTCTGATTATGCCACTGTTATGACTGATTATGCAGAACTGGGATATGACCTGATCTTTGCGCCAGGCAACCAGTATACAGATGCAGTAAAGCAGGTGGCAGAGGAATACCCGGAGATTAAATTTGCACTGTTAAATGGTACTGTTGAGACTGACAATATCCAGTCTATCCTTCCAGATGCAGAGCAGATCGGTTACATGGCAGGTGCTCTGGCAGGACTGATGTCCAAGACCAACAATATCGGATTTATCGGCGGCATGGAGCTGGATACCACAAAAGCAAAGGTAGAATGCTATGAAAAAGCAGCCCAGAAGATCAATCCTGACATCAAGGTATCTTCCGCTTATGCAGGCTCTTTCAGTGATACTGCAAAGGGCAAAGAGATCGCAGCATCTATGGTGACAACTTATGATGTAGATGTCATGTTTGGTGATGCTTCCGCAGTAGATACCGGTGCAAGAGAAGCGCTGGCAGGCCAGGAAGGCAGATATGATATTGGACAGCCAGGAGATTTAGGTTCTGCAGATGATAAGGTGATCGCATGCTCTGTTGTAACAGACAATGCAGCACTGGTAAAGACCTGTATGGAAGACATTGAAAATGGTACTTTTGGAAATAAGACTGTTTACGGTGATTTAAGCAATGGCTGCTTAAGCGTTGGTACCTTCTCTTCTGTTGTTCCGGAAGATATCCAGAAGCAGTATTTAGAGGTAGTTGATCAGATCAAGGCTGGAACCTTCCTTAACTAAACGATGTCCTCTCGGTGTCTTTCCTGCACCTGCCTTTGATAGGACCATAAATGAAAATGAATGAAGAAATAATAGCTGAGCTGTGAAGCAGAGCACCCGGTAGTTGGAAAAATAAGACTGCCAGGTGCTTTTTTATGTTGGGGCACATTCTTTTTACTTTCAAGTTAGGGCGAAGTGGGATATAATGAGCGCAGAACAGTAGAGCGCGTTGACGCAGGGCTGTAAGTGGACTTGGGTGAGTTGTTAAATTCACTTCGGATAAAGGAGCGATAAAACTATGCTGACATCAGACCAGAATAGAAAGATAAATAAAATCGTTGAGGAATTTAAGGAAGCGGCTGATTTTTACCGTATGGAGTATTCCGAAGACCTTATGGGGATGTTTCGGGATTTTGGGTGTATGCTGCTTTTGAAGTGTAAGGTGGATACAGAAGGAAAGGCGGATCTGGAGCGCCTTTTGGAAGGCCGTCATAAGCTAAAAGGAACGGTAAAACGTCAGCTTATGACTGTATCAGAGGAACTGGCGCAGCTGTGGGAACCGGGCGAACAGGATGGATCTGGGGATACCGGGGAATATGAAGGTTCCCAAAATGTTCGGGAAATGTTTCAGACGGCTCTTGAAGAGATCTTTCATTTCTGCCTTTACAGCAAAGGCGGTAAAAACAGGTATCTCCTTCCGGAAGAAACAGCAAAGCCGCTTCTTCGTCTGCTCACATTTCCGGAAGGGATGATGGCGGGAAATGAAGGCCTGGTGGTTTTAGATACCCAGTGCGGTGCAGGGAGTGCTTTAATGGCAGCTTCCCGGTACTTAAAAAATCT
>ERZ832522.2771-NODE-2771-length-20668-cov-22.843206_pt1 | contig 20668 bp, 19 predicted proteins | sample MGYA00519951_ERZ832522 | MGnify/ENA primary metagenome ERZ832522 (study PRJEB31850, sample SAMEA3708728) | human gut metagenome | biome: human gut; feature: human-associated habitat; material: faeces | place: China | collected 2014 ... | reverse complement strand
CTTATTTTCAACTTTTTTCAACGCTTTGTAATCCCTGTCAAAATCTGGGCTTATAGGTTGTGCGTTTTTCACAGGCTTTACAAGCCTTTCCCCTCTATGCTATACTATTTATAATATGTTAGACTGGAGCGTACCCTTTTATGCCGCACTATTCTTACCTGCTTTTCGATGCCGATAACACTCTCTTCGATTTCGATGCCGCTAACCGCAATGCCTTCCACACCGTCTGCCGGCAGTGCGATATCCCCGACACCGATGAGACCTTTGCCCTCTACGAGCGCTGTAACAACGCCATGTGGGCCGCTTTTGACCGGGGCGAGTGTACCAAGGATTTTCTGGTGGTAGAACGCTTTCGCCGTTTCCTGGAGGCCATGGCGCTGGATCGTGACCCCGCCCTTTGCAACCGCATCCACCTGACAGCGCTGGGGGAGAGCACGCTTCTTCTGTCCCACGCCGAGGAGGTCTGCCGCACCCTGTCCCGGACCCACCGTCTCTATATCGTCACCAATGCCGTGGCCTCCGTCCAGCGCAGCCGCCTGCACCGCAGCGCCGTGGCCCCCTATATCACCGACGCCTTCATCTCCGAGGATGCCGGGGCCAGCAAGCCCAGCCGAGCCTACTTCGACTATGTTTTCGCCCACATCCCCGGTATCACACGGGAGAATTGCCTGCTCATCGGTGACTCCCCCTCCAGCGATATCCGGGGCGCCAACAACGCCGGCATCCCCTGCTGCTGGTACGACCCCCACGGCACCGCCCTGCCGGAGAATCTCCACATCGACTACCGCATCACCGACCTGAGCCAGCTCTACGATATCGTCTGACTCTCACGCAAAAGCCCGGAAGCAAAGCTTCCGGGCTTTCTCTTATAGTTGGAAATCCTCCTGCCGCAGCTCCTCCGTCTCCAGCTTTGCCGGACGGGGCGGCACACGCTTCAAGGGATCGTAGCGGAACGCACCGCAGTGGGACTCCGCCGACACGATGCCCTTCTTGGCGCAGATGACCTCATGGTCATTGGCACGCCCGCCTCTGGCGCAGTAGCTGCACCGGGGCTCGATCTTCTTACGAAACAGCATGGTACGCCCCCTCCTTCATTACAGTGTGTAGAGCTTTACAGCCCCATCCTCTGCGGTTGCCTTGATCTGTGTGATGGGCGTCTCATAGCTCTCGATGATACGGGCCGCCATGGGATCCTCCACATCCTTCTGGATGCACCGCCGCAGATTCCGTGCTCCATAGGCCGCCGAATAGGATTTCTTCACCAGATAGTCCACCAGCGCATCGTCGTAGGTGAAGTGATAGCCCTTCTCCTCCAGCGCCGCCTTCAGCTCCTCCAGCATGATCCCGGCGATGCCCCGGAAGTTCTCCTCCGTCAGCTGGTGGAAATATACGATCTCGTCCACACGGTTGATAAACTCCGGGCGCAGGAACTCCTGCAGGGCCTTCATCACCCGCTCCTTATCCTGATCGTCTGCGCTGCGGCCGAAGCCCACAGCGCCCGCCGCCTTGCCGGACCCGGCATTGGAGGTCATAACAATGACGGTGTTCTCGAAGTTCACCTTCCGCCCGTGGGCATCCGTGACCTCGCCGTCATCCAGAATTTGCAGCAGGATGTTCAGCACATCCGGATGGGCCTTTTCGATCTCGTCGAACAGCACCACGGAGTAGGGCTTGCGCCGGATCTTCTCCGTCAGCTGCCCCGCCTCGTCATAGCCCACATAGCCCGGAGGCGAGCCCACCAGCCGGGAGACGGAGTGCTTCTCCATAAACTCCGACATATCCAGCCGGATCAGAGAATCCGGTGAATTGAACAGATCGTCTGCCAACTGCTTCACCAGCTCCGTCTTGCCCACGCCGGTGCTGCCCACGAAAATGAAGCTCACCGGCTTGTGCTTGGGGGAGATGCCTACCCGGCTGCGCCGAATGGCCGCCGACACCGCATCCACAGCCTCGTCCTGCCCCACGATATGTTGCTTCAGCCGCATATCCAGCTCCGCCAGACGCTTGAACTCCTCTTCCCTGATCTTGCTGGCGGGGATCTTGGTCCACATCTCGATGACCCGTGCGATGTTCTCCATGGTCACCTGCGGCACACCCTTCTTCTCCAGCTCTGTCAATTCCTCCTGCAGGCGCATCTCCTGGCTCCGCAGCTCTGCAATGCGGGCATAGCGCTGATCCAGCTGCTCCTCCGTCACCTCCTCCCCCTCCGGGGCCTCGACAGACATGAGGGTCTCCCGCTCGAAGGTCACGTTCTCCAGATCCCGCTTCACCTCCATCCGGCGGTTGATGGTAGGATCCTTCAGGTTCAGATCCGAGCAGGCCTCGTCGATGAGGTCAATGGCCTTGTCCGGCAGGAACCGGTCGGTGATATACCGCTCCGACAGCAGCACCGCCTGCCGCAGCACGCCCTCCGGGATGGACACCCCGTGGTACGTCTCATAGTAGTGGGCAATGCCCTTGAGGATCTTCAGCGTGTCCTCGATGCTGGGCTCCGCCACCGTCACCGGCTGGAAGCGCCGCTCCAGCGCCGTGTCCTTCTCGATATACTTGCGGTATTCGTTGAAGGTGGTGGCTCCGATGACCTGAATCTCCCCACGGGACAGGGCGGGCTTGAGGATGTTGGCGGCGTTCATGCTGCCCTCGGCGTCTCCGGCCCCCACGATGTTGTGTACCTCGTCGATGACCAGAATGACGTTGCCCAGCTTGCGGATCTCCTCGATGAGCCCCTTCATGCGGCTCTCGAACTGTCCCCGGAACTGGGTACCGGCCACCAGAGCCGTCAGATCCAGCAGATAGACCTCCTTGTCCCGCAGCTTGAAGGGGACCTCCCCGGCGGCGATGCGCTGAGCCAGTCCCTCGGCAATGGCAGTCTTGCCCACGCCGGGTTCACCGATGAGGCAGGGATTGTTCTTCTGCCGGCGGTTCAGGATCTGCACCACCCGCTGTATCTCCTCCTCCCGGCCGATGACTGCGTCCAGCTTGCCCTCTCTGGCCCGGCGGCTGAGGTTGATGCAGTAGTTATCCAGATATTTGTGCTTCTTCTCGCCCTTGCGGGACTCCTTGCCGGTCTCCCGCTGCGGGGTCTCTCCCTTCTCTGCCGGGGGATTGTTGTTGCCGCCGAAGAGCCGGTTCAGGAAGGGGAAGGTGGCAGTCTTGCCGCTCTCCTCATCCTCGTCGCCGTCCTCATTGGCCTGCGCCACATCCCCCAGCTCCTCGGCGCCGCCGAAGGCCTGCATCATCTCGCTGTTGAGATTCTCCAGATCGTCCGGGGTGATGCCCATGCGCTTCATCATGTCCTCCACCTGCGGCAGGCCCAGCTGGGCGGCACACTTCAGGCAGAGACCCTCGTTGACAGGCTCTCCCTTTTCATTCATCCGTGAGATAAACACCACGGCTACGTTCTTCTTGCATTTGGAGCAAAGTGTAGGTTGCATAGTTCTCCTCCGTTACAGGGTTGATTTCACCGGCGTCACAGGGCTGCAATGAGACCGATGGGATTGTTTTCCGCAAAGAATTTCAATAGGATGCTGTCCCGGATCAGCTCCGGCGTCACCACCCAGTTAAATCGCTGCATGAGCCACACCGCCGCAAATAGCAGCAGCACCGCCCATATAAAGCCCAGCAGAGCGCCGCCCAGTGCGTTCACCGTCCGCACCAGCGGCAGCTTCCCCGCCAGATCCAATGGCTTGAGCAGCAGCCATACCACCAGCAGAATGGCAATAAAGGCGGCGGCGTACACGATGCCGTAGGCGATGGAGTGGCTGACGCTCTCCGTCACAGCGGAAAACACCGACTCCCCGGTCTCCTTCACCCGCTGCGCCACATCCTCCAGAATTTTCTCCAGACTGTGGGCATCGAAGGCGAAGGCCGACAGCAGCTCCCCGGCATCCGCCCCGTCCCGACCGGACAGCTTCTGCTGGATGCTCTCCCGCAGCAGCGGCTCCAGCCACCGGCTCACCGGCGTCACGAAGCGGTTGGCACACCATGAGGCGCCGAAAAACGCCGCTCCCACGCTGATCACGCCGGCAAGGCTCTTCATCAGGCCCCGCTTGGCACCCAGCCACACCAGCCCCACCAGTACGGCGGCCAGCACGGCGTCTATGGCCCATGTCATACGCATTTCCTCCTGTTTGGCCGCTTACGGCAGATACAGGCTGGCCGCCGACGCACCTGTCAGCACCGCCGATCCGTCGCTCCGCATCAGCACCGTCCCCGCCGCACTGACATCCTTCAGCACGGCGTATTCCTGCAAGTCCTTATCATAAATGGTCAGGTGGTCCTGATACAGCACCGCCACATACTTTCCTGCGGCGGAGAGGCTCATGACCTCCTCGTCGATATCCAGCGATGCCAGCTCCCGGCCCTGACTGTCCACCGTCACCAGCCTGCCCTGACTGCCGGACTTATACCGTCCCAGCAGCAGAGCCGCATAGCCGTCTCCGTCCAGACTGCACCGGTAGAGGTATCCGCCGTCATAGCTGTAACTCCCCGCCAGCTTGCCGCCGGTGGTCACAAACCGCAATCCCGTCTCCGTCACAGCGCAGTAGCTGCCGCCCACTGTGCCCAGATCGTATACCACGGCATTCTCCGGCAGAAGACATTCTGCGTAACGCTCCTCCCGGCCCAGCCGGTACAGGGCCAGACTGCTGACAAAGCTGCCGTTCTCCTGCCCCATGGTCACCGCCGCCATCTGGCGGCTGTCGGCGGATACCGCCGCCGTCATGAGGAACTGATCCCCGGAGTGGAAGGCAAATACCTTCTCTCCCTTGGGGTCGTACACCTCCACCGACGCCTTATAGCCGGAGGTATTTACCGTCACGGCCAGATAGCCACCGGGGTTCAGCGCCGCTGCCAAAATGTCGCCGTCCAGTGTCAGCCGGTAGACCTCGCCCTGAGTGTCCAGTACATAGATCTCCCTGCCTCCGACGTCGTAGACCGCCGCCCACTTGCCGTTTCCGGTCACAGTGCAGTTGGTGAAGAGGATGCTCTCGCTGTATCGCACCTGTCCGTCCTCACCCATCAGCAGGATGCGGCTGTTGGAGGCCGCCGCCAGTGACCCGGACAGGGACACGAACCGATACTCCCGGTCTGCCGCATACTGGTATAGCTGGGCGCAGCCGTTCTCGTCCTTCTCCGCACGGGCATAGATGACGCTGCGGCGCAGTCCGTCAAAGGTACCCCGCTGCCACAGCAGGGACACCGCCACCACCGCCAACAGCACCGCCGCCACGATCCCCAGCCACAAAAGCCGCCGACGGGTCCATATTCTCTTTTTCTCCACCCGCCGGGGAGCGTCCTGCTGGGGATTGCCCCCATCAAATTCCCGTTTATCCATTGAGCCGTTCATCCTCATACCAAACCCTCGTCAGGTACAATCCTCCCGGCGGTGCCGTTGGCCCCGCCAGCGTCCGGTTGCCGGAATCCAGGATCACCGGGATATCCTCCGGCTTCAGCTTTCCCTCCGCCGCATAGAGCACCGTCCCGGTAATGGCCCGTACCATATTATACAAAAAACCATTGGCGCATACCTTCAATTCCAGCAGTTCCCCGTTCCGGGTCACATGGCAGTAGTAGATGGTCCGCACGGTGCTGCGCACATTGGTGCCGACGCTCCGCACGGCGGCAAAGTCGTGGGTTCCTTCAAAGGCCCGCGCCGCCCGGTCCATCACCTGCTCGTCCAGCCGCTTGGGATAGAAATACGCCCGATCCACATAGAAGGGATTTTTAATGCGTGAATTGTAGATGCGATAGGTATACTCCTTCCTGATGCAGGAGCCGATGGCATTGAAATCCTCCGCCACCTCATAGGCTGCCTTCACCACGATATCCTCCGGGATATGGGTGTTCACCGCAAAGGGAATGCGGTCTACCGGGATCCGGGAGGAGGTCCGGAAATTGGCCACATAGTGCTCGGCGTGGACCCCGGCGTCGGTACGCCCGCAGCCGGTACACTTTACCGGTTCGCCGCACACCATAGAGAGGCCCCGCTCCAGCGTCTGAGCCACTGTGACCTCCGTTTTCTGCACCTGCCACCCGTGGTAGGCGGTGCCGTTATACATCAGGATCAGTGCGATGTTCCGCACGATGCACCTCCTTAGATACCCATATGCTTCAGCACGATAAGTCCCGCCGCCAGCGCCACAAAGGCTGCCAGCACCACAAAATCCGCCGCCTGATACCGCAGCACGTGCAGGGCCGTCCGCCCCTCGCCGCCGTGGTAGCACCGGCACTCCATGGCCGTGGCCAGCTCGTCCGCCCGGCGGAAGGCACTGATGAACAGCGGCACCAGAATGGGTACCAGTGCCTTGGCCCGCTGGAAGATGTTCCCGGACTCAAAGTCGGCGCCTCTGGCCTTCTGAGCGGACATAATCTTGTCCGTTTCTTCGATCAGTGTGGGGATAAACCGCAGGGCAATGGACATCATCATGGCCAGCTCATGCACCGGCAGATGCAGCTTCTTCAGCGGCCCCAGCAAATTCTCCAGTCCGTCCGTCAGGGCGATGGGACTGGTGGTATATGTCAGCAGAAACGTTCCCATAATGAGCATCACGATCCGCAGCACCATGTAGATCGCCGCCGTCAGGCCCTCATAGGTGATATGGCCCAGCAGCCACCCCTCGCCCACCGCCGTGCCGCCGGTGAAGAAAATGTTCATCACCGCCGTAAACGCCACAATGACGTACACGGGCTTGAGGCCCCGTGTCAGGGACTTCATGGGTACACGGGAGGCCACGATGCACACCGCCAGCACCGCCGCCACAACGGCGTAGGTCAAGGGGCTCTTGGCATTAAAGAGCGCCACGATGTACAAGATCACCGCCATTAGCTTCGTCCGTGGGTCCAGCCGGTGGACGATGGTATTGCCGGGGAAAAACTGCCCCAGCGTGATATCCTTCAGCATCCCTCGCCGCCTCCCCTCCGGGCCAGCAGCGCCTGCTCCAGCTCCTCGATGGTATATACCGCCGGGTCGATATCCATGCCGCGCCTGCGCAGCGCCATGGCGATCTTCGTCACCTGCGGCACATCCAGTCCCGCCTGCTCCAGCTCCTCCGCCCGTGCAAATACCTGCCGGGGCGTGCCGTCCATATAGACGTGGGCATCCCGCATCACCACGATGCGCCCCACGTTCCGGGCGATCTCCTCCATGCTGTGGCTCACCAAAATTACCGTGGCCTGCTTCGTCTCGTGGTACGCCCGGATCTGCGCCAAAATTTCGTCCCGGCCACGGGGATCCAGCCCCGCCGTGGGCTCGTCCAAGATCAGCACCTTGGGTTCCATGGCCATGACCCCGGCGATGGCCACCCGGCGCTTCTGTCCGCCGGAAAGGTCGAAGGGCGACTTCTCCAGCAGCTCCTCCGCAAGGCCCACCATCCGGGCCGATTCCCGCACCCGGCGGTCGATCTCCTCTTTATCAAGCCCCATGTTGCCGGGGCCGAAGGCAATGTCCTTATACACTGTCTCTTCAAACAGCTGGTACTCCGGATACTGGAACACCAGCCCCACCTGAAAGCGCACCTGCCGGATCTGCTTGGGGTCCGCCCAGATGTCCTTGCCGTTGAGATAGATATGCCCCTGCGTGGGCTTCAGCAGCCCGTTGAGATGCTGGATCAGCGTGGATTTCCCGGAGCCCGTGTGACCGATGACCCCTAAAAATTCCCCCGGCATGATATCCAGCTCTACCCCATCCACGGCGCTGCGCTGAAAGGGCGTCCCGGCGCTGTAAGTATGGGTGAGCTGCTCAATTCGTATGATTGGTTCCAATTCGTTACTTCCCTTCTGCGCCGAACCGCCGGTACAGCGCATCCGCACATTCCTCCACCGTGATGGCCGTCAGCGGCAGGTGCTCCCCCTGCCGGTTCAGCCGCTGCATCAGCTCCACCGTGTCCGGCGCCGCCAGCCCCAGCTCATGGAGCCGCTCCACCTGTGCAAAAATCTCTCTGGGCGTACCGTCCATGGCGGCCTCGCCGTCGTTCATCACAATGACACGGTCCGCCTCCTCGGCCTCCGCCATGTGGTGGGTGATGAGCACCACCGTCATGCCCCGCTCCCGGTTCAGCCGGTGGATGGTGTCCAGCACCTCCCGCCGTCCGTGGGGGTCCAGCATAGCCGTGGCCTCGTCCAGCACGATGCACTCCGGCTCCATGGCAATGACGCCGGCAATAGCCACCCGCTGCTTCTGTCCGCCGGAGAGCAGATGCGGCGCATGGCGGGCAAAATCACTCATGCCCACCGCCGCCAAGGCATCGTCCACCCGCCGGCGAATTTCCTGCGGCGGAACGCCCAGATTTTCCGGGGCAAAGGCCACATCCTCCTCCACCACGTTGGCGACGATCTGGTTATCCGGGTTCTGGAACACCATGCCCACCCGCCGCCGGATCTCCAGCAGCATCGCCTGGTTATGGGTATCCATCCCCTCTACATACACCGCCCCGCCAGATGGCAGCAGCACGGCGTTCATGTGCTTAGCCAGAGTAGATTTCCCGGAGCCGTTATGCCCCAGTACCACCACGAAGCTGCCCTTCTCGATGCCAAGGCTCACGCCCCGCAGCGCCGGCTCGCTCCGCTTGCCCTCCTCCGCCGGATAGGCGAAGGTCAGGTCCTTTGTTTCGATCATGGTCATATTCTGCGTTCTCTTTTCAATCGTTCTCAAATGGCGTGGCTGACCTTCAGCATCTGCCACAGCCAGACGGAGGCCACCGCCACGCCCAGCACCACGGACCAGCCCACCGGCTGTCCGTCCCGCCGCAGCTGCACCACCCGCAGCGTCTGTCCCAGTAGGAACAGCGCCAGCGCCACACAGTACACCATCAGCGTCACCCACACCGGCGGCACCAGCTGTGCCGTCAGCAGCACCGCCAGCCACCCCACCTGCAGAAGGGCCATGAGGCCGTAGCAGATGCAGCTGCCCACCTCGGCGCTACCCAGCCTGTTTTTCTTCATTGCACTCTCCTCTTGCAACCGGCTGTTTCTCTCTTAGTTCTTATAAGTCTTGTTATTCCGCCGTCCACCGGCCGGTAGCGCCGCAGGGCAGCGCCATACCGGACTGCGTACACGGCAGGCCCAGCTCGTCCCACGTCACCCTGCCGCCGAAGCGCTTGCCCACCAGCATCTGCAGAATGTACCCCAGCACCGACGGAGCCAGCCCCGTGGTATAGGAGTTGAGGATCACGAACAGGGGCTTATCCGACAGCACACGGGCGCAGAGCTTCACAAAGGGGAACAGGTTCTCCTCCAGCTTCCACACCTCGCCGCCGGGTCCCCGGCCATAGCTGGGCGGGTCCATAATAATGGCGTCATAGGTCTTGCCCCGGCGAATTTCCCGCTCCACGAACTTGGCGCAGTCATCCACGATCCAGCGGATGGGGGCCTCCTGCAGACCCGTCAGCCGGGCGTTCTCCTTGGCCCACGCCACCATTCCCTTGGCGGCATCCACGTGGCACACACTGGCCCCCGCCTTGGCACAGGCCACCGTGGCCCCACCGGTGTAGGCGAACAGGTTCAGCACCCGGATAGGCCGTCCCGCCCGGCGGATCTGCTCCATGGCAAAGTCCCAGTTGGCCGCCTGCTCCGGGAACAATCCCGTATGCTTGAAATTCATGGGCTTGACCTGAAAGGTCAGCTCCTTATAGTGGATGGGCCAGCTCTCCGGCAGCTTCCCCTTGTCCCAGTGGCCGCCGCCGCTGGAGGAACGGCTGTACCGCCCGTTGGCCCTCCGCCAGCCGGGATGGCTGTGATCCGTCTCCCAGATGGCCTGAGGGTCCGGCCGCACCAGTATCTGTTTGTCCCAGCGCTCCAGCTTCTCTCCGCCGCCGCAGTCCAGCAGCTCATAGTCCTTCCAGCCATCTGCGATCCACATAATAGGGTATACCTCCGCACATTAAATCAGTTTATTATACAATGAACCGTCCCCGCCGTCAATGCGGCATGACCATTTTTCACCTTCCAGTTCTTGAACAAATCTTGAACTTTTTCCTCCGCCTCTCCCCGGCCCGAAGCATGACAAAAGTGTCACTTCCAGTCCTTGACAACCTGTCTCTCATATGGTATCCTATGTGTACTATAATCTCTAATACACATAGAATCTTCATACAGAGAAAGGATGCTTCCTTATGGATACTTTGCGAATGACCAATTACATCATCGCCGTTGTTTTCTTTGTCTGCTATACCTATCAGTTCCTGTACATTCCCGTTCCGTGGCTGCTGGCCAAGCGCAAGGCTGCCAAGGCGGCGGCGCTGGAGGCCACGCCCCACAACTACGCCGTGCTGATCTGCGCCCGGAATGAGTCCGCCGTCATTGCCGACCTCATCGGCAGTCTCCGCAGCCAAACCTATGACCAGAGTCTGCTGCACATCTTCGTGCTGGCGGACAACTGCACCGACGACACCTCCGACATTGCCCGCAGCGCCGGAGCCACCGTCTATGAGCGCTTCAATAACGTGCAGGTGGGCAAGGGCTACGCCCTCCAGACCCTGCTGGGCCATCTGGAGCAGGACTACCCCGCCGGGTTCGACGGCTACTTTGTCTTTGACGCCGACAACATTCTGGACCCCGATTACATCGCCGCCATGAACCGTACCTTCTCGCAGGGCCACGATACCGTCACCAGCTACCGCAACAGCAAGAACTACGGCGATAACTGGATCTCCGCCGGCTACGCCCTGTGGTTCCTGCGGGAGAGCCGCTACCTCAACCACGCCCGCAGCCTGCTGGGTACCAGCTGCGCCGTCTCCGGCACAGGCTTCCTCTTCAGCCGGGCCGTGCTGGAGGAGACCGGCCCCTGGCCCTTCCATCTGCTGACCGAGGACATCCAGTTCTCCGTCCACGAGATCCTTCAGGGCCGCAAGGTGGCCTTCGCCCCCGACGCCGTCCTCTACGACGAGCAGCCCACTACCTTCCGCCAGTCCTGGCGGCAGCGGATGCGCTGGTCTCAGGGCTATCTGCAGGTGTTCCGTGACTACGGCGCCCGCCTTCTCCGGAGCACCTTCCGGGGCAGCTTCTCCTGCTTCGATATGTCCATGGCCATTATGCCCGCCTTCGTCCTCTCCACCGTCAGTATTCTCGTCAACCTCACGCTGGGTGTCGTCGGTGCTCTGGCCGGAGACAACCTGTTGGTGGCTTTTGAGTCCGTGGGACAGATGTTGCTGAATATGTATCTGACGCTGCTGGTGCTGGGCGGCATCACCACCATTACAGAGTGGAAGAATATCCGCACCTCCCCCGTCAAGAAGATCGTGTATATGTTCACCTTCCCCCTGTTTATGTTCACCTACATTCCCATTTCTTTGGCGGCTTTCTTCTGCAAGCCCCAGTGGAAGCCCATTGAGCACCGGGTCTCCGCAGCGCACCTGCGAAGCCGTGACCGGCAGGAACTTCTTCCCTTCTGACATACGGTGCGGCGGGCTTTCGGCCCGCCGCACCCTTTCATCTTATCTGAAAAAGGAGTCTTTCTCCATGTACCGTATTCTCGTCTGCGACGGTGAAAAAGATATTGTTTCCTCCCTGACCGCCTGTCTCACCGCCGAGGGCTATCAGGTGGTCACTGCCCGCACCGGCTGGGAGGTGCTGAATATCCTGTCCAAGCAGCATATCCATCTGGTCCTGCTAGGCACGAAGCTGCCGGGGCTGGACGGTCTTACCACCGTCACCCGGCTGCGGCAGATGCATGACCTGCCGGTGATCCTCCTGACCTCCGGGACTGACAGCACTGAAAATATCCTGGGGCTCACCATCGGCGCCGATGATTATATCACTAAGCCCTTTCAGCAGGCGGAGCTGCTGGTGCGTATTCGCTGCCACCTCCGCCGTTCCCTGCATTTGGCGTCTCCCTCCCCGGCAGCCCTCAAGGTCGGCGGTATTACGCTGGACGATGACGCCAGAGCCGTCACCGTCAACGATGAGCCGGTGTCCCTGACCCCGCTGGAGTACGACATTTTGAAATTCCTCATGCAGCATCCCTGCAAGGTATTCTCTCCGCAGGAGATCTATCGCCAGGTCTGGCGGGAGCCTCCCGCCGCCGAAAACTCCGTGGCAGTCCATATCCGCCACATCCGGGAGAAGATCGAGGTGGACCCCAGCAATCCCCGCTATGTGACGGTGGTCTGGGGCAAGGGGTATAAGATCGAAGCCGGGGTATGACAGGTTGTCCCCGCTCCGCTCACATTTTCAAAAATCCCCGCGGCATATGCCTTGCATATACGGCGGTCTACATACATATCTCTCTCCTATGAGCCGCCGTGAGAGCCACGGCGGCTCACTCTGTTTCTGCTCGCAGGAATCAGCATAGCCGGAAACAGGGGCTCTTGTCATTTTTGCTTTCCCGTGGTAGAATGGAGAAAAACGAAACATCTAAAAGAATCACGGGAGACATCGCTATGAACGATCACACCGTTCCGCAGCTACCCCCTCGCAGTCAATGCACCGGCTGCGCCGCCTGCGCCGAGGGCTGCCCCAAAAATGCCATCCATATGCTGCCCGACCGGGAGGGCTTCCTCTACCCCACGGTGACGGACGCCTGCATCCAGTGCGGCCATTGCACCCACATCTGCCCGGTGCTGCGCCAGCGGGAGGCCCATCCGGAGCCGGCGGTCTTTGTCGCATGGAACCCCGACAATGCCGTGCGGCAGAACTCCACCTGCGGGGGTGTATTCTCCCTGCTGGCGGACTATGTGCTGGAGGGCGGCGGCGTGGTGTTCGGTGCCGGGATGGACGCCCAGCTGCGGGTCCGCCATGAAGCGGTAAAGCGCAAGGAGGACCTGCCCCGCATCCGGGGAGCCAAGCCCGTTCAGAGCGACGTCACCGGCATCTATCAGCAGGTGCGGCAGGAGCTGGATCGGGGGCGGCCTGTGCTGTTCTCCGGTACGCCCTGTCAGGTGGACGGACTTTACCACTATCTGGGAGAGCACCCGGAGAAGCTGCTGACCTGCGACGTGCTGTGTCGGGGCGTCTGCTCCCCCGGCGTATGGGCCAAGCTGGTGCAGTCCATGGCCTACATCAAGCGCAAGCAGCCGGTGGCCGTCCAATTCTGCGGCAAGCTGCCCGGTCAGCGGGAGCGCCGCTTCCAGGTACGGTTCGACGACGGCACTACCTTCGACTCCCCTCTGTCCAAGTCCGAGTTCGGCAGGGGCTTTTTCGGAAACCTCTTCCTGCGCCCGGCCTGTCACACCTGTCCCTATGCCTCCGTGGACCGGCCCGGCGATCTGTCGCTGGGAGCATTCTGCGGCCTGCCTAAGGACGCCTACCCCCAGGAGCAGCGCAGCGGTGTCTCCCTGCTGCTGGTGAACACGCCCCACGGCGCCCATGTGTTCGATACGCTGCCCCTGAAGCGGGAGCTGCGGCCCCTGTCGGAGGCCGTGACCGGCGATCCGGCCTTGTCCTCCCCGGTGAAGCAGGCGGCCCAGCGGGCGGAGTTCTTCGATGCCTACGCCCGCCAGCCCTTCCAGCAGGTCCGCAACCACTATCTGACGGCCCAGCTTCTCTCCGGCAGCAGGAAGCAGGGCGCAAGGCCCGGCAAAAGATCCGAAAAGCCCTCTCTTTTCGCTGGCATTAAGGAGCGTCTATGGAAAAAACACTGATGCACACCTGCTGCGCTCCCTGCTCCGTCTCCTGCATCCAGCAGCTGCGGAGCGAGGGCATCGAGCCGGTGGCCTACTGGTATAACCCCAACATCCACCCCTATCAGGAGTACAAGGTCCGGCGGGACACGCTGATGGCCTACGCCCCTACCATCGGCATGGAGCTTATTGTGCAGGAGAATTACGGCCTGCGGGAGTTCTGCCGGGCGGTCTGCGGGGATATCGACCACCGCTGCGGCGTGTGCTATGCCCTGCGGCTGGCCCAAGCGGCCCAATATGCCGCCCGGCACGGCTATGACAGCTTTACCACCACCCTGCTGGTGAGCCCCTACCAGAACCATGAGCTGCTGGCGGAGACAGCGGAGCGCATGGGCCGGGAGTACGGTGTCCGGTTCCTGTACCGGGACTTCCGCCCCGGCTTCCGGCAGGGACAGCAGGAGGCCCGTGCGCTGGGCTTTTATATGCAGAAGTACTGCGGCTGCGTGTTCAGCGAGGAAGACCGCTACCAAAAGCAGATCCTCCGGGATCAGAAGGAGCCGGAGAAGCACATACTGCCATCATGATGAAAAAAGCTGAGACCCGACTTCGGGTCTCAGCTTTTTTTCATGATAGGGGTATTACCGCTTGTTGGAACGGATCCAGATGCCCTGCTGCCGGGCGTGCTCAACCAGCTCATCCCGGAACTTGGGGTGGGCCACGGAGATGAGCCGCTCCGCCCGCTCCCATGTGCTGCAGCCCACCAGATTCACGCCGCCGTACTCGGTGACGATGTAGTAAGCCAGACTCCGGGGATCGGTAACGATGTCGCCGGGATTCAACAGCGGTGTGATGCGGGAGACCATCTCCCCCTGCTTATCGGTGAAGGTGGAGGTCAGACAGATGAAGGCCTTGCCGCCGGGGGACACCGCCGCCCCCTCCAGAAAGTCCAGCTGACCGCCGGTGCCGCTGATCTGGCGGGTACCGGCGCTCTCGGCGCAGATCTGGCCATACAGGTCCACGGAGATGCAGTTGTTGATGGAGACAAAGTTCTCGATGTTCCGGACGGTACTGGGAGCGTTGCAGTAGGAGATGGGGTAGGTCACCACGCCGGGATTCTCCCGCACCCAGTCGTACAGATCCTCGGAGCCGATGGCAAAGCCGAACACGCTCTTATAGCGGTCGATGTCCTTGCGCTTGTTGGTGATCTTCCCGGCCCGGTACATATCCAGATAGCAGTCGCACAGCATTTCCGTGTGGATGCCCAGATCCCGCAGATCGGACTGGGCCAGCATCTGGCCCACGGCGTTGGGCAGCGAGCCGATGCCCAGCTGCAGGGTGGCGCCGTCGTCCATGTTCTCCACCACGAACTCGGCAATGCGGGTTTCCGCCTCCGAGGCCGGCGGGGTTTGTATACTGGGCAGAGGGTTATGGGGGCCCTCCACGATCATATCCACGTCGTCGATGTGGATGCACTCGTCCAAGCCGCCGTAGACCCACGGCAGATTCTCGTTGATCTCCAGGATCACGATATCCGCCTTATCCAGCACCGCACGGGCGGAGGCGTTGGACAGGGAGAAGTTGAAGTAGCCGTGCTGGTTCATGGGGGTCACGCACATCATGGCCACGTTGACCGTCAGGAAGTGCTGATAGTAGGCTCCCAGATTCCGGAACACCATTGGGTTGAAGCTGCACATCCCCCGGTCGCAGAGCTTGCGCTCATAGCCTGACATATGCCAGCTGTTGTAGATAAAATGCTCCCGGCCGGGGTCGCACTCCACCATCTGGATGGGCTGCTGGATCAGGTAGCCACGGATCTTCACACCGTAGAGCTCCTCCTTGCGCTTGGCAATGGCGGCATCCATCAGAGACGGGAAGGCACAGCCCATGCTGATATCCAGCCAGTCACCGCTCTTGACCACACGGGCGGCCTCGTCCGGGGTGCAGAGCTTGCGCTTATATTCCGATTCATATTGGAAGGGTATAGCCATAGCGTTCCTCTTTTCTGTGTTTCGGGATATGATAGATCGTCTTTTCTTTAACAGAACCGTGCAGAAACGGCGGGCGGAGCCTCCGCCCCGCCCGCACGGGTCCCGTCACCCGGACAGGGCGCAGACACCCCGTCAATGTGCTTTTATTTTACCATGTGTTACAGAATTGTCAATGTTAAATTCTCCAATTCTGCCGGGATGCAGTGCCTGCTTTTGTGCCGATGGGGCAAATCAGCCGATGACCGCCGGGGCCTGCGCCAAATCGAAGGCGCCGCCGGAGACGGTGACCTCCCGGCCGGTGATGCGGTCGGTGTAGGTGCCGTCGGGCAGATCTACGGCCACACTGCCGCCAGCGTTCTTCAGGTCGAAGACGCCCCGAACACGGGCCTCCGGCCCGTCATAGCGGCCCACCACAGCCCGTTCCTCCACCGCCTCCAGCTGGAAGCAGGCGGACATGGGCAGGGTGCGTTTCATCTGGCGCAGCTGCTTGAGATAGGGCTGGAGGTCCAGCCGCATATCACAGTAGGCATCGTCGGCGTTAAAGAGATCCACCCGGTGGCGGGGGGCGTACTCCTGTCCGCTGTAAAGCAGGGTAGTTCCCTTTTCAAAGTACAGCAGCGCCAGCCAGTTCCGCAGAGCCTCGTCGGAGTCCACACGGGAGGCGAAGCGGGGCTGATCGTGGTTCTCCAGGCACCGCAGCTTCACATAGCCCGCCGGGTACTCGCTCTCCTGAAAGTTCACCAGCGCCGTATACTCCCGGAGAGTGCCGGTGGGCTGGAAGCAGCCCTCGAAATAGGGCCAGATATCGTAGTCGTAGGTGATATCAAAGGCATCATACAGTTCCGTGTCGGCGGCGCAGTAGTAGCCCGCCCGGCGCATGGCCATCGTGTGGGCGGCATGGACGCTCTCGGCCAGCCAGATGCAGCCGGGGCGCACCCGCTCCACCTGCTCCCGTGCCTCCCGCCAGAAGGCCAGAGGAACGGCGCTGGCCACGTCGCAGCGGAAGCCGTCCACGATCTCCGCCCAAATTTTCAGAGTCTCGATCTGGTACTTCCACAGCTCACGGTTGCTGTAATCCAGATCCACTACATCGGACCAGTCCGCCACCTTACGGGTGGGATTCCCCGCCTCGTCCCGGAGAAAGAACTCCGGGTGGCCGGTGGCCAGTATGGAATCCGGGGAGGTGTGGTTATACACCACGTCGATGATGCACTTCATGCCACGCTTGTGGATCTCCCCCACCAGATGCATGAAGTCCCCCAGCGTGCCGTACTCCGGGTTGATGCCTCGGAAGTCCCGGATGGCGTAAGGACTTCCCAGCGTCCCCTTGCGGCCTGCCTCCCCGATGGGATGGATAGGCATGAGCCAGATGATGTCCGTACCCAGCGCCGCCAGACGATCCAGATCGCCCTCCAGCGCCTGAAAGGTACCCTCCTTGGTATGGTTGCGTACAAAGACGCTGTAGATCACTTTCTCCCGCAGGCGGGTGTTGGTTTGACGTGCCATATAATACCTCCTGTCTTACACTGTCTTATTTTCCTCCGGCGCACCCAGCAGTGCCAGAAATTCATCCTCTGTCAGCACCGGTACGCCCAGCTCCTGTGCCTTGCGCAGCTTGGACCCGGCATTGGCTCCCGCCACCACATAGGTGGTCTTTTTGGACACCGAGGAGGCGGCCTTGCCGCCCCGGCGCTCGATCATCTCCCCCGCTTCCTCACGGGTGAACTTCTCCAGCGCACCGGTGAGCACGAAGGTCATACCGGCAAAGCGGCGATCCGTCTGCTCCTCCCGGCAGGTCATGTTCACCCCCGCCGCCCGGAGCCGCTCCAGCAGGTCACGGGACTGGGGGTTCTCCATCCATCGGAGGATATATCCGGCGGTGACGGCGCCCACGTCGTCGATGGCGGTGAGTTCCTCCTCCGTGGCGGAGAGCAGGGCGTCCATGGTGCCGAAGTGGGCGGCCAGCGTCTTGGCGGCCTTCTCTCCCACCTGACGGATGCCCAGTGCAAAGATCAGCCGCCACAGGTCGTTCTCCTTGCTCTGGTAGATGGCGGCTACGGCGTTGGCGGCAGACTTGTCCCCCATACGCTCCAGCGGCTTTAGATCCGCCGGGGTCAGGTCGTAGAGGTCGGCGGGAGTCTTGACCAATCCGCTCTCGATAAGCTGGTTCATCACCGCCGGCCCCAGTCCGTCGATGTCCATGGCATTGCGGCTGGCGAAGTGGGTCAGGTGCCGCAGACGCTGTGCGGGACACTCCGCCCCGGTGCAGCGCAGGGCTGCGCCGTCCTCGTCCCGCTCCACCGGTGCTCCGCAGACGGGGCAGGCTTGGGGCAGATAGTAGGGCTGCGCCCCGGCGGGACGCTTGCCCGGCACCACGGAAACGATCTCCGGGATGATCTCCCCGGCCTTCTGCACCACCACGGTATCCCCGATGCGGATATCCTTCTGGGTGATGTAATCCTGATTGTGTAGGGTGGCGAAGGTGACGGTGGTCCCCGCCAGACGCACCGGCTCCAGCTCCGCCTTGGGGGTCAGCACGCCGGTGCGGCCCACCTGCACCACGATGTCCTGGACCACGGAGAACTTCTTCTCCGGCGGGTACTTGAAGGCCACCGCCCACTTGGGGAACTTGGCGGTGGAGCCCAGCCGCTCCCGGTCCGCCAGGTGGTCGCTCTTGATGACCGCCCCGTCGATGTCGAAGGGGTAGTCCATCCGCTCCTCGTTGATCCGGTCGATCTCCGCCTGAATCTCCGCCGGGTCGGAGAGGGTCTTGTGGGGGATCACCTTGAAGTGCTGGGAGGCCATGTAGTCCAGGGTCTCCGAGTGGTTCTGGAAGGTCTTGCCCTCCGCCAGCTGGAGGTTGAACACCTGGATATCCAACTTCCGCTCCGCGCAGATCTTGGGGTCCAGCTGCCGCAGGGACCCGGCGGCGGCGTTCCGGGGATTGGCCATGAGGGGCTTGCCCTCCAGCTCCCGGCGGGCATTGATCTCCGCGAACACCGCCCGGGACATATAGACCTCGCCCCGGACGATGAGCCGGGGCAGCTTCTCCGGCAGCTGCATGGGGATGGCGCGGATGGTCTTGAGGTTCTCCGTCACGTCCTCCCCCACCCGGCCGTCGCCCCGGGTGGCGCCCCGGACGAACACGCCGTCCCGATACTCCAGGGCCACGGACAGGCCGTCCACCTTGGGCTCCACGGAGTAGGCGGCGCCGTCCCCCAGGGCCTCCCGCATCCGATCCAGGAACTCCGAGACCTCCTCTGCGTTGAACACGTCCTGGAGGCTCTCCAGGGGTACCGGGTGCTCGTAGGTCTCAAAGCCCTCCAGGATCTTGTCGCCCACCCGCTGGGTGGGGGAGTCCGGGGTGATCTCCTCCGGGTGCTCCGCCTCCAGCTCCTCCAGGCGCCGGTTCAGCCGGTCGTACTCGTAGTCCGGGATCACCGGCGCGTCCAGAACATAGTACAGATAGCTCTGCTGGTTCAAAAAGTCCCGCAGCTGCTTCATTTCCTCGCGGTAGTCCATAGGGTGTGCTCCCTTCTCAGCTGTTGTTCAGAATGTAGTCTTTCAGATCCTCCTCGTACGTATCCGGATCTGTGGAGAAATAAGTGTAGGTGTCCGGCACCGTGCCCACGATCACCGTCTCCGCCACGATGAAGGAATTGGACACCTTGGTGGCGGTGCGGAACCCCGGCAGCAGAACGCTGACGGAGACATCCACCGTCAGGATGATCTGATGCTTGGTCTGGTTGATGCCGGCGGAGGTGAAGGCGTTGCGGAAGTTCGCCTCCGACGACCCCACGGACTCCATCCGCACGGTGATGCGGGGCCCCCGTCCCGCCAGCAGCGTCGAACCCGTCAGGCTGCCGATGGGGATGGACAGGTCCCCGGTGGGCACCTGGCTGATGCGGGTCAGGACCGTGTCCAGAATCTCCGCCTGCAGGTGGTTGAAGGCCGCCATGTTGCTCTGCACAGCGGTGATGTGGCCCTCCGTGTCCTTCTCAAAGGACACCAGGCCGTCGTACTGCAGCTCGCCCTTCTCGATGGCCTCATACACGGCCTCGCTGACGATGCGGGTAACGGTGTTGGCCACCCGGGCGGTGTGCATCGGTCCGGCCCGGGCAGCGGAAAGCTATCTGAACCAGGCCGCCATCCTGACGGCGGCGGTAGAGACAGGCTGTGACGCTGTCCATCCCGGATACGGCTTCCTCTCTGAAAATCCGGACTTTGCCGACCTGTGCGCCAAGTGCGGGCTGAAGTTTATCGGTCCCTCCGGCGACGTGATCCGGCAGATGGGGAGCAAGGCGGCGGCCAAGGCGCTGATGCGCCGCTCCGGCGTGCCCGTGGTCCCGGGCTCCGAGGGGGCTGTGGACCTGGAGGAGGCCCGCCGGGTGGCGGACGAGGTGGGCTACCCCGTGCTGGTGAAGGCCTCTGCCGGCGGCGGAGGCCGCGGGATGCGCCGGGTGGACCGGCCGGAGGACCTGCCGGCCCTGTTCCAGGCCGCCCAGTCTGAGGCAGTGGCCTGCTTCGGCAACGGGGAGCTGTATGTGGAGAAGCTGATCCTCCACCCCCGCCACATCGAGTTTCAGATCCTGGCCGACTCCCAGGGCAATGTGATCCATCTGGGGGAGCGGGACTGCTCCATCCAGCGGAAGAATCAGAAGCTGATCGAGGAGTCCCCCTCCCGGGCCCTCACCCCCCAGCTGCGGGAGGAGATGGGCCAGGCCGCCGTCCGGGCGGCCCGGGCCGCCCATTACGAGAGCGCGGGTACCATCGAATTCGTGCTGGATGAGGACGGGCGGTTCTACTTTATTGAGATGAACACCCGCATCCAGGTGGAGCACCCGGTGACCGAGTTCGTCACGGGGCTGGACCTGGTGCGGGAACAGCTGCGCATCGCGGCGGGCCTGCCCCTGAGCGTGGGGCAGGAGGAGGTCCGGCTGTCCGGCTGTGCCATGGAGTGCCGCATCAACGCGGAGGACCCCAGGGAGGGCTTTCGGCCCAGCCCGGGACGGGTGGAATTTCTTCATCTCCCCGGCGGGCCCGGGGTGCGGGTGGACACCGCCCTGTTCAGCGGCTACCAGATGCCGCCCTACTATGACTCCCTGTGCGCCAAGGTGGCGGTGTGGG
>ERZ832522.2758-NODE-2758-length-20714-cov-4.194637_pt1 | contig 20714 bp, 20 predicted proteins | sample MGYA00519951_ERZ832522 | MGnify/ENA primary metagenome ERZ832522 (study PRJEB31850, sample SAMEA3708728) | human gut metagenome | biome: human gut; feature: human-associated habitat; material: faeces | place: China | collected 2014 ... | reverse complement strand
AGAGCGCCCGGACGTACTACCACTACGCCAGCGACGAGATGGGGTCAACCACCCATATCGATGATGAGATACAGGAGTGGCTGGATAGCTGGGATTACCGAAAGTATATCCGGGATACATTGGTGGAATATACGCACATGAACGGGCAGTTCACCAAGTATTATATGGGAAAAGGTGTCCGCATTGGTCGCCCATGGGTGAACAGGCTGGAGTGTCTGCATAGCGGTGAGTGTCGGCTGGTGTGGCCGGAGAATGACAGCCGACGCCTGGAAGACGTGACGGCGTATCTGACCGGTGACTTTGACAGTTACCGGAGCCGTAGCTTCCTGAAGTATCCGGCTTTCGATAAGTGGCAGCCGTCGAAATATGAGACAGCGGTGAAGTATCACTGTATGCGCAGTTTCGGGCGGAATATGTATGCGATATCATGTTTTTACGGGTCGGTGCCCTGGCTGGAGAATGCGAATAATCTTCCGGAGATTATCCGGCATCTGAATGAGAATATGATTGCGGCGGCGTATGTGGTGCATAGTCCGCAGGAGTATTGGACGCAGAAAGAACAGCAGATACGGGAGATGAATCAGGAATGGACGGATGCGCAGGTTTACAAGGATATAGAACGTCTGCGGGATGAAGTGACGAAAACCATTGCAAACGTGATGGCGGGGCAGAAGAATGCCGGAAAGTTCTTTTCGTGTGTGGATTTTACGGATGAGCTGGGGCATGTGCAGAGCTGGAAGATTGAGCCTATAGAGATGAATATAGACAAGTATATTGAAGCTCAGGCGAAGATATCGCGTATTGCGGACAGCTCAACCACATCCGGTTTCGGCTTGTCTCCGGCATTGGCCAATATCATTATAGACGGGAAGAGTGACAGTGGTAGCCAGATGCTTTACGCCCTGAAGATATTCTACGGTGCTGACACGCAGATTCCTGAAGAAATCGCGCTGGAGGCCATCAATGATGCCATCCGCATTAACTTCCCGAATAAGAAGGGGATTTTCCTCGGTATTTACCGGAAGGTGATTAACAAAGAAGATAATGTGTCGGCGCCTGATCGCTCGACTAATCAAGTGTAGTGACGGGCAAATTAATAATTAAAGAATTAAAAATTAAATATGGGACAGAAGGATGTGCAGTTTCCTGAATGCTGGGAAGAGGTGAAGCCGCTGGAGTGGCTCCATTTATTGAAAATCCGGGATAAAATGATGAAGAAACCCGGTATCAGTCTTCGTGATGTGAAGCGTGACTGGTGTGCGTATGTGCTGAAGAACCGGGGACATCGTTTTGGGGGAGTGGATGATATGCTGATGGTTGACCGTCTGGCTGATACGCTGGACTGGATGTGGATGATAGGTGAAGATACCGGACTGGATGGCGTTACGGTAACTGAAGCTCAGTTGACGTATGATTGTACGGTGAACCTTCTTCCGAAGTGGCGGTACCTGCAAGGTCCTGCCAGCCATGGTGCTGACCTGACATTCGGTGAGTTCCGCCAGGCGGCTGCCGTGATGAATCAATACAATGCCGGACAGAACCCGGCAGACCTGCGGGCGTTGTGCGCCATCTTGTACCGGAAGCCGGTGAAGGAAAAAGGGTGCGCTTTGCGTGAACCGTTCCGGCCGCAATATATGGGGCGGTACATGGGGCTGGTGCGTGATATGCCGGAGTGGATTCAATGGGGAATTTATGCCTGGTTTGCTTACTTCTGTGATTACCTGTTTACTGGGACGTTCATCATTGAAGGGGTGGAGGTTTGCTTTGCACCTGTTTTTGAACGGAAGAAGCCGGAGGCAGATGCGCAACCTGGCATTATCCAGAATTTAGGGATGAACAGCGTACTGTATTCGGTTGCCGAAAGTGGTGTTTTCGGCAATGTGGATGCCACTGATGACACGCAGTTGTTGCGTGTCATGATGAAGTTGCTCGATGATAAGCAGCGGGCGGATGAAATGATGAGAAACTTAAAAAAATAGCAGCTATGATTTTCAACAAGGAGAACAGGGGTGCGCAGGAACTGCGGGAGCTGACCGGCAATTATTATGCGAACAATAAGTTCGATAAGATTGCCGGTGAGATAGAATTGGCCGCTGAAGAACTGGCGGCATTGGTAGGGGATGATGTGATGGTGTTGGCTGGGAAATACTATGCTGAACCCGGAGAAGATGCGGACGCGGAACTGGTGCGCAAGGTGCAGCGTCCGGTTGCCATCCTTGCTACGCTGCGGATGTACCGGAAGAATGATCTCAGCCATGAAGATGATGGCCGGAAATTCAAGATGGCAACAGATAACAGTGAGAAACTTCCGTGGGAGTGGCAGTTGGATCGGGATGATGCACTGCACCTGGAAGAATATTATAAAGCGGTGGATGCTCTCATCCGCTACCTGAATAAAAAGCAGCTGAAGGAGTGGACGGAAACGGCTTCATACAAGCTGTCTCAGACGCTTATCATCCGAAACGGTGAAGCGTTCGATAGCTACTTTCCCATCGAGCGGAGCGAACGGATGTACCTGATGTTGGTACCGTTCATCCGTGAGGCGCAGATGTTGACGGTGAAGCGTGCTTACGGTAGTGGATGGGATGACTTGCTGAAGGAAAAGGATGTACCGGAAACGGATGAACATTTTGCCGCTTGCAAAGCTGTGGCACTGCTGGCCATGAGCATGGCATTACGTCGGTTGTCACTGAGTGCCATTCCCGGCGGGGTGATCCGCAGGTTTATGACGGAGAACGGAATGGGAGAGAGTGAACCGGCATCGCTGGGAGATGTGGAGAGAGTAGCCGGATGGATGGCGGATGATGCCACTACCTGGGTGAATGAAATGAAGCTGGCGCGTGATGGCGGACCGGCGGAATACGAACTGTTGCCTAAGAATGACAGGCGCAATAAATATTGCAGGTTATGAATGTGTTGCAGCGACCGAGGGAGAAAGAGTTCTGCGCGACAATGCGGGACTACCTCATTGATACCGATGTTACAATAACGTTTGCCGTGAAGTATGGCGGCAAAACGATATTGGATGAAGAGTATGTACCTGATGCGAACAACCAGGTGCGCGTCCGGAAGTTGGGGAAGTTTTGTGAGCTGGCGTTGTGGGGTGTCTGGTGTGCCGGAGAAACAAGCTGGCAGACCGATGCTGCGGGTACATTCACGTTTCTGATAAATGGTGTTCAGGATGGGCAGAGCTTCGTGATGTTCAGCCGCATGCAGACGAAGAAGGATGCGGATGCGCCTGGCTGGTTGAGTGAGGTGAATCGAAAAGTTACCCGCGATGGGTGCAAGGAGTATGTCAGCATGGTAATGGGGCGGGGCGCACAAGTGACAGTGACAGGGTATGCCTCTGATGGCAGCAATACTGATGCTTTGTTACTGAGAATAGACAGCGGAGATACAGTTGCTCCGATGACTCTGGATGTCAGCCCAGAGCGGATAAAGGGGCTGTTCCCTAATTTGGATTTGGTACGGTATGTTGTCAACTGCAATAATAACAGGTATGAGTTCCTGATTGATAAGACCCGGTATCTGGATACCTGGTGTTTCCGCTATAAGAATGTGTATGATATGCCGGAGACATTATCCGCTGTTGGGGGATTATCGCTGAAAGGCAATAATGAGGAGGATACGGCCACCATGTTCGGGATTGACCGCAAGTTCGGAGTGAAGGTGACGGATGAATATACGGTGAACAGCGGGGTTATAATGCTTCAGAGTGATTATAAACTCTGGCATAATCTTCTGAATGCTCAGGAGGCGGATGTTCTTGTGGATGGCGAGTGGCTTCCTATCCTGATAGAGAAGCAAAAGTATGAACGTGAGCTCCGGAGAAGTGTGCTGAAGGCTGTTGAGTTCAGTTTCCGCATGGCGGACCCGGAACAAAATAATCTGATACAGGTATGATTAATATTCTGAAATACCGCGAAATACTGGCAGAACTGAGAGCCAGGACCAACAAGCGGAGTGAAATGAAAATAGACGGCGTGATACTTGCAGTCAGTGACAAGCATCTGACGAAAAAACTGAGAGATCAGGCCGGATTCTTCCTGTGTGCAAACTTTCCGGATGCAGAATCAAAGGGGAATGCAGATAATTACAAGGAAGATAATCGCCTCCTGCTTTTCCTGCTGGAAAAAGTTCCGGCAGGTGATGAGACGGATGAATCTGAGATAACCCACTATGCCAGGATGCAGGATGTGATGTGCATACTGAAAGACGAAATTCGAGGCATGGACTTTGTTTGTGGAGAGATATCCGGTGGTGAAGACATTAATACGGAATGGGAGTATGACGTATTCGGTGGGTTCAATGGACTGAGTATAGGACTTAAACTGACGGATTATGACTGAATTGTTTATTAATGGGGTTTCGGTGGTGCTGCCGAAAGATTTTAGTGTGCAGGTGAAGCGTGAAAATTCTTTTGTTACCAAGAATGGAGAGTACACGTATGACATCACCTTGCCGTTGACCAATCCGATTAATGCGGAGCTGTATAAGAATATCAATCGCTTGAATAACTTACAGAGATTAGAGACAAAACGGTCGGCTGTCCTGGTTGCGGATAATCGGGTGTATTGCAATGGTACGGAAGTTATTACAGGCTGGTCAGAAAGTACTGTATCAATACAGGTTGCCAGTGGTAATTCAGAACTGAACTACTTTATCGGAAGTGATTTGCTTATATCTTCTCTTGATATGAAAACAACTGTACCGGAATGGGGAGATATGGAGCATATCACGAAAACATATCCGGATATTGATTATTGTTTGGCTCCGGTAGTAAATCGTACAGCAGGGTATTGTATTAATCGGTGGGCATATGGAAAACCAACGCTGGAGGATACTTATGCTTTGCAGGCTGACGATTCTTATTGGTTTCCACAGCCTTTTCTATGTGCGTTTGTCAAAGAAGTCATGCGGGCTATTGGTTACGATCTCCAGGTTAATCAGATTGAAGACACTATTTTCAAAAGTTTGTTTATTTGCCATGTTGAAGAAACTTGTAAATGGAATGAGCTTCTTCCTGGATGGACTGTAAAGGATTTCTTTGAAGAAATTGAGAAAATGTTCAATGCCGTTTTTGTTGTGGATAACCGCAACCGTACAGCAAGATTGATGATTAAACCAAGTTATTATGCTGGGAGTAAGAGTGTACATGTTTTGCAAGTAGAAGATGTATATGAAGCAGAAATAGAGGAGAGTGAGGAAGATGTTAATGAGATGGCTTCCGCTAATGTTAGATATAAGATGCCGGACAGCACTTATTATCGCCTGCGGTGTTTGCCTGATGATTTTTCAAAAAAGGTAAAAAGGGAGGTTATACCGGAGGGTTTTGAGGCAGGGGAGACGGACCTGATGGCGCGTATCCAAAAATGGTTTTCAGATAGTGGGCATCAAAAAAAAGATGTAATATATACAGATATTGCCAATGACAAAGAATTCATTTATCGGGGAAGGTCATTCAATGAGGGATGGAGCGACTTTGATCCGATTAATGAATTTAAACCGTTGGAACGGGAAAATGCGGATAGTGATGTAGAATTAGGAATGGTGCCGGTGGAGTTGGCTTTTTACGATTTATATAGCTATGTAGGAAACGATAAAAATCGTCCTATCAAGGTTACGATCCCAGTTATTGATAGCAGTGGTACTAAAGTGGATGAAAATGGGGAGAGTATTACTAATGTCTTGGAACAGATTGAAAACTGGACGGCTGCCGAGGATGAGAGCCAGGGAAATTTATATCTTGCTTTTTATATTGGATTGGTGCAATATGAACCTCTTACTTCCGGTAGATATGATTTTCCTTTGGCTTTTACTGATACTTATACTTGGACACAATCATATAAATATTGGCCAACTAATACTATAGGAGCAACGTTAGCTCTGAAAACTTTGAATAAACAGTTCTATGAAGGGCAGTACGATATTGATTTTGATAAGGCTATCAAAATACAAACACATGATCCGAATGTATATGACACTCGGTCAGTGTTTGAAATTCGTAATAAACGATATATCTGTAAAGATATGGAGTTTACATTGGATATCTCCGGGCGGAAGGGAGCATGGACGGGTACATTTTACCCAATACGTATCAGCGACACAGAGGCGGATGCCCGCTGGATATTAACGGATGGCAAATGGAGAGACGGCGGTGTGTGGCTGGATAATGGGCGTTGGTTAGATGATTGATTTTTTTTGTTCAATAGTTTAAGCCCGGTGGTTCGTGATGGATAGCCGGGCTTTTTTATGTCCTTTTTCGAGGTATGTCGGCGGGGTACTTTTGCGATATAAATTCAATAGGTATGGCTATAAGTATCAATGATTTCAGAGTTGCCATCCGGATAGATAATTCGGAAGCGAAAGCGAAGTTCGATGAGACGCGGGAACAGATTGCGAAAGTACGTGAAGAAATGCAGAAGCTGGAAGCTGATGGCAAGAAGGATTCGGCAGCATATAAAGAGCTGGAGAAGCAACAGGATAAACTCAATAAGTCTCTCTATGGACTACGTAAGGAAGCAGGACTGACATCGTTAAGTTACAATGAACTGCGTAAAGGAGCACGATCCCTGAAAGCTCAGATGGATAATGCTATTCCTGGTACCGAAAAGTGGAAAGAGTTGCGGGCTGACTATATGCTGACCAAACAGCGGATGAAGGAACTTGAGGTGCAGGCGCGTGATACGAAGTTTTCTCTGTCAAAAATGGCAGACGGATTCAACAAGTATGCGGCCATTGGTGCGAGCGCCATTGCTTCGCTTACCGGTGTGGCAATGACTGCGCGTAAATGTGTGGATGAGTTTGCAGAGATGCAGGAAGCGGAGAGCCAGGTGCGTAAGTATACCGGAATGACAGCTGAAGAGGTGAAAGGCTTGAATGAAGAATTCAAGCAGATGGATACCCGGACTCCGAGAGAAAAACTGAATGCGTTGGCCGGGGATGCCGGACGTCTGGGTATCACCGCCAAAAAAGATGTGTTGGAGTTTGTGGACGCTGCCGATAAAATCAATGTGGCACTGGGTGAGGATTTGGGCGAAGATGCGGTAAAGAATATCGGTAAGTTGGCACAGATGTTCGGCGAGGATGAGAAATTGGGACTCCGAGGGGCAATGTTGTCCACTGGTTCCGCCATCAATGAGGTAGCTCAAAATTCATCCGCAGCTGAAGCGTACTTAGTTGCCTTTACCGCCCGCGTTGCAGGTGCGGCAAATCAGGCGAAAGTAGCTCAAGGGGATATACTTGGATATGCCTCTGTACTGGATCAGAATATGCAGCAACAGGAAATGGCGGCTACTGCTTTCCAGACATTGATGATGAAGATGTATCAGGAACCGGCTAAGTTTGCCAAGATAGCTGGACAAAGCGTGGAAGAATTTTCTTCACTCATCAAGAATGATGCGAATGAAGCGATACTTCAGTTCCTGGATACTTTGAATAAGAAAGGTGGATTGGATCAGCTGGCGCCTATGTTCAAGGAGATGGGACTGGATGGTGTACGTGCGTCAGGTGTAATCAGTACCATGGCCGGAAAGATTAATGATATCCGGGATGCACAGAAACTGGCTAATGATGCGTACCGTGATGGCACAAGTATCATCAATGAATTTAATGTCCAGAATAATACGGTTCAGGCAGGACTGGATAAGGCGAGAAAGAACTTCAAGGATGTGCGGGTAGAGCTGGGGGAGAAGTTGCAGCCGGTAATGAAATACATGATAACTACCGGTAGCCTGACGGTGAAGGGACTGAGTGCATTGGTATCTGTCCTGTATGAATATAAGGGAGCTATTCTAACAGCCACTGCTCTTGTAGCGGCATACACAGCCGCTGTTAAAGCACAAGAGCTATGGGTAAAGCGGTTAACTGTTGCAAAAGCACTGGAATGGCTACAGGAGAAGAAAAGCATTATTACGAGAAAAGCATCTTTGAGTGGTACCTTGATGCTTAGTGCTGCAAAATATGCTTTATCCGGGAATATAGAGAGGGCAACAACCATGATGAAACGCTTTAATACAGTTTCAAAAGGTAACTTGCTTGGTTTGCTTGCCTCATTGGCTGTCGGTGCCGGTATTGCCATATATAAGTTTGCGACCCGCACCTCAGATGCGGAAAAAGCTGTTAAGTCTTTCATGGAACAAAGCGAAAAGGAACGCAACCAACTGCGTACGCTGATTGAGGCAACGAAAGCCGCCGGGGATAAGACTCAGAGACGAAAAGAACTCATAGAAGAAATTAATACTAAATATGGTCAGTATCTTCCGTATTTACTTGATGAATACTCTTCCCTTAAAGATATAGAACAGGCGTATCGTGATGTTAACTCAGAGATGGATCGTAATCTGGCAAAAAAAGTTCTTCAGGAAAAGACTGATGAAATCCAGAATGAAACATTGTCTGATAAAGTAGATGAGATGAATGATATTCGCGAGGCACTTGCCGGTACGTTGCCCCAATCTCAGATTGATGATTTCTTGCAAAAAATGATATTGGCGACTGAAAAAAATGTTGCTGCTGGTAATACGGCGAAGAATATCGCTAAAGCTCTCACGAAGAATCTGGAGAAATATTATTCTGATCGGAGTGATATCCCAAAGGTTCAAGGACAAATTCAGGATTATGTGGAAGTTGTAGAAAAGGCTGCTAAACGTATCAATAAAGTTAAAGCTGAAATGAATCCATTTATCAATACTCCTGCTGCAAAGAAAAAGGCAAATGTATTAGATGAAGTGGTGATAACTCCTGATTATAAAGGGAATGACAGTGGCAGTAATGGTGATGATAAAGCACTTGAAAAAGAACTTAAAGCCAAAGAGACTGTTTTACAGCAGCACTATCAAGAGCAACAGAATATCCTTAAAGAGAAATTTCTGAATGAGAAGCTGACTCAAGATGAATATCAGCAAGAATTATATAAGGCTGAAGCTACATATCTATTGAGCAGAAAAGCCTTACTGGAGAAGTATGGTAAAGATACGTCGCAGATACAGGGGCAGATTTATGACAAGATGATTGCTGAAGCGAACAGGCTCTATCAGTCAACGCAGATGGTAAATAAGAACACTCAGAGCGATATCCTTGCACAGCAAGAAGGTGACTATCAAGAGCAGGTGCAAGATATCAAGAGGGCTTATCTGGAGGGGGACATAAAGACTGAAGCTGACTATCAGGAGCGACTGAAGGAACAAGAGCGGCAGTATCTTGAAGAGCGAAGGGATATGCTTGCTGCCTATGGCGAAGATACTTCTTCCATTGATAACAAGTTGCTGGACATGGATATCAAGGATAAGAATGAGGGTAAGGCAAAGCAACGGGAATCCGGTTACAAGACGATTGATAATACCTCTGATTTTGAGCAAAAAAACAATATCCTTCAGGCAATGTATGATGCGGACCTCATTACCTATCAGGAGTATGAGGAAGAGAAGACACGTATCAATGAAGAACATGAGCAACTGCGTGAGGAGCAGGCTAAGGCTGCACTGGATGTCATAGGTCAAGCTGCGGCAGCGGCCAGCCAGGTAGTCAGTGCGTTGCAGGATGCAGAGATAAGCAAGGTTACCCGGAAGTATGATAAGCAAATCAAAGCAGCCAAGAAAGCGGGCAAGGATACTACGAAACTGGAGGAGGAGAAGGAAGAGGCAATCAATCAGGTTAAGAAGAAGTATGCCGATAAGCAGTTTGCTGCTTCTGTTCTTCAGGTAACTGCAACGACTGCCGTTGCTGCTATGGAATCTTACAAAGCTATGTCGGGGATTCCGATTGTTGGCCCGGCACTGGGAGCGATAGCAGCTGCGGCAGCCATCGCCAGCGGAGCGGCTCAGATAGCCGTTGCCAAGCAGCAACGGGATGAAGCGAAGGGACTGAAGGAGGGCGGTTATTCGGATGACTATGTGGAAGGCTATACACGCAGCGGTAATTCGGATGATGTGGCCGGAGTGATACCGGTGCATAAAAATGAGTTTGTGGCCAATCATGAAAGTGTGGCTAATCCTCATGTTCGCCAGTTCCTGGATGTGTTCGATGTGGCTCAGAAAAATGGCACGATCCGGATGATTAATACAACTCAGATACTTGAGCAGGTGAGAACTCGCAGCGGGAAATATGCAGGCGGCTTTGTTGATGAAAAACCTTCAGGTACTTCTTTTGCTGCGTCTGATATTTCGTCTTCCGGACTTACACCGGAGCTACGGACTCAGCTCATTGAATTGATAAAAGAAAACAATCGGCTGTTACAGGTTATTTGTAATAAAGAATTAATTGTTGATGCTCGTAAAATGCGTGATAGTATCAAGAGAGTAGAACAGCTGGAAAAGAATGTGAGCCGTTGAGATGTCCTTTTTGAAAAGTGACCTGAATAATACCTTTGCAACATGGAAGTATACGAGGCTATAAATGAAATGAGACGGTGTAGTGAACGCGGAGAGAGCTTTTCCTTCGCGTTCATGAGCTACAGCTACGAACGCCGGAAGAGTGGTGGCATTGTGAAGATAGAGCGTGCTCGTCTTCGCAAACAAAGCCGGAAAGAGAATAACCGCTTTGCGGACTATATGCTGAATTTTATCGACCTGGATACAATGGAATATGGAATGTGCTGGCAACCTCTGTTGTTGGAGTTTAACGGCCATGAACTGAAACTGAAATAACTATGGATAATGAATTTGAAAACATAGTTCCCTGGAATGGGGCGAACGATAATGGAAAAGATGTACGCCTGAAATGGAAGAGGAACTTTGAAAAAATAGCAAAGAACTTTGAGGAACTTGTTGATGGTGGCGCGGGCGGTGGAGCTTTTCTTACGGAAGATGTTTTGTCGAATGCTAATAAAACGGGTCATATAGAAAATGGGCAAAAATTGCAAAAAGGGATGACACTTACTCAGGTTGTAAAGGCGTTGCTTTTTAAACCTGTACTGCCTACGCTTGCAGGAAAGCTTTCCACTGGAAACGAGGTAGAATATGGCACAGCGAAGGGGAAATTAACCTACACTGCTACCCGTAATGGCAGTGGGGAAATGACCAAGGCGTTTCTTGAAAATGACGAAAAAAATGTGCTTGAATTTTCCACGGTAGTGAACGGCGTGCAGACTGCTGTACGCACTTTATCGGGTACATATACAGAGGCAGAATCTTATAAGGCTACAGTTGTATATGCTGAGAGTGAAGACGGTACAATACCGGAAACGATATTAAATAATACTGTCAGTGTGAATGTGCGTCGTAAATGGTTTGCGGGGGTGGCTGATACTATCCCGACAACGAGCGCGCAGGTGAGGGCACTGAAATATAGTGGCTTTTACACAGGTGCGGGAAATTACATATTTGATGCTACAGATTGGAAGCTCCTTGCAATCTGTTTCCCGGAAGGTGCGAATCTTTCGAGGGTTAAGATAGAAGGATATCTTGCCGATTTAATACCGGGAGATGGCACGTTGAAAATGGCTGATTCTGTGCTGGTAAATGGTGCAAATGGGAGCCTGGCAAAGAAATACAATGTGTGGTATGTAAAGGCGGCAATTGTGAACGATGTGACTAATAACGGAACTATAATAATATCTTGATATGGCAGGAATAATCAATACTGGAAGCCCATATACAGGGTCAGTTAAAAGAACAAATCCGAAACCTCTGGATTCGTCCAGTGCAATAGATTCATACGAAAACGCAAAGGTGTACGCTGCAAATGTCAAGGGCGAAGATGTGCCATATCCGGGGCAGATAATAGCAACAGAAGGAAAGGCGTACATTCTCAAGGTAGACCCGGAAATGCCTGACGAAAGTGCCAATGAAATCTACCATTGCAAACTGGATGAGCTTGGCGGTACTTCAACGCTCGATAAGCGATATCTCCTTCGGGATGTGGCTGAGACGGTTGAGAAGCTGATGACCTTCCTCGAGGGAATTAACGTTAAAGGAATGGCTACGCTTGAAGAAATTACCCTGCTACGTGATATAGTGTCTCAAAATTTTGCAAAGGGTTCCACCGGCTTCGGCATCTATAAAGATGAAGCCGGAAATTACCATCTGGATATTGACTTTGTGAACGTTCGCCGCAAGTTGACAGCCGACGAGATACAGGTACAACGCTCTTACTATGTGGGCGGTAAGCAGTGGGTAACGCCAGGGGGCGGAATCTATTGTACATCGGTGGAAGATATTGGTTCTGCATACCGATGCCATTTCAAGTCGATAGACGCGGACGGCCGTGAAGTGAAATGTTTATTCCAGACGGATGACCGGGCTATTTGTGAAACGTTCAATCTTGACAAAAAAGTCGGAGGAGTATTAGGAAATCACTACTATTGGAGACTTGTAGTAGGCGTAGGAACGGATTATATTGATTTGAGCAAGTCCAATTGTGGTGCTGGTAGTGATGCCCCTCTGGCCGGTGACGAGATTGTACACCTGGGCAACAAGTCTGACAAAAGTAGACAGGGCGCCATCTGTAGTGATGCCATAACCACCGGAGGCCCTTATATACGAGTATACGAAGGAATCAGCGATTATCATCTGCCGCAGCCTAATATTGACCTGAACCCTGAAGAAAGTATCATCAAGGCGAAACTTATCTCCATAGCAACAGGCAAGGACATTGATACGGTATTGGAGGACATGCAAGATCGTATTGAGCTTGTTAAAAAGCAGACGGATAAGGAATATACCTTGTGGTTTTTTGATTATGTTCCGACGCTAAGTAATATACCGGCTTCGGAATGGAATACACCTGAGTTAAAGGCTATGCATGACCAGGATATGTTTTATAACCGTCTTACCGGTAAGGGATATCGGTTTGAATCAGGCACCTGGAATGAAATTACTGACCACCTGACGTTGAAGGCTCTGGAAGATGCGGCCAAGGCCCAGGATACAGCCGACGGGAAACGCCGGGTATTTGTGGAGCAACCGACAAAAGATTCGGAATATGATATCGGTGATCTCTGGGTAAATGCCACCTATAACGATGGTACCACCATTTATAAGAATGATTCTCTTGTCTGCAAGACGGCTAAGGCTAAGGGAGCGGCATTCAGTATTTCTCATTGGGGGCCTTCATCGAGTGCCACGACGGCTTATCTTGAGAACTTGGGCGATCAGATTGTAATAGCCGTAACCGACTCTAATGAGGGAATAAAAAAGGCAAAAGACCTTGCGCAACAGGGTATAAATGATGCTTCTAATGCAGCTAAATCAGCAGCGGAAGCATTGGGTATTGCACAGGGTGCTAAGAGTGCGGCAACTGAGAATACGACAGTCATTCAGGCGACGAAGGAATCTCTAACCTTATTGGCTCAAGGAATACATTTTGATGCATCTGGTGAAAAAATCACTAATATCAATACCTCCGGATTAATAACCACAGCAGACTTTTCGGCACTGTATGGGAAAGAAATCGTGTATGATAAGGATGGGCATGTAGACATGACAAAGATGTCCGGTCTTATCACAGAGGCAGGCTTAACAGGGATGTTTTCACAGCTGGCTGATACGAACGGTTATGTAAAAAAGTCGTATATCGACCTCTTTGTAACTGCGCTTCCTGAAGGTGGATTTCAGAGTAATGCAATAATTGATGCTGACCAGATTCGGTTTAATGGGAATATTATGGCAAATGATAGCTTCTCTGTGGATAAGGACGGACTTGTGACCATGAAAAATGCGAATGTGGAAGGGAAAATTGTCTCTAACGCATCATTTGTCAGATTTTACACGTTCAAAAATACTGGTGGGTGCTTTTTCTTGAATCCCGCCTATGGCTCTCATTTTATGAATTCAGTTCCTAACCGTATCAGCCAGGCCAAGTATAAACTTCCGGCGGCAAGTGGCTGTGTGGGATTAAGAATTTCATTGACTATATACAATTCTGCGTCGGCTTCTACGTGGGGATATATTAACGTCATTTCAACTGACGGATTTAATCGGCTGGAGCTTGTGAATGAAAAATATGAATATTGTAACACCGTTTCTTTAGATTCCGGCTATACCTATGAATTCATATCTTTAGGTGCATATTGGATTCCTTCGAACAATTCGAACATGTCATTTACATACAATGAACTGGGAGATGAAATATATGAAGACCCGGTTCTCTTATAAAAAAGAAAAATGTTATGGGTTATATCAAGTTTGTAATGAGCATCCGGAAGAGCGATGATGCGGGCAATACCACTCGCGCTGTTATCAGTCGTATTGAAAGTGATATGGCTGATACCTCCATGCTTGAAACAAACTTGATCATGCACGCATTATCCGCGTCGGGTGGAAAGGTAGAACAGGAAAGCAAGGGGTTCCCCTATGATTTTCCTTTAATATTTGGAGAATAATATGGAGTTGAATATAGGTACAAAGGAAGAAAATGAAGGCAAGAACTCTAAAGGTCGTTTGTCAGCCAAAGAATTCAATCAGATCGTTGATGTCATCCAACAGCTAATTGAAGAAAGTAACACCCTGAAAATGTTCTTTGGCCTGATGGCCGGCATGTTGACTTCTGTCAGAGAAGATGGTTTTCACTTTAGTGACTCTACTGGCAAAGATGTGATGAACTACACCTATGATGGTTTGGATGCCGCTAAGGTTACGAAACATTTCATCTCTCTTATCCTAACCACCGGGACCGTCTCTGCCGATATGCTGACAAAGGATGTCGTATCCAAACTTTCGCATATTGTTTCCATAGCTGAAGAGGGGTATCATTTTTCTGATTCTACTGGCAAGGATGTAATGAACTACACTTCGAAGGGTTTGGATGCTGCTAAAGTCACTGAGCATTTCATTTCTCTTATCTTAAAGAATGGCTCTGTTACAGCTAAGATGTTGGCAGATGAGATCGTTATGAAAATAGCAAGTCTGGTATCAGTCGAAGAAGAAGGATATCACTTTCCCGATTCTACGGGTAAAGATGTCATGAATTATACTTCTGAGGGCTTTGACGCTGCACAAGTATCAGAACATTTTGCCTCTCTTATCCTGAAAAGCGGTTCGATAACGACTAAGATGTTGGCAAGTGAGATAATCAGCCGGATAGCAAGCCTTGTTTCCGTTGCGGAAGACGGCTTTCATTTTCCCGATTCAAGCGGCAGTGATGTGATGAATTACACTTCGGAGGGTTTTGATGTTGCCAAGGTTTCAGACCATTTTGTCCAGGTATTAAACAAGGCCGGAGTAACGGGTAGCCTTGAATATGAGGTGATAAATGATAATGTATATAACTTTTAAAGCTAAATAATATGTCTTGTATAGCAATCTACGCGTCATCCAATTTGGGTGAGCATTTATCCGTAAAGCCTACCCCTATTGAAACAGTCGGAGTGGTAGGTCTTAATATTAATGGTGATCTTACGCCTTATGGCATATCCTCCGTTTACACTGTTACTTATCTACCTGTTTCAACGACTCAAAGGGATGTGACGTGGAGTATCCAGTCCGGTAGTGAGTATGCAGATATCAGTACTGCCGGTATTCTGAGTATAAAGGAAAATGCAAATCAGTCTCCGATTGTCATTCGCGCAACTTCAACCTATGACACATCTGTTTTTGCTGAAATTACCGTTTCTGCAACATATTATTCCGGTGGTGTGTCACGTGTTATTCAGGAGTATTGCGACAGGGTGGTTGCTGATGGCGGTGTTATATTGAAGGGTACTGCTTCGGCCACCCAAGATGAATACGATGCTCACGTTGCTTTGTTGGGCACTACTCCGAAATTGGATTTCTTGGGATATAAATTAGGTGACGGCGGAGTGGTGGCTAAATTATATTCGCTTGATGAAATGTTTGACTGTGATAACTTGACGAACGTCATAGTGCAGAATGGCGTTATAACGACTGAAGTTGCCGGAGTACTAAATTATTCTTCTAATTTAGCGCAGGGCGGAAATCTTACATTAACGAAGATGTACTACGAAGGAAATGTAGTACAGTATGGAGGAAAGGAATCTGTTTTTGTAGGAAATCTTTTGAAAGCTAATTATTCGCCTATCGTACCAGTTATATTCTTTATGAGCAACTACATCAGTGTGCAATATAGCGTTAAAAAATCGTGCTGTAAATCATTCCCGGTATCTAAGGTGTCTAAGCTGTTGATCGAGGTGGATGGTACTGTCTACATGGATAATGTGGATTATGTGACGAAACTGATTGTAGACGATAAGGATATTATTTCAACGAAACAGGAAGGTATTGACTATTGGAATGTCGGCATTAGCGACAGGAGCTTTCTTAAGATTTACAATGGTTTTAAACTCTGTATAGCTGGGTAATTATGAACAAGAAGATAGTGCAATTAAAGGATGAGAAGAACAGCATCATGCCACTGCCTGTGACGGTGTCGGATGCTGTTTATCTGGCGAATGTAGGTCCGTTACGTGAAGCTGTGGGGATGATTCCGGCAAATGCGGATGTGAACGGCATGACGTTAACTCAATTTATTAATCAAGCGTATGGTAGTGGTGGTACATTTACCTTTCTCCATATATCAGATACGCATAAGTTCAATCATGGAATAACTAAGTGTATTGAATTGATGGTCCAGGACACCGATATTCCCTTTACGATTATAACCGGCGACCTACAGCTTACCGGCGAAATGAAATCTACCATTCTTGCGAGTGATAAACCCTTTTTGCTGATGCTGGGTAATCATGATGTAGCTGATGACTTCGGGGGTGATCAGATCGGTGCCAGGAATACATATATTGCTCCATTCTGCGAAAAGTATGTGACTATGGGTTCGCAGACCTCAAGTTATTGGTATAAGGATGTAACGACGTCCTCCGCTACCATTCGAATAATAGCATTTGACGAATATGAGTATGTGACTGTTGGTTCTCCGGCCACATCGCGGTATTCGGTTGTATATTCCCAGCAGCAGATAGATTGGTTTATTGATTTGCTAAAGAGTACGCCTCCAAGTTACTATCTTATTCTTGCGCACCATCAACCGGCATCTGCTTTTCGTAATAATGGAACCGGAAAATTTATTTCGGAAAAAGCGCCTAATTGGTATGAACATGAAGGTGCTTTAACTGCTATACCAGAACTTGCTTGCCTGCCGCATTTGTTGCCAATGATACTTGATGCCTATTTGAATGGCGGTATTGTTTCGGGAGAATATTATTGCGGTGATACTCTTGGCACAAAGATGACGCTGGATGTGGATTTCTCTGCAATATCTCCATGCAAGTTCTTGTTTCACATTGGGGGGCATACTCATTGGGATGTATGCGAGTATTTGCCCCTCTATCCGAGTCAATTGCAGCTTATTATTGATGAGGACCGACCTGCTCAATATGTCCGGTCAGACTTACCGCGCAGTGAAGCCGATGAAACAGCTTACTGCATCAATAAAGTAATGGTTGATTTTGAAAATAAAAAGACTGTTGTTGAACGCATCGGTGCGCATATCACCGATTCTGGTGTGGATAGAAATGTGATTGAATATCCGTTTGTGAAGTAAAAAATTCCCGTCCTACTTTCTCAAGCTGGGCGGGATAACGACAAAACTACTATCTGCCCCTTAGGGGGACATGTTGCAAAGGTAGTATTAATAATTAGATATAGCATGGAAATGAAAGGATTAGATGAATTATTTATTGTAGCGTGGATGCTGTTCGGCATCCTGTTAACCCCGCTTTTCTTTATAGCTTTTGATTTGTGGGCTGGAATCAGGAAAGCAAAGCAACGAAATGAGAAGATTTCAAGTGATGGCTGGAAGCGGACAGTAAACAAAGTAGCGAGGTATTATAATGCCTTGCTTGCATTGGTTGTCGTTGATTGTATGCAGATGGCCGGTGTCTGGTATTTGGATAACTATTATGACTATCACATACCAATTTTCCCATTTATCACCTTGCTGGGGGCTTTCGGAGTGGCATCCATAGAAGTTAAATCAATCTATGAGAAAGCAGACGAGAAGGAACGCAAGGAGATGAAACAAGTGGCTGCATTGGCTACCGAGATAGCAAAGCACAAGGCAGACCCAGCAGAGATAGCACAGGCAGTAGTGGAATATATGCATAAAGATAAGGAGGGTAAGAAATGATTGAAATTTTAGAGTTTATATTTCAAGATTTTTGGCATTGGTTAGGTACTTTGATATTGTTGTCTTCCTTAACCCCGTGGCCGCTTATAAAAAGTAACATAAATATAAATAAAGGAGATAAGGAGGTACAGAAATGAAATATTTTACAATCGCCGAGCTGTGTAAATCAGAAACAGCCGACCGCTTAGGCATTGATAACCGGTGTAAGAATGACTTCAAGAGATGGGAAAGTAGATTTCCTGTATTCTGAGAACAATAAACTAAAGGCTGAGAAGCTGGAGCTTATCAAGAAGAATTATGAGTTGGAATTGCGCCTTAAAGAAGCTGAGATAAAGAAATGTGATGTTCGCGGATGCTCTAATCGGCAACCGCCTAGTGATTATTAGAAAAGGAGGACAAGGAATGAGTTTACCAAGAGGATTAAGAAATTGCAATCCCGGCAATATCCGAATCACAAAGGATAAGTGGCAGGGGTTAAGGGAGAAACAGGAAGATAAGTCATTCTTCCAGTTCCAAGAGATGAAATGGGGGTACCGTGCATTAATCCGCACGCTCCAGAACTACCGCCTTAAATGGGGATGTCAGACGATAGCAGATTTTATTAACCGGTGGGCGCCTGCGGTAGAGAACAATACTTCCGGATATATCAACCGGGTGTGCAGGGAAATGCAGGTACCTAATAGCTATGTACCTGATGTGAAAGACCGGGCAACGATGTGCGCTTTTGCTGCTGCAATTTCGCAGGTTGAAAACGGTGTTCCGGCGGTGATGGAGGATGTAGAGAAAGGATGGGAGTTGCTATGAAAGCGCTACCATGGATATTGCTTGTAATTCTGGTAATAGGGTTGCTTTACCGATGTGGTGATGAGAAGGTGCATAATTTGCCATATTATGACACAATACCTTTTTATGATACCATTCGATATGATACAGTGATACCCCGCGATAGTGTCATTATCCGTTATGAGGTGGTGAAACTGCCTGTATTACCAGATACAACCTTAGAGAAAGCTCTGGATAGTGCGGTAAGGGATAGCGCAAAGGTGATTATTCCTATTACTCAGAAACATTACAAAGAGTCGGATTTTGAAGCCTGGGTATCGGGGTATAGGGCTGAGTTGGATAGTTTTCATATCTTCTCAAAGGGCTTTTACCTGAAAGAAAAAGTAAAGCAAAAAAGGTGGGGAATTGGCTTACAAGCTGGTTATGGTTATCCTACCGGTTGGTATGTTGGCGCTGGAGTTACTTTTAACTTGTGGCAATGGTAGAGGAGTAGTATCTTTGTGGTTGTAGAAGTAATGCTTATTATTTGATAAGTGTTTGCCCTGACTGGTAACGGTCAGGGCTTTTGCTTTAAAAATCGCCTTGATAGTTTTTAATTAGACTGTTAGCTTCTTGGATATCATGTGGCGTGTAGATATCGGTCATCAGAATGCTGCTATGTCGTGCTTGATCACGCACGCTCAATACGTCATTATGGCGGAGCATATTTGTAATTCCGGTATCTTTTAGCGAGTAAAACTTATATTTATCCGATAACTTGAGGTCTTTTCGAACATGGCGTGTCCACCAGTCGCGGAACATTTTCTCTGATTTCTCGTCTTTGCCGGGTTTCATCTCGTTGGAAAATAGATAATAGTCATTAGGATAGTCAAATATTTTCAGGTCAAGCATAAGGTGAATTACCTTTGTAGGCAAAGTGATGGTTCCATCTTTCCTGTTCTTCGATATTGTGTCCTGAACTAAAATGGTTTGTTTTGCCAAGTTTATATTGGATAATCTTAATTTTGCCATCTCTGCCGGGCGGATGAAGCAATAGTAAAGGATATAGCTTGCCAACAAGAAGTGCGGATTGTGCTCTCTTGAATAGTCGTAAACCTTCTTTAGTAAATCTTCAGGTAACACAGCTCTGGTTTTATTCTTTCCTCTTCGTCCAAGGCTACTGATACCTTCAGTTGGATTCTTTGTAATATAGTTATGGTTCAGGCAAAATGTGGAAAAGGACTTGAGGAAACCGAGATAATTATCGCGTGTGAAAGCTGTGTTATCGCGGTTTATATATACTTCGTCCAGGAACATAACACAGAAATCTTTGTCAAACTGGTAGATGTAGGTAATAGGAACCTTCTTCCGTTCGTTGAATTGTTCTATATTATAAAGATAAGAACTGTAAGATTTATAGGTTTCAGGGCGGTAATGGCCATCTTTCAACATCTTGTTTATGAACGTGCGATATTTGCTGATGACGTCTTTAAAAAGCATGTATGCGTTACTATATTCCTGTTCAATCCAAGGATTCCATCCGAGTGATAACTTCTCAGACAGCCGATTCATATAGTCCTTCGCATACCTGCGCCGTTCCGTGATTTTCTCTATAAAATTTAACTTGATTTTCTTGCGTCGCATTGCGCCATGTACAGGGCTGAATGCGTAAAAGTCGATATACCAGTCTTTTCCTGTATGAAGAACAGGAGGTGTATAACTTTGTATTTCTTTGAGTGTAGGCATTTTTTTTTATTTGTCTTTGCCCTTCAGCAAAAACAAATACGTTAATAATGACCGTCCCGATTTCGTCCCGGCTATTTTCTTAAAAACAGAATAAGCCACTGTATTACAGTGACTTATTCTATCGGTAGTCGGGATGACAAGATTCGAACTTGCGACCACACGCCCCCCAG
>ERZ832522.2728-NODE-2728-length-20863-cov-13.495050_pt1 | contig 20863 bp, 19 predicted proteins | sample MGYA00519951_ERZ832522 | MGnify/ENA primary metagenome ERZ832522 (study PRJEB31850, sample SAMEA3708728) | human gut metagenome | biome: human gut; feature: human-associated habitat; material: faeces | place: China | collected 2014 ... | reverse complement strand
AGGGATCGTCCCGCGAACATGCCGCTATGGAACCTCGTTTCCTGAATGTAAAAGTAATTCTTGCCAAGAGTTTTGCCCGTATTCATGAAACCAATCTGAAGAAGCAGGGTATGTTGGCTGTTACTTTTAAGGATAAGGATGATTATGATCGCATACAAGAACATGACCTGCTTTCTGTAACTGGTTTGCAAAACTTTGCTCCGGGACGCGACCTTGAGGTGGTGGTTCATCACGAAGATGGAACCAAAGAGAGTTTTGCCGTACAGCATACCTATAATGAGCAGCAAATAGCATGGTTCCGTGCAGGATCTGCCCTCAATAATAATTTGTCATTGTGTTATTAAAAAAAATACGTGTGCAGCCAATGGGTACATGAACATATTGGCAAATTGCCACATTATCGATTATGAACAAAATTACTAAACAACTTGACGGTACTTTGTCTGTACCGGATATTCCGACCGTTCCTTTTATTACCGGTGACGGTGTGGGTGAAGAGATAACTCCCGCTATGCGGGCTATTGTAAATGCGGCTGTTGATAGTTCTTATGGTGGCCGCCGTAGGATAGAGTGGCTTGAAGTGCTTGCCGGTGAACGTGCTTATCACTCTGTCGGTTCGTGGTTGCCCGACGAGACAATGGATGCTTTTAAAGAATATCTTATCGGTATCAAAGGGCCGTTGACCACTCCTGTGGGTGGGGGGATTCGTTCGTTGAATGTGGCTCTGCGCCAGACACTTGATTTATATGTATGCCTGCGTCCGGTGCGCTGGTTTGTGGGAGTGCATTCTCCTTTGCAGGCCCCGGAAACAGTCAATATGACCATTTTCCGTGAGAATACCGAGGATATATATGCCGGTATCGAGTGGGAGGCAGGTACTCCGGAAGCAGAGAAACTTTATCGTTTTTTGCGGGATGAGATGGGAGTGACGAAAGTCCGCTTTCCCGAAACCTCCTCTTTTGGGGTGAAGCCTGTGTCTAAGGAAGGAACGGAGCGTTTGGTGCGTGCTGCCTGTCAATATGCGCTCGATCATCATTTGCCTTCCGTCACGTTGGTACACAAGGGGAATATAATGAAATTCACCGAAGGAGGTTTCAAAAAGTGGGGATATGAATTGGCACAGCGGGAATTTGGTGATGCGTTGGCGGAGGGGCGGTTGGTTGTCAAGGATTGCATTGCCGATGCCTTTTTGCAAAACACGCTGTTGATGCCTGAAGAATATTCGGTGGTTGCCACATTGAATTTGAATGGTGACTATATTTCCGATCAGTTGGCTGCCATGGTAGGCGGTATCGGCATCGCTCCGGGAGCTAATATCAATTATGTCAGTGGGCATGCTATTTTTGAAGCTACTCATGGCACTGCTCCCAACATAGCCGGACAAGATATCGTGAATCCTTGTTCGTTGATACTCTCTGCGGTAATGATGCTCGAATATATGGGTTGGCAAGAGGCTGCCGACCGTATAACGATGGCGCTTGAACATAGTTTTGGTGATGCCCGTGCTACGGCAGATTTGGCCCGTTTCATGCCTGGAGGCAAGTCTCTTTCCACATCTGCTTTTACCAGAGAGATTATAGAGAGAATAAGAAGTTAAGTAAATGATAATAAAATAAATACGGTTATGAAGAAAGAATATTTGGTCTATAAGCTCTCTGAGGACATGAAAGACTGTACCCGGATCGATAATGAGCTTTTCCCGAAGTATGATGTAAAGCGCGGATTACGTAATGAAGACGGTACCGGAGTATTGGTAGGCCTTACTAAAGTTGGCAATGTTGTTGGTTATGAACGTATTCCCGGAGGTGGTTTGAAACCGATTCCCGGAAAATTGTTTTATCGCCAATATGATCTTGAAGATCTGGCTCATGCCGCTATGAAAGAGAAACGCTATGGTTTTGAAGAAGTGGCTTATCTGCTGCTTTCCGGTCGCCTGCCCGATAAAGAAGAATTGGCTTCCTTTCGTGAACTGGTAAATGATAATATGCCGTTGGAACAGAAGACAAAAATGAATATTATCGAACTCGAGGGAAACAATATCATGAATATTCTGGCTCGCAGCGTGCTCGAGATGTATCGTTTTGACGCCAATCCGGACGATACATCGCGTGATAACCTGATGCGGCAAAGTATCGACCTTATCTCGAAGTTTCCCACTATCATCGCGTATGCTTATAACATGTTACGCCATGCAACTTTCGGTCGTTCGCTCCATATCCGTCACCCGCAGGAGAATCTTTCCATAGCCGAGAACTTTCTTTATATGCTGAAAAAAGACTACACTCAGTTGGATGCCCGTACGCTTGATCTTTTACTGATGCTTCAGGCAGAACACGGTGGTGGTAATAACTCTACGTTTACCGTTCGGGTAACTTCTTCTACCGGTACGGATACGTATTCGTCTATTGCCGCCGGTATCGGTTCATTAAAAGGACCGCTTCATGGAGGAGCCAATATTCAGGTGGTCGATATGTTTCACCATCTTCAGGAAAATATCAAAGATTGGACTAATGTCGATGAAATAGATACCTATTTTACCCGCATGCTTAATAAGGAGGTGTACAATAAAACCGGATTGATTTATGGTATCGGCCATGCGGTATATACCATTTCCGATCCCCGTGCGTTGTTATTGAAAGAGTTGGCTCGTGATTTGGCAAAAGAGAAAAAGCGTGAGCGTGAATTTGCTTTCCTTGAGTTATTGGAAGAACGCGCTATCGCCATGTTTGGCAAGATAAAAAATAATGGTAAAACCGTGTCGAGCAATGTTGATTTCTACTCTGGTTTTGTGTATGAGATGATCGGTTTGCCACAGGAAATTTATACTCCGTTGTTTGCTATGGCACGCATTGTGGGGTGGTGTGCGCATCGCAATGAGGAGTTGAACTTCGAGGGGAAACGTATTATTCGTCCGGCATATAAGAATGTACTGGAAGTGGGGCAATACATCCCTTTGAGTAAGCGTTGATTCTCTGAATGATTTTATTTTGGTTTGCTCTCATTCTGAAAAGGATGGGAGCTTTTTTGTGGCACTCTTCTGTAAGAAAACTCTTTGTAATAATCAGGTTTTTCTATATCTTTGCTTGTCGTAAAAACACATGACTATGGATGCGGAAACCTTTGGATCTTTTCTTTGGATAATGACTTTGGTAGCAGCGCTTGTTTTTATTGCGCTTTATTTTGTGAAGGCTGGTTATGGTATGTTTCGTAGTGCAGCTTGGGGGCTTTCTGTCAATAATAAATTGGCATGGATGCTAATGGAGGTACCGGTCTTTTTAGTGATGATATGGATGTGGTGGTATTCCGACCGTCGTTTCTTACCCGTGCAACTGACTTTTTTCTTTTTCTTTCAACTTCATTATTTTCAGCGTTCGTTTGTTTTTCCTTGTTTATTGCAAGGAAAAGGCCGAATGCCGGTTGCTATCCTTTTGATGGGAGTTCTTTTTAATGTTCTGAATGGTTTTATGCAGGGTGAATGGATATTTTATCTTTCTCCTGCAGATAGGTATACTTCTCAATGGTTTGCTGCGCCGCAATTTATATTAGGTACAGTTCTGTTTTTTGTAGGTATGGGTATTAATTGTCATTCCGACTATATAATCCGGCATCTTCGAACCCCGGGGGATACCCGTCATTATCTTCCTTCCGGAGGCTTGTACCGTTATGTCACTTCAGCTAATTATTTCGGTGAGATAGTGGAGTGGACAGGATGGGCCATACTTACATGGTCTCTTTCGGGAACCGTGTTTTTATGGTGGACTTTTGCCAATCTTGTACCTCGTGCCAATGCTATCTGGCATCGTTATCGCGAAGAGTTCGGTGAGGCGGTCGGTAGTCGGAAACGTATCTTTCCATTTATATATTAATTGATTCTTTTCAAGAAAACACGGATGCTTATGAATATAGATACAGATGTAACAATGAATTTCTTTTCCGGTGAAAGAAAATCGGGAACTGTTTCTAAACTTTTTACTCCTGTCCGTATCGGTCCGTTGACTTTGCGCAATCGTACTATTCGTTCGGCTGCTTTCGAAGGTATGTGTCCCGGAAATGCTCCTTCCCAGATGTTACTCGATTATCATCGTTCAGTGGCGGCAGGCGGTATTGGCATGACAACGGTGGCCTATGCCTCTGTTGCGAAAAGCGGACTTTCGTTTCCTCGTCAGCTTTGGCTTCGTCCGGAGATTATTCCCGGATTACGTGAAGTGACGAATGCCGTTCATAGAGAAGGGGCGGCTGCCGGCATTCAGATAGGGCATTGTGGTAATATGTCCCATAAGAGTATTTGTGGGGTGACACCTATATCTGCTTCTTCGGGTTTTAATATTTATTCGCCTACATGGGTTCGCGGGATGAAGAAAGAAGAGATACCGGAAATGGCACGCGCGTATGGTCGTGCAGTAAATATGGCTCGTGAAGCAGGTTTTGATGCGGTCGAAGTACATGCCGGCCACGGTTATCTTATTAGCCAGTTCCTTTCGCCTTATACGAATCATCGGAAAGATGAATATGGCGGTTCTCTTGAAAACCGGATGCGGTTTATGGACGAAGTGATGTTGGAGGTATTGAAAGCGGCCGGTGATGATATGGCGGTCATTGTGAAGATGAATATGCGCGATGGTTTTCGAGGAGGAATGGAAATAAACGAAACAATTGGGGTGGCTCGCCGGTTAGAGCAACTCGGAGCGCATGCGCTGGTATTGAGTGGGGGCTTTGTCAGTAAGGCGCCTATGTATGTGATGCGCGGAGCAATGCCGATAAAAGCATTGACATATTATATGGATTGTTGGTGGTTGAAGTTGGGTGTGAAATTGGCTGGACGAATGATGATTCCTTCCGTACCTTTCGAAGAGGCTTATTTTTTGGAAGATGCGTTGAAATTTCGTACGGCACTTCCCGCGATGCCGCTTATTTATGTGGGTGGTCTTGTGTCACGCACAAAGATAGATGAAGTATTGGGATATGGCTTTGAAGCAGTACAGATGGCGCGTGCACTACTTAATGAGCCTGGGTTTGTAAATCGGATGCATGCTGAAGAAAATGCCCGTTGCAATTGTGGACATAGTAATTATTGCATTGGGCGGATGTATTCCATTGAAATGGCTTGTCATCAGCATCTTCGGGAGAAGCTTCCTCCTTGTTTACAGAAAGAAATAGGAAAGTTGGAAAATAAATGATGGAACGGAATTTGGCGATCATAACTGGTGCCGATGGAGGAATGGGAACGGAAATAACCAAAGCCGTAGCCTTTGCAGGATATCATGTAATAATGGCTTGTTATAATCCTGTGAAAGCGGAACCGGTGAAGCAACGTATAATCCGGGAAACCGGAAATATGGATTTGGAGATACTTCCGCTCGATCTGGCATCTATGGAATCTGTATCGGCCTTTACCGGTTTGGTTTTGGGGCGTGCTCATAGAGTTGCTTTATTGATGAATAATGCCGGAACGATGGAAACTGGACTACATATCACTGTAGATGGTATGGAACGAACAGTCAGTGTCAATTATGTAGGACCGTATTTGCTGACCCGGAAGTTACTTCCTTTAATGGGTCGGGGAACACGTATTGTGAATATGGTATCTTGCACTTATGCTATTGGAAAATTACATTTTCCCGATTTTTTCTTTTTTGGTCGCAAAGGAAAATTTTGGCGAATACCTGTTTACAGTAATACTAAACTGGCTTTACTCCTTTTTACTTTAGAACTCGCCGAAAGAGTGGAAGAACGCGGAATAACTGTCAATGCTGCCGATCCGGGAATTGTTTCTACTGATATTATTACTATGCATCAGTGGTTTGATCCCTTGACGGATATTTTTTTTCGCCCTTTTATCCGTACTCCCATGCAAGGAGCTTCCACTGCAGTTGGATTATTACTTGATAAAAGACTGGCAGGGAAAACGGGAACGTTTAATCTGAATAACCATTCTAAACCACTTTCGGATAAATATATTAATCATGTGCAGAAACGATTGTTGTGGGATGAGACGGAAAAACAGGTGAAAAAATGGCTATAAGAATTGATCTGTTTAGATTTTAGAAGGTATTAATGTATTGAAAAGAAAAATAGATCGATTTATTTTTGAGAAAAAAAGATACAAACTAATATCGTTGTAATAGTCTGTATATCAATTCGTTGTGAGATGTGTCTTTTTCTCTACGAGATTCGCTCTGTTTCTCTACGAAGAACCGATCGTTTCCCGTAGAGAAACCAAGTATTTTTGAAAGATGTGCAAAGATAACGCAACTGTGCTAAAAATCAAATAGTTATAAAACATATTTTTAGCAGGTAGGCAAAAGGGATGCAAAAAAAAGCAGATTTGGAAAGGAGTTAGGTTACCAAATCGTAACTCCGCCAAATATGCTATAAAAAGAAGTGTAATATATTATATTTCAGTCTATTGCTTGTTTTTGCATAGTATCAGATAACTCAACAGAAAGTAAATTTGTAACTAAAAAAAGTTGAGTTATGCGAAGCACATTCAAAGTATTGTTCTACACCAAGAACCAGTCAGTAAAAAATGGTAAGGCCCCGATAATGGGACGTATCACAGTCAATGGAACCCAAGCGGGTTTCAGCAGTAAAAGAACGGTATCCCTTTCCTTATGGGACGTAAAAGCCAACCGTGCGAAAGGCAAGTCCGAGGAAGCACGCACGCTGAATCAAGAACTTGACAACATCAAGGCGCAGATAACAAAGCACTATCAGTACATTTGCGACCATGACAGTTTTGTTACGGCCAAGAAAGTATATAACCGCTATGCAGGTTTCTCAGAGGAATGCCATACTCTTATGGTGCTCTTCAGAGAACAGCTTGAATCGTATAAAGAAAAGATAGGTAAAGGAAAGGCGGAAAGCACTTACCGCGGACTGGTTGCCGACTACAAAAGTCTTTTGCTTTTCATGAAAACCAAAAAGAACATCGAGGATATAGCTATTGACGAGCTTGAGAAATCGTTCATTGAGGATTATTACACATGGATGCTCGGCACGGCAGGCAATGCGAATGCCACCGCTTTCAACCGCGTCAATACCCTGAAATGGTTGATGTACATAGCGCAGGAAAAGGGGTGGTTGAGAGTTCATCCTTTCACATCCTTCGAGTGCAAGCCGGAATACAAGAAAAGATCTTTTCTTACTGAAGAGGAATTGCAGAGAATCATCCACGTGGATCTGAAATACAAACGCCAGCGTGCCATGCGGGACATGTTTATCTTCATGTGCTTCACCGGTCTTGCATATGCCGACCTCAGAGCCATTACTTACGACAACATCCATACCGATTCCGACGGAGGCACATGGCTGATGGGCAACCGTATAAAAACCGGAGTGGCCTATGTCGTGAAGTTATTGCCCATAGCCGTTGAGCTTATTGAGAAATACAGGGGTGTGGACGAGAAGAAGGATTCCCCCGATAGTGTTTTCCCCGTAGGCGAATACAACACGATGTTACTCAGCCTCAGAATCATCGGCAAGAAGTGCGATTGCCATACCGAAGTCACCCCGCATATCGGACGTCATACATTCGCAGTTCTGGCCATTCTCAAAGGGATGCCGTTGGAAACCCTGCAAAAGGTATTAGGGCACAACTCCATCCTTTCCACGCAGGTATATGCCGAGCTTATCAATCCGAAAGTGGGCGAAGATACCGACAAACTTTGCGAGAAGATAGGCCATGTTTACAAACTGGCCGTCTAAGACCGACCAAAAGGAATGCCCCTTCAGCCGGTAGGCCGGAGGGGCATTCCTTTTGTCTTTTCTTTATTTCCTGAACCTTCGGAAATCCCGGTAGTTCTTTTTTAATACCTCATACAGTCCGCTTTCGGGATAAAGAATCTTTCCACCGATGGTAGTATAGGACACCATGTTCCCATCACGCAAGGTTTGCAGTGTCCGCCGTGAGATGTGCAGCCTCTCGCACACATCATCTCCTGTCAGGTAATGCTCATCCGCAATCGTGGGACGTATTCTTGCCATGGCTTCCTCAGCCGCCTTACCCGCTCTCCTTATCCATCCGGCCAGTTCCTTGAACTCTTCCGAATCCTTTGTGATAATGTCTGCCATAGCTTTATTTCCTTTTTACAAGTCCTTCACTCAATATCTCCCGAATATCCGTTTCCCGATAGAAGAATTTCCCGCCTATGTTTGAATAAGGGATAAGGCCGTTGTCCCTATAATTTTGCAGGCATCTCTTCGATATTTTCAGAGCCAGACACACCTCTTGTGCGTCCAATCATTTGTCCGGTGCGGGTGGGGCAACCTTTTTACGGAAATCTTCCAACTGTACCGCCAGCAGGCTGAGCTGTTTCCTCATTTCCAGATACGCGCTCGTTTCGATAATAGTCAGTTCCATACATGATGTTTTTAGTTTATACATTTTAATGTTTTCTTCGGCAAAATAAGTCATACTCTCCGCTAAAAACAAATGTGCGGAATCAAAGTCGGATTTTGTCGTGCATTGTCACAACGATAAAGTAAACGGTATGAAGAAAGGCTTGTTCCCCTATGTTTCCACTATGGACAAGCCTTTCCTCTACCATTTGCCACTTTATATTCTCAGGCCTTTATTCTTCCGCTCTACTATGACATTTTCTATTTTCCCCTCTTTCATTTCCGTATTCTGACGCATATTTGGAAAATGCTCATTCAGCAAATCGCCTGCCAATCTTTTAGCTTTCTCCTGCATCTCGTTGCGTACATTCAATCTGTTCGGTCTTAACAGCTTTTTTTCAATCTCCTCAAACTTATCGTAAAAGCTGAACTCATCCGGATATTCATCGATCAGCCCGTCCTCCGGGTATCCTTGTTCCCGGATGAAAAGCAAGGTCATCCGATCATAATTATCCGGACTTCGTGGCAATCCCAATCCTTCCCCTACTTCAGTCAGATTGAAGTAATTTTCCCATGTAGGCGCAAGGTCAAAAGTCTTGCTTTCCACTACATTCTTCAAAACAGACCTGTCCTGATATGCGCACCGTTCCATTGTTTCCTCATCTACCCAGTCTCCCCGCTCATTTTTACAGAGGTTTACCTTTCCTTCCATTAAGGAAGGCCATCCGCTCAGATCATGAACAGCCAGAGATTTTAAAGGAAAATCAGGTTCAAAGAAACTGTTCTCCACATATTTATACATATAACTGTTGAATTGCCATTCTCCATTTGTATTGTCGTCAAAGAGAAGTACGCCCTTATCCGTTTCAACGGCAGAGTAATAATGGTTCCCGCGTTTCAGGTCATCCAGCATTTTCTCCACCATTTTAGGTGAGGATTGTATTTCCTCCCACATGCCGGGTGTCAGTATCCGTTTAAAATGCTCATCTTTTGACAACGGGTCTATATTTTTTCACAGGCAATACACCACTTCCGATACACGCAGGTAACTTTGCAATCCGATTCCCTGCCCATCCATTGCTTTTTCCAATGTTTTCAAATAGTTACTGTTATTTCTCTTCCGCAAAGGAGGGACCATTGCCAGGTCAGGCACATCATAGTATAAAACGCCTGTTTTCGGTATCTCTTTTCCTCTCAGAGCCTTTTCCACATCTTCCTGCATGAAATCCAAAAAGCCTTCTTTACCCTTGCCTTTCATACTGATGTGTATCGGATTGAAGTGTCCGTCCACTGTGACATACACACTGCCACTCTTGTTCTCTTCTTTTTCCATATTTCAAAACTAAATTTTCATTCCACGCCTTTCCCTTTTCATGGGAACTTTCACCGACATGTTCGGACCGGAGAAACGGGTATTGTCAGGCCGCGCCACCAGTTGCGACATGATCCGTTCCTGTTCCTTTGTCAGCGGAACCTTAACCAAAAGCAGATTTCTCAAACGGTTGAAGTTTCTTAATGTGGGTGCCATATCCAGCCGTTTTGTACAAATCCCGTAATTTAATATCTCCGGCGAGGCCACCTGCCAGTCGCCCATTGTACTCCGGTACTTCGCATTCAACGGTGTTATTTCATAAAATCCCAGTTCCTTCGGTTTCCCTTTTCCTTCAAAAAACTTTTCAGTTATTCCGTCCAATAATTTGGCCAGTTCCTTATCGCCAATTTCTGTCTTATCAAACAGCAATACCTTTTGTCCGTATTCCACTGCCGTACAAGTAGGAAATACAGCCAATCCGTTTCTTATCACATGGCCGTCCGTTCCGAAACGGTGTGCCAGCCGTTGGTAGTCCTCATTCTCCGCCAGTGCCGTATGCGCAGCCGAGGCAGACAGTTGCCTGATTCCCCTTTCCTCGCAGAATGCCGCATCCCGTAATCTCACCACCCCCGAAGGATAAATCTTCTCCCGTTCCAATACCGGAGTGAGCCGTTCCAGATAGTCCCTGTTGTCCGTTCCGAGGATAGTAGGAATCATGGACTTGTCCCTGAAATCGAAACGGAACATTCAATGGTCGGGGATAAACTCCCTGCCAGTGGCATGAAAGGTTACATTATTACTGATATAGCGTGCGAACCCTTCTTCGCCTTGTCCCCGCATACTCAGATATACGGGACGATAGAAAGCGTCCAGCGTCATGTACAGGCTGCCGTTTTCCATACAGTCTGTATTCATTCTCTTTTCCATAAGCATATTATATAATCAGTTGTTTTTTTTCTTTCTTCTGCGGAACAACGGAAGAGACATGCTTCACTGCCTGACGCCCCGATTTTTCCAGTTCCGGCTCTTTGGACTGTTGAAACGAACACTTTTCCGGAGTTTTTGTCCTTTGTGATGTCCGATTCGCTTTTCCGCCCAACCTGAACTCCCCGTCTGTAATGTGGAACTCCGATTGCAGGATGTCCCTCGCCATTGTTTTGGCTTCCATCTGCAAGGCCGCATAGCCGAAGTCGTGTGCCGAGAGCGGGGCTTCCCGTCTCGCCTTCATACTGTCCCCCAGCTTCTCCGCCAGTTCCTTGAACTCATACTGATAGCTGAACGGATGGAAATGGTCCGCTTCCATAAGGCCTGCATACCCGTTCTCCGAAATATACAGCAGTGCCGCAACGTCATAATTACGGGGTGAGATACCCAGGTCGAAATCCTTTGTCAAACGGTCAAAGTTATTGAAGTCGGGACGTAAGTCGTATTTGCCGGTGCAGACGGCACCCACCAGCATCTCTTTTCCCGACATCTTTTCGGGCGTGAAGCTGCATACCGATTTTCTTAATTGTATATCATCCCTGCGCAAGTCTGCTTTTGAGAGTTTGTCGATACAATTATCGGCCAGTTCAACCATCTGCCGCATGGGAATCTCTATTTCATACAGTTTAAGTGTTTCCACTTTTTTACTGAAGTTGAAGAAACCGTCTGCCAGATGTTGTAAGTAAGTGGTACGTGCTTTCATACCTTTTACACTGTCCGAGAAGAGAAGTACACCCTCATCCGTTGCCACAGCAGACATGCGCTGATTCTCATTGTCTGCCGAAACGGGCAAGGTACCCGCTTCGGCTGTCCGGTGATGTAACCAACGGTCTGCCCAATCTTTCAATAATCCCATAACTTGATTCTTTTTGCATAACTTAATGCCTGCAAAGAAAATACATCATCTAACAGCCCACAATAAAGAGGGAATCCGAGTCGGATTTTGGCGTCCGTTGGCGTATGACTTTTAAATTAGCCGTTTCTCCAGCATCCGGTTATAACTTACACGCAAGGAATCAATAAATGGAGTAGTGTCCGTACAACGATCAAACACTTTTCCCCGTTTGGTATATAGTGCATTTATTTTAAGATGAAACATATCCTCAAAAGCCCTAATTACACTTATCACAGTCAGTTTGTCACCATTTCTTGAACTTATTGCACCAGCAGCCATCAACGCAGCCACCAGTTCAATCAAATCACTGTCTGTACCGTTCCAAGTCAACATGACAACAGATTTATTTTCTGTATCTTTTATTATTTCAGATTTCAATTCGGGGATAATATTCCCATATCTGAATAACTCTTTAACCATTTCTATCTCTGCATTGAGGAGAGATAAGGCCTTACCGATAAACACATCGTACAAGACATGTCTTTTCTCCAACATTTGTTCCGATGCTATTTGTATAGAAGCCAATTCTATTTTGGTATAATTCAAGCGACGTAACTTCAATATTTGGTTCTCATTTTGTGGAAGTTCTCCAAGCAGAGTTACAAAATTATCATAAGCAGCAGGTAATTCTTCCACCACTTGTACCATCCCCTCCAAATAGGAGATAAATAGGTTGAAAAGGAGTGCACTTGTTAATGTTTTCATCGCATCACATTTTTAGTTTTACCAATCATCAACTCCAACTAAATCATCATAAAATGCATCTAATAAGTACTAAGTCATATATTTCTTCATTTTTATCTTTTGCAAAATTATTGGTTATATGGATAACTAAAAACGAGGTCGGTATAAATATATTTTTCGATTAGTGTTATCGTGTTTACATACAATAAATTATATCGAATTAAAATTAGGTGATATTTCCCAAAAATTAATCCTACACTCGGTATTTGTTCTCATTTTGGTAGATATTATAACCAATAATAAACAAAATGTGATTCTTCTTTCTATTGAACCATAATAAAATACCCGTTTTTCTTCTGAAAAGAGAAAAACGGGGTAATTTTACATCATTTTCAATGTAGCCTTAGCACATACCGGCTACGGTATGTTTATCATATAATAAGCTATTACATAACAATCTATTTAATTAATAAAGAAAACAAATATTTTTCCAAGACATAACCTGCTCGGGTAAACGGTAGTGTGAATAAAAATGCGTTGCCGTTATCAAATTCATCATAAGAAATACTGCTGATAGAGAACATACCGAAAACTAATGTGATATAACTGATAACAAACATTGGGTTTTTGGATGTGACAGCAAGCATAATGGAAATAGCGGTAATCAGAAGAAAGAAATTTCTACGATTCCAACATAATATAATATCTTTATAGAGTAATCCTTTCATTATTTTCACCTCGAATCATTGTTGTAATAATGTTATCAATGTTTCCACGTTCTATTGTGATTGCAGGATAATTTTCCACATAAAATGCTTTTTCGTTTGTAAGACAGCTATAGCCGAAAGGCTCTTTCAACGTGCGCAGCAGATATTGTTTATCCAGTGTACGGAATTGCTCTTCGCTGACTTTCAGAACTCCGTACTGGTCAAAGAGACAATCTGTTTCCTCGTGAAGTACGATACCGCCGTTGTGGATCATGTAAATCTCGTCACAAAGTGTTTCAAGATCAGTGGAAATATGAGAGCTGATCAAAATAGAGCGTCCCTCCGTCTCCATATATTCCCGCAGAAGATCAAGAATTTCATCTCGGGCAATCGTATCCAGCCCGGAAGTCGGCTCATCGAGAATAATAATCTCCGGATTTTTAATAAGTACATCAGCCAATCCCAACCGCTGTCTCATACCACGAGAGTATTTCCCTGTCTTTTTGGCTAACTGATCTTCAAGGCCTACCCGCTTCATCAGTTCCATAGCCTTGGTTTTTGCCTCTTTATCAGAAATACCATTTAATCGCGCTGTATAGATCAAATTCTCCGGTCCTGTCATATCATCATAGAATCCTACATCTTCTGGCAAATACCCAATTTTCCTTTTTACTTCAATGGGGTGTGTAGTAGAATTGATGCCACAAATTTCAACTGTTCCCGAAGTAGGCTCTGTCAATCCCAACATCATTAAGATAGTAGTTGATTTTCCAGCACCATTCGGTCCCAGTAATCCGAAGATTTCTCCTTTCCGGATATTCAGGCGAATATGATCTACAGCAGTGAAATTACCGTATTGTTTGGTCAAATCGGTAAGTACGATCACTTGTTCGCCCATAATTTACCTCCTTCCATATTTACGGAACAGATAGTAAACTACACCGATAGCAGCCGCAATAATCAAAACGCCTACCCACCCCCATATCATCGGAGTTTTTACTGCGATTCTGAATTGCGCATCAGCGTTTACTTCAGGAGTTTTTGCCATAATGGTAGTCACATAGTCACCTGGGAGTGCTTTTTTAGAAGCTTTTAATATAGCGGTTACCGTCGATGTTTCGCCGGCTTTTAATGCATCAATTTTTGTTGGTTCGAAAGTTACTTCCCAATCAGCTGGTTTGCTGGCAGATAACTGGATATCTTTCAACAATGATGAACCTGTATTTTTTACTTCCAGTTCAATTCGCTTCACGTCTCCGGCAGTGATATCGGTGCTTAGTAATCCTCTCGGAGTAGTTAGTTCCATTTGAAAAGAACCGGTCACAACTACTTCCAATTCAAGTTCAGCCGAAGTAGTTCCCGTAGCAGCACGTACCGGGATTTTATAGCTTCCGGCTTCTACATTGGCAGGAGGAGTAATATCTATGCTTACATTCTGGCTACTGTTGGGTTCCACTTGTGCAGAGGTAGCTTGCTTGTAGTTAGGTTTAAAAATAACATTCCATCCTCTTGGTGCATTAGCCATTAAAGCATACAACTGTTGGTCGGCAGTCTGGTTCTTTAAAGTGGTACTGAAGGTAAAGGTTGACTTGGAGTTACCTTCCATATTGGGCTGGTCGGTAGTAAATTCAGTCTGGTAAGTACCTTGTTGAGCAACTACAATATCCAAAGGAAGTTTAGCATTTCCGGCATACACTACAAAATGATAGTTTCCTTTATTTACCTTCAATGGAACATCGACTTTCAGATTAAAAGTCTTTTTTTCTTTGGGAAGTACGGACAATTGACTAAGGCTCCAACCGCCGGATTTCATTTCGTGTTTCCAACTGCTGCCCAATCCGCTAACAGAAAGGTTTGCATTTGTCAATTCATCCGTATTGTTAATGAGGTCAATACTGTAATCAATTGACGCTCCCGGTGATACAGAAATTTTGGTGTAGGGAGTGTACAGAATCACGCTTTTAGGAATTGAGTCGTTTGCGTGTGTGTAGTTCAAGGGAATTAATCCCAATAGAATAGCTACTAATAAAAAACAATTTGTTCTCATAGTCATAAAAAAGTTCTTATGGTTATTTAATATGAATACTGTCAAATTTGTGTTTGCAAAAATAAACGATGTGTTTATTAGTAGTTTTAAAAGAATCATAAAGAATCTAATTCTGTGATGAAATATATAGTGACGTTATTTCCATTCGATAGTGACGATATTCCATAGATATGGTGACACTATGTTGAGGGCATAGCGTCACTATATTTTTATGAGATTTATTTTTTCGGAAATTCTCAAAATTCCCAAATCTTTTCAGATTTTCCCCTCATCTTTGCAATATAAATTAAATGATAACAGTAAAACCAATTAAAAAAACAACGATTATGAAAAAGTTAGTATTCTTATTAGTATGTTTGTTTACTTTGCAAACAGTAGCACGTGCAGACGATGACAAACCAATCCAGGTTACTCAAATGCCACAACCGGCCCAACAGTTCATCAAACAGCATTTTGCCGATAGTAAAGTTGCTTTGGCAAAAATGGAAAGTGATTTCTTCTATAAAAGTTATGAAGTGATTTTCACGAATGGCAATAAAGTGGAGTTTGGCAAGAATGGAAACTGGGAGGAGGTGAATTGCAAATATACTTCTGTTCCCACAGCTATTATCCCCACAACTATTCAGAAATATGTGACAACTAATTATCCTGATACTAGAGTGCTGAAAATTGAACGCGATAAAAAGGAATATGAAGTGCAACTTTCCAATCGTGTGGAATTAAAGTTCGATCTGAAATTCAATTTGATCGATATTGATAACTAAACCTTAAAAAATTAGAACTAATGATGAAACGAAAGATTTTTACCTTTTTATTGGTATTAGGTGTTGCATGGAGCTTACATAGTTGCGATAATAATGATGATGAATCAATAGCTGTTCCTGTTGAATTGCAAAGTACATTTTCGGCTAAATATCCGAATGCCACAAACGTAGAATGGGAAAACAAGTACGGATATTACGTAGCAGATTTCTATGACGGACATGAAGCATCTGCATGGTTTACTCAAGAAGGTAAGTGGGTTTTAACTTCATGGGAGGTACATTTCAACACATTGCCTGATCCTGTAAAAAATACGATTCATGCTACATATCCTGGACGAGTTGATGACGACGACACTGAATATGTTGAAGAAGCAACGGGTGCTACATACTACTTGATTGACATAGAAAATAGTGAGATAGATGTGAAAATAAGAGCTGACGGACAAATACTTGACTAATAATTGTACAATAATCTTATTATGGAACGGTAACGAACTATTCATTTATAGTTTTAGGTAGAGTCAATCATGCGATTATTTTTTATGGGTTTCATGCCTTGAAAATAAGAGTTTCCCTATAAAGAAACTCTTATTTTCAAGGCATCTGCGTTTTATCACTGCTCATGTTGCCTTTTTAATACAGACTTTGCTGTATTGGCATTTCCGATACTGTCTGTCTGCTGTTTGGACTTTTCTTCCTGTTTTCGTTTATTACGTAGCTTCCACTTATTCCAAAAGAACAGGTCACTCCATTTATTGAAATCTTTCTTGTACATAATACCTACACCTTGTGTAGTCAGATTTGTCTTTGTATAATATCGGTCGTTCGTTTCATTGTAAGCTTTCAAACGAATGTCTCCCGAACGGTTTATCAGCCATTCTGCTTCAAAGTCGCCCACAAAATTCGTGTTTGCCATTGGATTATCCCGATAACCAAAGTTTCCGTTAATAAGTAACCGGTTATTCAGTAACTGACCGGACAAGATGCCTTCCACTTCCATATCTGTCCAGCCTTTATCGCCTGTGCTTAGATTTGTTCCAATATTCCAGTTATTCGTTTCAAAGACTTGCGACAAGGCGTTATTCAACTGACCGGAGAGGGTGGAAGAAAGTACCGAAGACATCACGTTTGAATTTTGATTATTACGTGCATCCTCCGTGTAGAACTTACCAATACCCAATAGATAAAGGATTTGCATATTCATCTGTTCTTCCGTACTAATATAATTACGTACCAATGTTTGTACTTCATCCCGTTCGTTCGGAAGCTCAATACCTAATTTAATAGTAGGTCGTACCAATATCCCGCTCAAATTCATGATACAGTTCACCTTAACATTGGGTTGTTGTATGATTGACGAAGATTCTTCCGGTATCAGGTCATTCAGAGATGCTGAATTTACCGTGTAGGAAGCCTGAATGTCTAAGTTTGCATCCAGAGGGGCACCGTTAAAGGTAATCGTACTTCCGTTCTTGATAACAAAGTCTTTACGGATCACTTCCTGCAAACTGAATTTATATACTCCCTGATTAATTTGGTAGCTACCGAACATCTTCACATCCCCTTTATTGTAAAATTCTGTTCGTATATTTCCTGTACCCTTGCCACTGATATAATCTCCGGCAACAGGATCCATGATAATCTTCATTGTTGCATCTGGCGTCGCATCTACAAGAATATTCAATCGTATATCCGTCTTTTGCTCTTCCTCAGCTTCCTGACGTTTTTGTTGCAATTGTTCATAATAAGAAATTATTTGAATAGAATCCTGAATAGTGCGGCGGGGAGTTTTGTCTACAAACTTGATAAACTGGTTACTCGTAGCTGATGCAACACTACCATTAATATAAGTAAAGATGCTATTTCGATTGGTCGTCATGGCGACATTAACATCTAGTCCCTGTATGGCATTTCCGGTAAGCAATGCATTTCCGGTACCATACACCGTGCCATAGAAAGGCATGTCCGTCGATTCTTTTGTATTCATTACAAGCATGTTGTTTGCTTGTATCTCAAAACGATAATTTAAGTTCTTAAAATGCTGGAAATGCAGATAACCGTTCATTCTTCCCGAATGGCCTTCCATATCAGAAATATGTATATTGTTGAACGTCAATCCGGTAGGAGCTAAAAGAATGGTATCCTTTATAGCAAAATGAGTATTCAAAATATCAAAATTCATGGAAGCATCCGTCATGACTGCGCCATCGAGATTCAATCCTTTAAATTTCCCGTAGAAGTGTACTTTACCCGTTGCCCGTCCTTTTATATCATTTGCAATAGACTTCATATAATGTTCCAGAAACTTCAGATTCAGTTCATTTGCTTCGATATTTAAGTCAAGCCCACTTTCCGGTTTTAGCGGATGAATGATGCCGGTGACACGTGACGGGGTCGTAGAAATATCTTTGATAGATGCATCCAGTCGGATTCCTCTATTTTCATTATCCCATTCGCCATATATGTTCAAATCGCCCAAACGTCCTTGATTAAGAGAGAAATTTTTTATAAATAAACGCGTATTCATCACAGGTTTTTTGAAAACACCACTTGCATAGGCAGTTCCTGTAGCATCTCCTTCAAAATTTACATCATCGGAAATACTTGCAATATCAAACACATATCCCATGTTGATATCCTTTAAATCAACCTTTACACTATCTTGCGGATTGTCCGAAAGACGTCCGTTTATACGTACATAACGATCCTGGTGGCTAAAATAGAAGTTGTTCACGTCTACCTTGCCAGAATCCACTACTACCTGTGAAGGATGTATCTGCCAAAGGGTATCATTCAGAATAATATCCGTCGGTTTCACCTCTACCATTGCTTTTAATAAAGGCTTCTCTCCTTCGGTACGCAAGAACTTTGCCACAGCGGCCAATTGCCCGCTATATGTCACCGCAGCACTATTTCCCCAATTCAATGTCGTACTGATATTGTCGTCTTTAGCTTGCGCATCCAAAGAAAGGTTGACTGCTCCTTTCTTCTTCAGATTGGTCAGGCGCACCCGCGCACGAATATGATTTGATGGATTCTCGCACAAAATCATGCCCGACTCAATAAAGTTGTTCTTATATTGAAGACGGGGGAAGTATCCTTCCACACGCAAACGCTGCAAGGGATCATTAAAGTATCCTTTCAAAGTGGAATGAGTATATACCGTCAGCGGAATATCAAAAATAGTGGATAGAATATCTGTATTATATATATGTATATCGAATTGGAAATTATTGTGTGTTTCAATTGGCTTTTTGGGAGGTAATATTAATGACGGGACATATTTCCGCATAATATTCAGAATGCTGGCAGGCAATGTGTGATACTGGAACTTTCCTTCCACACTTGCTGTCAGAAACTCAGAAGTCAATCTCAACTGATTCTCGTTATTCTGTTTGCTGGCCCGGATATTCATGTTGTTCATGAAGTATTGTTTCTCTGGTGACATAAATTCGAGGCTATCCACATTGATTTCTCCAATCATTTCGTCAACTGAGCCTCCCGTGAAGTTGGCTCTTAGTTTCAAAGAGAATTCCGTATCCGGATACTTGGAGGTGAGATTCAGGTCATGCGGCCGCAATTTATTGATAATAGCTTGAAAATTAAATGTAGGAATTCTGGAGGAAACATTCACATCTCCATTCAGATAAATAGAGCCATTCGGATCATCCAGTGCTACTTTGCCATTAAATCCTCCTTGCTTATATTCTCCGTCCAGTGTAATATTCTCATATCTATATCTACTATAATCTACGGAAGCTATCAGCCCTTTCAATTCAACAACAGGGAGTCGGTCGGTTACATGGCGCCCATGTACATCTAAGTTGAATGTGATTTCTCCCAGTTGCTCGTTAGCCAATAATTTACCTAACTTATAGTCGGTTGTTTTAACGGCACCGGAATAAGCAAACAATCCCTTACTTTTATCAGAACTCAATTTCAAGTCCATATTGACACCGCCCAAATCAGTATGCAATTGGCCATAAGTTACTATATCTGTGAAATAGCCGGAAACCTCTCCCCGGAAACTGACATTTCCCAAGCGTTCCAGTACTGGAGGCACTCCATTATAATCATGACTCAAATTGCGGACTAAAAATCCTACGCCACGAGTAGTAGCAGTAAGTTCGGATAGGGTTCCAAACACATAAGCGTCTTGCGGATGCGACAAGTCCTGAAGTGCCACATCTCCTTTAAGGCGGAACTGACGATTGTCGGCTGTTATTTCCAGATGCGAACAGGTCAATTGATTGACAGTACCTTTTACTTCCATATCCAACGATATCGGCTCTTTGAAGTGCGATAGCGCCGGAAGAAAAGGAGAAATATCTTTTAAAGTGATTTGTGACGGCAACGTACGGAAAGAAAAACGAACCTGTTCCGTAAAACGGTCAAAGGCTTTCAAACTATCATATATCAAATGAATTGTATCCAGTTTCAGAGATGTTTCGGGCAATTCGATAGCAAAATTGTCAATGCTTGTCTGCCTGCTATTGGCAACTAGCTTCAGACTCATCTTCTTCAAAGAGAAACCGGATACTTTTTCATCAAGGCTCAACCGCTTAATTCCCAGATTTATTGAATCTTTACTCAAGGCTTTCAATGAAATATTAGCTATAATATTCTGAAGATGGATGTGTTTGGCATTAAACTTCCCGGGTGTTTCTTCTTCTGAAAGTACATGATAAGCCATTCGCCCACGACGAATCAGGATAGAATTAATACGCAAATCCAATGAGTTGTCTTTCTTCACCGTATCATTGGAAGCAAATGCATCTAATACGAATTTAAAATTAGGTGGAGAGTCTGGTGTCTTTTTTTGAAGATTGATATTGAAACCGAATAACTGGACACTGCTAATGGATATCTTACCTTTAAAAAAAGGCATGATATCAAATTTGGCAGACAAACGAGTCACTTTGAGCATTTCCTGCTCGTCTTGGTCGTCAAGCAATACATCGTCAATGATGATACGGTTCAACAATCCTATATTTATCCGGCCAATTGTCACCCGTGTATTCAATAAGTCGGAGAGCTCCTCGGCTACAAATACACTCATGACTTGCTGAACACTTGGTATATTCAGCAAAACAATAGTTCCGATATATACTCCCAGTACAATACCAACTACCC
>ERZ832522.2723-NODE-2723-length-20884-cov-15.381967_pt1 | contig 20884 bp, 24 predicted proteins | sample MGYA00519951_ERZ832522 | MGnify/ENA primary metagenome ERZ832522 (study PRJEB31850, sample SAMEA3708728) | human gut metagenome | biome: human gut; feature: human-associated habitat; material: faeces | place: China | collected 2014 ... | reverse complement strand
TCAAGGTCGGCTCCGTGGAGCATCCCATGCTGCCGGAGCACTACATCGAGTGGGTGTCCCTCCACACCAAGCAGGGTAACCAGCGTAAGGAACTGCATCCCGGCGAAAAGCCGGAGGTCTGCTTTGCGCTCTGCGAGGGCGACAAGGTCGAGGCGGTTTACGCCTACTGCAACCTCCACAGCCTGTGGAAAGCATAATTCATCCTCTTAAAATCCGGTGCTGAAAAAAGCGCCGGATTTTTTTGCCAATGTGACTTCGTTACAGAAGGCCGGGGCGGAGCCTGCTATGATAAGTCCATCACAAAGGACCGAGGAAAGAGGGAAGCGACATGAAAATCAAGCTCAATTCCGACCAGGAGGTCGTCAACACCATCCGTGAGGGTCTCAAGCGCACCGGCGGGTACTGCCCCTGCCGACTGGAGCGCACGGAGGCTACCAAGTGTATGTGTCAGGAGTTTAAGGATCAGATTGCCAACCCCAATTTTGAGGGCTACTGCCACTGTATGCTCTACTACAAATCCCTGAAGGACTGAGGGGGGAACGCCGTGCTGTCAAAACGATTGGCCGCCGTGGACATGACGCGATGCGTCGCCTGCGGCGTGTGTGAAAATGCCTGCCCCTTGGGGGCTGTCAAGGTGCGCCGCGGCTGCTACGCCGCTGTGGAGGCGGAACGCTGCGTTGGCTGCGGCAAGTGCGCGAGGCTCTGTCCCGTGGGCTGCATCGAGGTGAAAGCGAGGGAGGAGGCATGAAGAAAGCAAAACATTGGTACGACTATCTCTGGATCTGCGCCATCCTCTACTTCACCCTCGGCTTTTTCAACATCCTCTTTGCGTGGCTGGGCATGATCGATTTTCTCTTGCCGCTGTTCTTGGCCATCTTCGGCGGGAACAAGTTTTTCTGCAACCACCTCTGCGGCCGGGGGCAGTTGTTCAGCAAGCTGGGAACTGACCTTAAATGCTCCCGCTGCAAACCCACGCCCCGCTGGATGTCCTCCAAGTGGTTCCATTACGGCTTTTTGCTCTTTTTCCTGACGATGTTCGGCAACATGGTGTTCCAGACCTATCTGGTCGCTGCGGGTGCCGCGTCCCTGCGGGAGGCCGTCAAGCTGTTCTGGACCTTCCGGGTGCCCTGGGACTGGGCCTACACCGCCGGAACGGTGACAGACTGGGTGGCGCAGTTCAGCTTCGGCTTTTATAGTCTCATGCTGACCTCTCTGCTGCTGGGTCTGATCGTTATGGTTCTCTACAAGCCCCGTACATGGTGTGCGTTTTGCCCCATGGGAACCATGACGCAGGGTATTTGCCAGCTGAAAAACAAAGAATCATAAAAGATCAACGAAAGGAGTCATTCTCATGACTGAACTGAAAATTACTGCTGCGAATTTTGAAAACGAGGTGCTGCGTTCCGACAAGCCCGTCCTGCTGGACTTCTACGCCGACTGGTGCGGCCCCTGCAAGATGCTCGCTCCCGTGCTCCACGAGATCGCGGAGGAAAACGCTGATACCCTGAAGGTGGGCAAGATCAACGTGGACGAGCAGATGGAGCTGGCTATGCGCTTTCAGGTCTCCAGCATCCCCATGCTGGTGGTATTCAAGAACGGCAAGGCCGTGGCGAAATCCGTGGGCTACCGGCCCAAGGCGGAGATCGCCGCCATGGTGGAGGGCGCAAGATGAAAGTTGTGATCGTAGGCGGTGTGGCGGGCGGTGCGTCCGCCGCGGCCCGTATCCGCCGTCTGGATGAACACGCGCAGATCGTGATGATCGAGCGCAGCGGCTATGTGTCCTACGCCAACTGCGGCCTGCCCTACTATGTGGGCGGCGTGATCGTGGATCGGGACGAGCTGACGCTGCAAACTCCGGAGAGCTTCTGGGATCGTTTTCGCATTGATGTGCGGGTACGGCAGGAAGTAACTGCGATCAATCCCACAGAGAAAACCGTCAACGTTCACGCATTGGATCGTGGAAAGGTCTACACGGAAACCTATGACAAACTACTCCTCGCACCCGGCGCAAGGCCGACGGTTCCTGCGCTTTCCGGCGTCAGCAGTGAGCGTGTTTTCACGCTGCGCACCGTGGAGGATACCCTCCGCATTCGGCGCTTTGTAGAGGATCAGAAGCCGAAAACCGCTGTTTTGGCGGGCGGCGGCTTTATCGGTCTGGAAATGGCGGAAAACCTTGCGGAAATGGGCATCGCCGTCACCATCGTCCAGCGGCCCAAGCAGCTTTTGGCCCCGCTGGACGCGGACATGGCCAGCTTTGTCCATGCGGAAGTGCGCAGACACGGCGTAGTTCTGCGGTTGGGTGAAACCGTCACCGGATTCCGACAGGACGGAGATTCCGTGCTGACACTGTTGGAAGAAAGTGAGCCACTGCATTCGGATATGGTGCTGCTGGCCATCGGCGTTACCCCGGATACGCATCTGGCAAAAGATGCCGGACTCAGGCTTGGTATTCGTGGCAGCATCGTTGTGAACGAGCGGATGGAGACTTCCGCGCCGGACATCTACGCCGTGGGGGACGCTGTGGAAGTCACCCATTTCGTGACCGGGCAGAAAGCGTTGATCTCGCTGGCGGGGCCTGCCAACAAGCAGGGGCGCATTGCCGCTGACAATATCTGCGGCGGAAACAGCCGCTTTACCGGCTCCCAAGGCTCCTCCGTTTTGAAGGTCTTTGATTTGACGGCGGCCTCCACGGGCATCAACGAAAAAACCGCCAAGGCGGCGGGTATCGCCTACGAGAAGGTCGTGCTCTTTCCCGCCTCTCACGCCAGCTATTATCCCGGTGCACAGTCCTTGACGATGAAGGTGCTGTACGAAAAGGAGACTTTGCGGCTGCTGGGAGCGCAGATCGTGGGCCGCGAGGGTGTAGACAAGCGTATCGACGTGCTGGCTACCGCCATCCGCGCCGGTATGACGGCACTGGAGCTGAGAGAGTTGGACCTCGCCTACGCGCCGCCCTATTCCTCCGCCAAGGATCCGGTCAATATGGCAGGCTTTATGATCGAGGATTTGGAGAGCGGGAAAGTGCGGCAGTTCCATTGGAGTGATGTCGAAGGATTACCTCGCGATGGCAGCGTTACACTGCTGGATGTCCGTACTGAAGGCGAATATCGGCGTGGGCACTTGAATGGATTCCTCAATATTCCACTGGATGATCTGCGGGAGCACTTGGACGAGTTAGAGCGGGACAAGCCTGTCTATGTGAATTGCCAGACAGGGCTTCGCAGTTATCTGGCCTGCCGGCTTTTGACGCAGTATGGTTTTACCTGTGCCCATCTCTCCGGCGGATACAGCTTTTATCAGGTCGTAACACAAGAGCAGCAGACAGCGCGGAGCGCCTATCCCTGCGGAATGGAGAAGCTATGAGTGAAAATCTATTTGGTTTGACGGTTGCGGCAGACAAAGGCTTGGATGACCTGCAATGCCAGCGCCTTTTAAGCGAAAATCGCAGGTATCAGGAAGTCATGCTGCAATACCGCTGTGCGCTGAAAGCGCTTGAAAGCAGGTTGGAAATTCTGAACGAAGAGTTTTCATTGCAGCATGATCGCAATCCGATAGAAAGTATGAAAAGCCGCTTGAAGTCGCCGTCCAGCATTATGAATAAGATGCAGAAGCGCGGACTTCCTCTGGATTTTCCGACCATGCAGGCAAATATTATGGATGTTGCCGGTGTGCGTGTGATCTGTTCTTTTGAAGAGGATGTGTTCTTTTTGGCAAAGTGCCTAAAAGACCAGTCTGACATTGAAATCATCACAGAGAAAGATTATATTTCATACGGTCGGTTAACAGATTTCTGCCTGTAGGGCCGATGAGCGGTATTGTGCGCGCTATGTCTGCGTGAGCGACAGGGGATTATGACGGTACGCAGCCGTTAACAACATTGATAGGATGTCCATCCAGCCACGCACGGATGTTGTCGGCGGTTGTATCCATGATCCGCTGACGGCTCTCCTTTGGAGCCCAGGAGATGTGCGGGGTGATGATGCAGTTTTTGGCGCGCAGCAGGGGATTATCCGAGCGGATGGGCTCGGTGGACACCACGTCGAGCGCGGCCGCTGCTACCTTACCGCTGTTCAGCGCGTCGGCAAGATCCTGCTCAGCGACGATCTGGCCGCGGCTGTTGTTGATGATAATGACGCCGTCTTTCATCTTGGCGATGTTTTCCTTGCAGATGAGCCCGGTGTTGCTGGGCAGAAGCGGCATGTGAATACCGATCACATCCGCCTGCGCGAACAGCTCGTCCAGCGTGACATATTCGCCGATGGCGCGGCCCGCGTCGTTGGGGTAGGGGTCGTAGATGAGAACGCGCATGCCGAGCGCTTTGGCGATGGCACCGGTATGACCGCCGATCTTGCCGCAGCCGCACAGACCGAAGGTTTTACCCTCCAGTTCAATGAGGGGATAGTTCCAGTAGCACCAATCGGCGTTAGAGGCCCATTCGCCGGCGTGGACAGATTCGCTGTGCGCGCCCACGTGATGGCACACCTCCAGCAGAAGGGCGATGGCAAACTGGCTGACGGAGGCCGTGCCGTAGACAGGGACGTTTACCACAGGAATACCCCTTTCGTGAGCATAGTCGATGTCTACAACGTTGAAGCCCGTGGCAAGTACGGCGATGAGCTTCAGGTCGGGGCAGCAATCGATGGCCTGGCGGGAGATGGGCGTCTTGTTCATCACCACGATATCCGCACCCTGCATCCGCTCGGCGATGAGAGGGCTTTCCTCGTAGGATGTGCGGTCATAGACGGTGAGGTCGCCAAACTGCCGCAGTGCGTCCCAACTGAGATCGCCAGGGTTTTCCGTATACCCGTCCAGAACGACGATTTTCATGCGTATATTCCTCCTTCGATGTTCTGCTGTGTTCACAGCTGCATTTCGTAGATGTGGATGTCGGAATTGAACGCGCGGGTCACGGATCCCTCCAGACACTGCACCATGATCTCGCCGGTTACACTGATGCGGGCGCTTCTCAGGTGGCCGCCGGTCAGCTGGAACGAGCCGTTTGCCAGCGTAATGTGCAGATGCGCGAAGGGCTGTCCATCGCGGCGGCTGAGATTACCCACCAGAGACGCGATTTCCATGGGGCCGGTAAGGACGCGGTCCACATAGTCGCCCACGACGGGATCCAGCACGCAAATGCAGGCCTCATCTACCGCGCCAAGGCCGGTGACAGAAGCTGTGGCAATTTTCTGCACGTCCATGATCTGAAGCAGAGAAGAAACCAGTTCCTCCCCCTTATCCAGCCGGACCACCAGCATGGAACCCATCTTTTTTGTGATCATACGATTCCTCCGTTCTCAGTTTCTGCCCGGGCGGGAAGCATAAATAGCCGCCCGCCAGACAAAGTGTTAAAAATTTCAACGTTTCGCACCGCAGCTGGCGCAGACAGACGGAACAGAGGATGCGAGACACTGGTTATAGAAAATGAATTTTGATTATTGACATTCAAGCTTGATTGTATATAATAATAAATACGAAATGTCAAAAAGTAAGGAATATGATTATGGAACGAAATAAAAATGCAATTATGTCCAACCAGTCCACGGAAAAGGCATTGCGTATTATGGAATATCTGGCCTCCTGCGGACGTCCTATGCGGCTGTTGGATATCAGCGAGGCGCTGGAGATCAATTCCAGCACAGCCGGCCGATTCCTCAGTGCGCTGGTCAACTGCGGGTATGTGATGCAGGATCCGGAAACGCTGCGGTACGCCATGACGTATAAAATCTGCCGCATCGCCAATATGATCAGCATGGAAAACGATGTGAAGATTCAGCAGATTACCCACCCGTATCTGGAACAGATCTCCGAAATCTTTGATGAATCGTCCTGCGTGTCCATTGAGCGGGATATGGAGATGGTCTACATCGACGTGTATACCGGCCGGGGACGGGCGCTGATGAGTCGGCAGCGCATCGGAAACACTGCGCCCATGCACTGTACAGGCAACGGAAAGCTGTGCCTGCTGAACTATTCCGAAGAGCAGCTGGACCGGCTGATCCGCCAGCGGGGACTGCCGCAGCTCACAGAATATACGCTGACCACGAAGAAGGCGCTGATGGAGCGCCTGGAGGAAATCCGCAAGGCCGGCTACGCCTGCGACGAAGAGGAGTGCGAAATCGGGATGCGGTGTCTGGCCTATCCCATCCGGGACTACACCCGCCGCATCATCGGCGGCATCAGTATCACAGGCCCCAGCTCGCGGCTGAACTCCGAGGTTTTGATGAACAAGGCGCATTATCTCCAAACCGCGGCGGAGGAGATTTCATTCAAGCTCGGGTATTACGGAGAGTAACGGCTGTGCCTCAGATCAAATAAGTGCTGCTGCACCTTGCAGCGGCGCTTTTTTATGCCCTTCTTTGCCATTATTGTTGCACATTTCCGCCTAGATGTCAACAATCAAAATTAAATTGTGATAATCAACAAAAACGGATGAGCTGGTTTGTTCGAATAAATGAAATTGAACTTTGATTATTGACAATGAGACAAACGCTATGGTAATCTGTAAACAAGAACAGCGGCGCGGGAAGACAAACCGGAGCGCCGGTTCGGACGCAAAATACTCCAATCATGGAAAAAAGGAGGCAGACACCGCCCATGGGGCGGCTGGTGCGAAACGATGAAGAATTATACTGAAGAAGAACTGAAACGCGAGCGGGAATTGATGGAGGAGCTCAAGCAGTTTGATACCCCCACGATTACCAATGTTGTAGCCACCTATCCCAACGACAAGGAAAACTGCCTTGGCCTGTATCATCCCTGGCAGGGCGAGTGGTACACCGACCAGACGCTCAAGTGTATGTATCCGGAGCTTGGCCGCGTGGTTGGCTATGCCGTGACATGCGTCTACGGCCTGCCGGACCCCGACTATAAGCGCCACGCCAACATTGCAGACGTTGTGGAGGCCATCAATGAGTCCCCCAAGCCTGTCATTCTGGCAGTCAAGCAGAACTTCCCTGAGCATATCAAGAAGATCAACGGTCTTCTGGGCGGCAACATGATGACGGCGTTCAAGGCGGCCGGCTGCGTGGGTGTGCTTACCGACGGCCCGTCGCGCGATGTGGACGAGATCCGGCCCTTCGGCATCCAGTACATGCTGACCGGCGTTACCCCCGGACATGGCGCATTTGCCCTGCAGGCGACAAATGTTCCTGTCAACATCTGCGGCATGGGCGTGCAGCCGCTGGAGATCATCCATATGGATGAAAACGGCGCGGTCAAGTTCCCCAGAGAGTATCTGGAAGAGGTGGTGATCCGCGCGAAGCGTGTGGTGGCCAAAGAAGCGAAGATGCAGGACGCGCTGCGCCGCACGGGCGGTGATCTCGAAAAAATCAAGATGGTTTTTAACGGCATCTACGAGTTTGACGACGAGAAGAAGGATACCGGCCGGTAAATCGTTCCGCTTTCCTTGCACAGAATTCAATAACGGAGACGAAGAGAAATGAAGCGATGGGTTAGAGACATTATTTATTCCTGCGTTCTGCTGGTGTTCTGCGCGGTCATGTGGATCGAATCCAACGGCTTTGTGCAGAACCTCATAAAAGTGGAGATTGCCAAGCCGACAGCCTATGCGCACCTGTGGATCGGTTTGCTGGCGGCGCTTGCGGTGCTCCAGCTGATTCGGGCGCTCAAGAATAAGCCAGATGAAGAGCTGCCCCGCATTTTTACCCCGCTGGCCATCATTACACTGGGCTCACTGGTTGCCTATGTGGCAACTGTGCGGCTGCTTGGCTTCCTGCTCGATACGTTCCTGCTGATGTCGCTGCTGCTTCTGAGCTATGCGGCGGCCATGAAGAAGATCGACCGTACCAACAAGAAAAAAATGATCCTCCAGATTCTCATGTATCTGGCGATCGCCTTTGTGATCACCTTCGCCGTGAAGTACGTGTTCACGGAGCTGCTGAGTGCAAAGCTGCCGAAGGGAACGATCTTCAACTGACACATTAAAAACATGAAAAAAGGACATAGGTAAAGGAGAAAAGACAATGAAAACCAAAAGAATCTTTGCGTTACTTCTTGCTTTGATGATGGTGTTATCCTTGGCGGCCTGCGCAAAGCAGTCTGCTTCCGACGACGGCGCAGCCAGCGCAGCCGTGGATTTCCCGAAGGAAGATATCAACATGTACATCGGCTACGGCGCAGGCGGCGGCTCCGACCTTCTGGCCCGCGCGCTGGCCAAGTATATTGACCTCGGCGACCACGTCATGGTCTGCACCAACCTCACCGGCGGCTCCGGCACCATCGCTATGATGGAGTGCTGGAACGCGGAACCCGACGGCTACAGCATGAACCTGTGCCTGCCGGAGAGCTTCGCAGTGCAGGTTCTCAACGGCTCGATGGAAAAGGACGTGTTCGACAAGCTGATTTTCCTGGCAAGCCCGGTTTACGACGTCAACACGCTGAGCGTCCGTTCCGACGCGCAGTGGCAGACGCTGGACGAACTCATCTCCTATGCGCAGGAAAACCCCGGCAAGCTGACCATTGCGGGCGTTGGTTCCGGCGTTAACAAGCTGTGGGCGGTTGAGATCATGCAGAAGCTGGGAATCGAACTGAAGTACGTTCCCTATGACGATTCCAACTCCACCCGCGCGGCGCTGCTCGGCGGTCAGGTCGACCTGCTGCTGTGCCAGGCCTGCGAGTCCAAGCCGTACTATGATTCCAAGGACATCACCGTTCTGGCGGCCTGCGCCGACGAGACCGTGTCGTTCATGTCCGATGTCAAGACGTTCAAGGAACTGGGCTATGAGATCGTGTCTGGTATCCATCGCGGCTTTGCCGTGACCCCCGACACGCCCGAAGAGATCGTCCGCGACCTCGAAGCACGCGTGAAGGCTGTGTATGACAACTCCGAATTCCAGACCTATATGCACGAGCAGCTCGGCTTCAACACCGTCTGGACCGGTCACGACGACTATGAAGCTCTGGCTGCCAAGTGCCTGGAGGACTTCCCCGCCCTCATCGAGGCTGCCAGCAACTATTGATTTCTGGCGCTGACCCGGTAACCCAACGTTTCTGATTCTACTCCTCACGTTTCATTTCCCGGCACATAGCTGGCAGGAGCCGGCCGGCCGCGCGGCAATGCCCTCCGCTGCGCTGGCCGCCGGCTCGGCATGACCCGGGAATATACGAAGAGGCTTGCAACGCGACATTTCAGAAAGGAAAGACTACGTATGAGCGGTATTTCTACCCTTATGCTGGGCTTTCAGCAGATCATTTCCGAGCCCATAATTTTTGTGCTTCTGGTTCTTGGCGTGTTTATGGGCATCGTTTTCGGCTCGATCCCCGGGCTGACCGGCGCGCTGGCCATTTCGCTGGTACTGCCGTTCACGTATCACATGACGGCGAACAACGGCTTGTCTTTGCTGATTGCCATCTATGTGGGATCGATTTCCGGCGGCCTGATTTCCGCCATTCTGCTGAATATTCCCGGCACACCATCTTCGATTGTCACCTGCTTTGACGGCGCGCCCATGGCCAAAGAGGGTCATCCCTCCAAGGCGCTGGTTCTGGGCACGTTTGCCTCCCTGATCGGCGGCCTGATCGGTGGTCTGGTGCTGGTCCTGATTTCCGGCCCCATGGCTACCTTCTCTCTAAAATTCGGATACTGGGAATACTTTGCCATGGGCATTATGGGCCTGTGCATCGTGATCTCCCTGACCGGAGATGACCCGCTGAAGGGCTACATTTCCGCGATTCTCGGCATTCTGGCCGGTATGGTCGGTACGGACTCCGTATCTACGGTGACGCGCTTTACCTTCGGACAGTGGCAGCTACAGGGCGGCTTTTCAAGCCTTCCCGTGTTGATGGGCCTGTTCGCCATCTCCGAAATTGTGGCCTCCACGCGGAACATCAACGCAAAGGTCGAGCGCCGCAAGATCGACGCGACGCCGATGCTTCCCAAGAAGGAATGGCTCAAGGGCACGGGTAAAACCACCATCGTCAGCTCGCTCATCGGCACCATCATTGGTATTCTGCCCGGCATCGGACAGGCTACCGCTTCTCTGCTGGCCTATACCACGGCCAAGCAGTCCTCCAAGCATCCGGAGAAGTTCGGTACCGGCTGCAGCGAGGGCGTGGTTGCCTCGGAAGCCGCAAACAACGCGGTTTGCGGAGGCGCGCTGATTCCTATGATGGCGATTGGCATCCCCGGCGACGTGATTACCTCCATTCTGCTTGGAGCCCTGGTGCTGCACGGCTTACAGCCCGGCGCGTTGCTCTTTAACTCCAACCCCAACGTGGTGGGCGTCATCTTCGCGGGCTATATTCTGGCCAATATTTTAATGTATGTCATGCAGCTTGGCATGATGCGGGCGTTTGTGCAGATGCTGCGCATCCCTGTGAATCTGCTGTACCCCATCATCATTCTGGCCTGTCTCGTCGGCGGCATTGCTACCAACAACCGCGTGTTTGACGCAGGCGTTCTGGTGGGCTTCGGCATTCTGGCCTACCTGATGGTCAATAACAAGTATCCGCTGCCGCCCATGGTTCTGGGCTATGTGCTCAGCGGCGTGATCGAAAAGAATTTCCGTACGGCCATGATCGCTTCCGACGGCAGCTTCCTGCCGCTGTTCAGCCGCCCCATCGCGCTGGTGCTGCTGGCTGTCGGTGTTGCCATGGCGTTCCTGCCGATGATCCGCAGCCAGATCGCCAAAAAGAAGGCCCGCCGCGCGACTGCGGAAACCAAAGAGAATAACTGATTCTGCAAAGAATACGGATACAGGCGATGTAGATGAAAATATGCCGCAGCGTCCTGCTGCGGCATATTTTCGTATCCGTCCTGTTTTATGCGAAAGGAGCTCTGTTATGAAAAAAGTATTTGTGTTCCCCTCCAGCTTCGGAAAGTTTTCGGATGAGCCGGAGCGTATTTTGCGGGAGGCCGGTCTGGAGGTCACGAAATTTTTCAAGGCCGGTATGACCGAAGACGAAGTGATCGAGAAGCTGCAGGGATACGACGCAGTGATTCTTGGTATCGAGCCTATGACCGCCCGGGTCATGGAGGCCTGCCCGCAGCTAAAGATCGTGTCCCGCTACGGCGTGGGCATGGACAATGTGGACCAGGAGGCGGCGCGCCGTCTGGGCATCCGCACGTTCAATACGCCCGGCGCAAACTCCGACGCGGTGGCGGACTATACCTTTGGCATGATGCTGGATCTGGCCCGCTCCATCTCCGTGACCGACCGGGACCTGAAGGCCGGTCAGGTGAAAAAACATCTCGGCTATCCCGTGTATGGCCGGACGCTTGGCATTATCGGTTTGGGTGCAATCGGCAAGGGCATGGCGCGGCGTGCGCTGGGCTTTGGTATGAAGGTTATGGCCTATGATGTGTTCTGGGATGAGGCGTTTGCCAAGGAGCACGGCGTGCAGCGCGCAGAACTCGAGGAGATCTATAAAGAGGCGGATTTCATTACGCTGCACTGCGGCCTCAACGAGCAGACCCGCAACATGATCGGCGCGGAGCAGCTGCGCATGATGAAGCCGTCGGCCTTCCTCATCAACAATGCCCGCGGCGGTCTGGTGGACGAGGCCGCGCTGAACGAGGCGCTGCGCAGCGGGGAGATCGCCGGCGCGGGTATCGACGCGTTTGTCACGGAGCCGCCCATCAGCTCGCCGCTGCTGGAGCTGGAGCAGGTGATTGCAGCGCCCCATGTGGCCGGCAGCTCTATGGATTCCATCAACAACATGGGCATCTTCTCGGCGCGCAATGTGGTGAAGGGATTTGCTGAGCTGGAAGAAAAGAAGGCGTAAAACGCGCTTTGCGGCACGGAAAACATACGATAGAAAAAAACCCGGGATCGCATCGTTGGATGGGATTCCGGGCTTTTTGCTGCACGGATTGCGGCTCACAAAGAATGCCGAACACTTGCCTGCATGACGGCGATTTTTGGGGCATACTAAAAGAAAATACGCGCAGGGGGCTGGGCGCGTTCACGCGGGGGTTGACAAATGGGGCGGAAGCCTTCAAAATGGGATACCGGAAACGGCAGGGAATGCCGGAAGGAACGGGACAAAACGACAAAGGTAAGGAGAAGCATGATGGATTACGCGAAGGAATCTCTTCGGCTGCATGCCGAGTGGAAGGGTAAAATTGAAGTCAGGGCGACGGTTCCGGTCGAGACGAAGGATGATCTGAGCCTTGCTTATACGCCGGGTGTGGCGCAGCCGTGCTTGGAGATTCAAAAAGATATTAACAAAAGCTACGAGCTCACGCGCCGCTGGAACCTCTGCGCGGTCATTACCGACGGCTCTGCCGTCCTCGGCCTTGGCGACATCGGCCCCGAGGCGGGCATGCCGGTCATGGAAGGAAAGTGCGTGCTCTTCAAGTCGTTCGGCGACGTAGATGCGTTCCCGCTTTGCGTGAAGACGCACGATGTGGACGAGTTCGTGAACGCCGTGTACCTCATTTCGGGTTCGTTCGGCGGCATCAACTTAGAGGATATTTCTGCGCCCAGATGCTTTGAGATTGAGCGGAAATTAAAAGAAAAGTGCGACATTCCGATCTTCCACGACGACCAGCACGGCACGGCGGTCATCACCCTCGCCGGTCTTACGAACGCGCTCAAGGTCGTCGGCAAGAAGAAAGAGGACGTCAAGGTTGTCACCTCCGGCGCGGGCGCGGCGGCGATTTCGATCGTGAAGCTGCTTCTTTCCGCAGGCTTCCAGAACGTCACAATGTGCGACCGCAAGGGCGCGATTTACAAGGGAAGAGACGGCCTCAACTGGATCAAAGAAGAGATGGCCGAGGTCACGAACCTTGACCACAAATCCGGAAGCCTTGCCGATATGCTGGTCGGCGCGGATGTGTTCATCGGCGTTTCCGCGCCCGGAACGGTGACGACCGAGATGGTCCGGACGATGAACAAGGACGCGATCATCTTCGCCTGCGCGAACCCGACGCCGGAAATTTTCCCGGAGGACGCGAAGGCGGGCGGCGCAGCGGTTATCTCGACCGGCCGGAGCGATTTCCCAAACCAGATCAATAACGTCCTCGCGTTCCCCGGCATTTTCCGCGGCGCGTTCGATGTCAGAGCATCCGATATCAACGAGGAGATGAAGATGGCGGCGGCGAAGGCGCTGGCAGAGCTGATTTCAGGCGACGAGCTGTCGGCAGAGTATATTATCCCCAAGGCGTTTGACAAGCGCGTGGGACCGGCGGTTGCGAAGGCAGTCGCTGAGGCGGCAAGAAAATCCGGCGTGGCCAGAATGTAAGATACACGAATTTTCTGGGGCAGAATCGAAACGCGGTTCTGTCCCGGCTTTTTGTGGGAAGGACTTTCCTTTTTGGCGGGAACATAGTAGAATGATGGAAAATAACAGGAAAGAGGGGCTGCGCGATGCGGGTCATCGATCTGACGCACACGATCAAAGCGGATATGCCGGTCTATCCGGGGACGGGCACACCGAAGCTGGAACCGGCGAATACCTATGAGGAAAATGGATTCCGGGAGACGCTGGTTTCCTTTTATTCGCACACCGGTACGCACATGGACCCGCCGGCCCACCTGTTCGCGGGAAGAACGACGCTCGATGCGTTTCCGGCGAGCCAGTTTCTTGGCTGCGCGCTCGTGATCGACTGCACGCATCTGAAAGAGGGCGAGGCGATCACGATAAAAGAGCTCCGGAAATACGGCGGGCTGGAAGATACGGTCGACTTTCTGCTGTTTTATCTCGGCTGGGACGCGCGGTGGGGGAAAGACTCGTATTTTGGCGAGTATCCGTGCATCGATGAAGAGGTCCTGCGGCACATTCTGGACGGAAGCTATAAGGGCATCGGCTTCGATGTGATCGGGCTGGACCCGATTGCGGACGGAAATCTTCCGCGGCACAAGGCGCTGTTTCGGGAAAAGGACATTGTGAACATCGAAAATCTTACGAATCTCGGCCAGTGCGGCACGGAGCCTTTCTGGTTCGCGTGCCTGCCGATGAAGATCGGGGGAAGCGACGGCGCACCGGTGCGGGCGATCGCGTGGTTCGAGGACTAAGACGGATTTTGAGGAAAGGCGGGTGAGGCGCGGTGCTGCGGATGGAAATTGCGCTGGTTCTGGTGTTGGGCTTTGTGGCGTACATGTATGATTCTGCCGAACGGACACGGACGGCGCTGCACCGGACGTTCTCCGCGCTGCTGGCGGCGACGCTGGTGCATCTGGTGTTTGACGCGCTGACGCTTTACACGGTGAACCATCTGGATAGCGTCCCGAAGTGGCTGAACGACGGCCTGCACCGGCTGTTCGTGGGAACGATGGTGCTTGTCGTGTACTTATTTTATCAGTACATCGCGATTCTGGTCGAAGAGGAGAGCGGAAAGCCGTGGAAGCTCGATCTGGCGGCGCGGGTGTATCTGGCAATCGCGGAGGCGGGCGTGCTGGTTCTGCCGGTGCACTATGCCGTCACGCCGCTGGGGAATTACTCCGACGGGATCCACGCGGACGTGTGCTATGTGAGCGTTGGCGTGTACCTCCTATTATGCGCGGGGCTGCTTTTGGGAAACTGGAAGAACCTGAACCGGAAGAAACGCTTTGCCATCGGCGCGGCGCTTGTGATCGAGCTGAGCGTGAGCGTTTTGCAGGGGCTCCATCCGACGTGGCTCATCAGTTCCATGGGCATTACGCTCATGACGCTGGCCTTTTATCTGACGCTGGAAAACCCCGACATTCTGCGCTCCGAGCTCACGGAGCAGAAGATGTCGATGCTGTATCTCAAAAGTCAGGTGAACCCGCACTTCCTTTATAATACGCTCGATACCATCCGCATTCAGGCGCAGCTGAACGGCGACGAACAGGTGGCCTCGCTTCTCATGCGGCTGGTGAGCTTTTTCCGAAGAAGCGTGAAGGTGGACCGGCCGCAGGTGCGGCTGGAGGATGAGCTGGAGCTCATTGAGGCGTATTTAGACCTCATGTGCGTGCGCTATCCGGCGCTCGACTGCGCGATCGACGTTGCGCCGGAGCTGCTGAACGCGCAGGTGCCGAACTTTATTTTGCAGCCGCTGGTCGAAAACAGCCTCCTGCATGGGCTCAAGGGCAAGGGCTACCGGGGGACGCTCCGGGTTTCGGCGGAACGGCGGGGCGAGACGCTGGAGATCCTCGTGACGGACTCCGGCACGGGCTTCGAGAAGGAGAAAAAACGGGAAATGGACGAGATGCTGCTGCATTATGATACGTGGGAGCCGAAGCTCACGGGAAACAGCATCGGCGTTCTGAACGTGCAGAAGCGCATCAAGCTGCTGTGCGGCAAGCGCTATGGACTCAGCTATGAAGAAAACGAGCTTGGCGGCGTGACGGCGCGGCTCAGCTTGCCATGGAGGGAGGAAGAAGCATGAAGCTGCTGCGTGTTTTGCTGGTAGACGATGAGATCATGATCCGCGAGGGCTTCAAGCGGCTTTTTGACTGGCCGGCGCACGGGTGCGAGGTGGTAGGAGAGGCCGCCGACGGTGTACAGGCGCTCAGTCAGATGGAAGAGCTGAAGCCGGATATCGTCGTGATGGACATCAACATTCCACTTATGAACGGGCTCAAGGTCATTTCGCTCTGGCGGATGCGAAGCGAGACGACCGCGTTTGTGATCGTCTCCGGCTATGATGATTTTTCCTACTGCCAGGAGGCTTTGAAGCTGCAAATCACGGACTATCTTTTAAAGCCCGTCGACTACGAGGAGTTTGGCGCGTGCATCGACCATCTGCGCATTGCGCTTTTTGAAAAGGGTGCGGCGCGCGCGGATACAATCGGCGAGGGGAGAAGACCATCTGGAGCCTCACGCGGTATTTGCAGGAGCATTTGAGTGAGGAGATCAGCCTCAATCTGCTGGCAGACGTGTTCCATCTGAACCCGCAGTATATTGGCCAGCTCTTTAAAAATGAGATCGGCGTGAATTTTCTGAGCTATCTCACGAATATCCGCATGGAGCGGGCGAAGAAGCTGCTCGTCTCCACCGACCTTCCGGTCAGCGAGGTGGCGCAGAGGTCGGGGTACGCGGACTACCGCGTGTTTACAAAGGCCTTTAAAAAGACTGCGGGCGTGACCCCGAGCCAGTACCGGCAGGATTTCTAGCCTCGCTTTCTGACACATTTGCCTGCAAAACCTGTCTATCGTATCGGTGCATTTTTCGGTAGAATATGCGCCATATGATAGATCAGGAGGAACAGGCATGAGAAGGATGCTGCGAAGACCCTGGAAGGGGTGGATGCTTTGCGGGGTGTGCATGGGACTCGCCGCGCGGTTTACGGTTCCGGTTATGGCGGTACGGCTCGCGTTTGCGGGGCTGTGTCTGGCGCATGGGCTTGAAATTTTTGCGTATGTGATGGCGGCACTTCTGATTCCGGAGGAGATCCGGTGCTGGAGCGCGGAGAAATGGTATTATGAGGAATACTGCTGACGCTTTTTTGTCAGAGGGAGAAAAGGGGAGAGAAATGCAATATCGGAAGGAACTTTTTTTGAAGGACGGAACGCCGTGCGTTCTGCGCGGTGCGACGGAAACGGACGCGGCGGAGGTGCTGCGGTGCTTTAGCCTCACGCATGCGGAAACAGATTTTCTGCTGACGTATCCGGAGGAAAACTCGTTTACCGAGGCGGATGAGGCGAAATTTTTGAAGGCGCGCAGTGAGAGCAAAAACGAGATCGAGATCTGCGCGTTCGTGGACGGGAAGCTCACAGGCACGGCGGGCATTGAAGCCATCAGCGGCAAGGAAAAAATCCGGCACCGCGCCGAGCTCGGCATTGCCATCGAACGCGAATACTGGGGAAGAGGCATCGGGAAGGCCTTGATGCTCGCCTGCATCGAATTCGCAAAAAAAGCGGGCTATTTGCAGCTGGAACTGGAGGTCGTCGCGGACAATGCGTCCGCTGTGCGGCTGTATGAATCGGTCGGCTTCCGTGAGTTTGGCCGCAATCCCAGAGGCTTCCGCGCAAGAAGCGGCTGGCAGGAGCTCATCCTCATGCGGCTGGAACTGGACAAATAAAACGAGCGCCCCACCGAAAGGCAGGGCGCTTTTACGCAAAACCTCGTAGAGTTTCGCCATCCGCAGATAGCGAAATAAAATCAAAATGATGTTATCCGGCGGCTTTGCCGACCGGAAACATACCTATCACCTCGCAAGTGTGGAATTTTGCGCCAAAGGCGCAAAATTATGCGCGCAGTCGAGGTGCAATCCTTTTGCCCGAAAAGCGTTAGCTTTTCGGGCAGTGTCTTATGAGCCGATGGAACGGCGACTGTAGAGTCTGGCAAGGCCGCCTTCGGAGGTTTCGCGGAAAGCTCTGCTCATGTTGACGCCGGTTTCGTACATCGTGCGGACGACCATGTCGAACGAGATTGTTCTCGTGCCGACCAACATGTGGGCAAGGTTCGACGCGTCGATGGCGCGCTTGGCGGCGACGGCGTTTCGTTCAATGCAGGGAATCTGGACAAGGCCGCAGATGGGGTCGCACGTGAGGCCGAGGTGGTGCTCCATGGCGATCTCGGCGGCGTATTCCTGCTCGTCGATCGTAAGGCCCGTGAGCTCTCCCATGGCGGCGGCCGCCATCGAACATGCCGCGCCGATCTCCGCCTGACAGCCGCACTCGGCGCCGGAGATGGAGGCGTTGTGCTTGATTAAATTCCCGAAAATACCGGCCACGCCGAGGGCGCACGCGATTTTATCGTCCGAGAGGCTATATTTATTCTGCATGTAAAGAAGCACGGCCGGAAGCACGCCGCAGCTGCCGCAGGTGGGCGCGGTGACGACGGTGCCGTTCGCGGCGTTTTGCTCGGCGGCGGCAAAGGCGTAGGCGCAGACAAGCTGGAGTTCGCGCACCTGCGGAATGTCGAGAAGGTGCGTCCGCTCATAAAGGAGCTTCGCCTTCCGGGAGACGTTCAGCCCGCCGGGGAGAATGCCGGTGGCTGCAAGACCGTCCTGAATTTCCTTGCGCATGGTGTTCCAGATCGTCTTGAGAAAGTCCCAAATCTCGGGGCCCTCGTTGAGCTCGACGTATTCCGGCAGCGTGATATAGCGCCAGCGGCAGAACTGCGTGATCTCGGCAAACGAGCCTTCAGGGTACACGTCGGCGTTTTCATCTGCGGGCTCGCCTTCAATGACAATGTCGCCGCCGCCAACCGACATGACGCGCATGCGCTGGATTTCTGTTTCGCCCTGATAGGCGATGAAGTCCATCGTGTTGGGGTGGGGGAGATCGGCCAGGTCCTCGGAGTTAAAGACGATCTCCGTGCGATTTTCACCCAGCGTTTCTTTGAGCACGCGGTCGGTACCGTGGCCGACACCGGTCTTGCTCAAAGAGCCGTAGAGAATGACGGTGAAGCGGTCAGCCTCCGGCGCACGCTCCAGAAATTTCAGGGCGGCACGCTCGGGGCCGATGGTATGTGAACTCGACGGGCCTTTGCCGATTTTGTATAGGTCTCGAAGTGATTTCATGGCAGACACCAGATTTCCTTTCGTATGTAATTTGCGGGAAAACGTTTTGGATAGAGTATAGCAAAGAATGGGAGAAAAAACAATGGCGCTTTTGCCGGTTTTTATCCGAAATCCGGCGCTTTTTTTTCGCGTCTTGCGGCCTTGCGGCTGATGGCCTCGAGCGACAGCTCCCCGGCGAGTTTGAAAAGCGCGTCGGAGAGCACCGATTCCAGCGGAAGCTCCGCCTGCGCGGCAATGCGGCGGTAGAACATCTCGACCGAGGGGTCGAGCGCGACGGTAAAGCAGGGCATGACAAACTCCTCCTTCCAAGGGTATTTCATTTTATGTGGCGCGTCAAGCGGGCGTGAACGCGGAAAAAGCGGCAATTTGCCGCAAAACAGGGCGAAAACGCTTGACAGACGTGATATAATATTTTAGTTAAATAGCGACTATTTCCGAAAGGATGTTATTGGTTATGGCGAAAGAGAAGAAAGTGCAGCAGATCACCGACATGGAGGTCGATTTTGCGCAGTGGTACACCGACATCTGCCGCAAGGCCGAGCTCGTGGAGTACGCGTCGGTCAAGGGCTTTACGATTTTGCGCCCGTATGGCTACGCGATCTGGGAGAATATCCAGTCGATCATGGATGCGGAGTTCAAGAAGACCGGCCATGAGAATGTGGCCATGCCGGTTCTGATTCCGGAGAGCCTTCTTAAAAAAGAGGGCGAGCTTGTAAACGGCTTTGCCCCCGAGGTCGCGTGGGTCACGATGGGCGGCAGCGAGAAGTTAGAGGAGCGGCTGGCGTTCCGGCCCACGTCCGAGACGATGTTCTGCGACCACTGGTCGCGCGTTTTGCAGACCTACCGCGAGCTTCCGATGCTCTACAACCAGTGGTGCTCCGTCATCCGTTGGGAAAAGACGACGCGACCGTTCCTGCGCTCGCGTGAGTTCTGGTGGCAGGAGGGCCACACAATTCATGAGACCGCCGAGGAGGCTATCCATGAGACTGAGCAGCAGCTCAAGTGCTACGCCGACTTCTTTGAAAATGTGCTGGCCATTCCGGTCGTTCCCGGCCAGAAGACCGAGAAGGAAAAGTTCGCCGGCGCGGAGGCGACGTACACCGTCGAGTGCCTGATGAAGGACCACAAGGCGCTGCAGGGCGCAACAAGCCATTATTTCGGCGATAAATTCTCAAGAGCCTACAACGTGACCTTTACCGGCCGCGACAATAAACTCCAGTATCCGTTCCAGACCTCGTGGGGCTCGACGACGCGCATGATCGGCGCTGTCATTATGGCACACGGTGACAACAATGGTCTGGTGCTGCCGCCCAAGATCGCGCCGACGCAGGTCGTCATTCTGCCGGTCGCGATGCATAAGGAAGGCGTTCTGGATGCTGCCTCCAAGGTCAAGGAGCGCCTGATCGCCGCGGGACTTCGCGTGAAGATGGACGAGTCGGACAACTCCATGGGCTGGAAGTGCGCGCAGTACGAGATGAAGGGCGTGCCGCTTCGTCTGGAGCTGGGCCCGAGAGACATTGAGGCCGGACAGTGCGTGCTCGTGCGGCGTAACGACGGCGAGAAGACGGTCGTGTCCCTGGAGAACCTCGAGGCGGCGGTCAAAGAGCAGCTCGAGCTCGTGCAGAGGGGTATGTTTGAAAAGGCCAAGCAGAACCTCGACAATCACGTCTTTGAGGCGCACTCTCTCGAGGAAGCCAAGAAGCTTCAGGCAGAGAACGGCGGCTTCATCAAGACGATGTGGTGCGGTGAGCTCGAGTGCGAGCTTAAGATGAAGGAAGAAGGCGGCATGTCGTCCCGCTGCATGCCGCTTCACCAGGAGCACCTCGATGACGTCTGCCCGATCTGCGGCAAGCCGGCGAAGAAGATGATCTATTGGGGCGTTGCCTACTAATTCCGTTAAATTGCGCAGAAAACGCCGGGGAAGGCTCTGAAAATTCAGCGAAAATCTATCAAAAATATCGGAAAACCCCCTTGACACCAAGGGGGTTTTATTATATTATATATGAGCGCGCGTGGGAAGCGGCTTCAACGCGACCGTGCGTGTCACTTGCGATGATGCAGGAGATTGCGCCTGAGGCGGTAACTTCTGCGGAGTATGTCCGGTCATCGGGCGGCTGAGGATCCTGCTACAGCGTATATCGCCGCAGTGGAGCAAGGCCGACAACGTCGGTCTTTTTTCATGGTGCGGAATGATACGCACGGCTTAGCGTACAGCGATTCTCGACCGTACCCAGCGGCTTACAGAAACAACTGAGTACGTGATTCAAGGAGGAAACACAACAATGGCAAACCAGGAAATGATCAGAATTCGCCTGAAGGCTTACGATCATCAGCTCATCGACGCGAGCTGCGAGAAAATCGTGGAAACCGCAAAGCGCAACGGCGCTTCCGTTTCCGGCCCCATCCCGCTGCCGACCAAGAAAGAGGTCGTCACCATTCTTCGCGCTGTTCATAAGTACAAGGATTCCCGTGAGCAGTTCGAGCGCAGAACCC